>OGPV01000460.1_pt1 | contig 31937 bp, 28 predicted proteins | sample 1553001 | NCBI WGS metagenome assembly OGPV01 (sample SAMEA2580268, study PRJEB22360) | human gut metagenome | biome: human gut; feature: human-associated habitat; material: faeces | place: Denmark | collected 2008/2010
ACAGCATTTAATTTAGCTTTATTCCAATTAAATCCATCTGTGATTTGTGTTCCTATAGCATTTAATTTTGCTTGGTTCCAATTAAATCCATCTGTAATTTGTGTTCCAATAGCATTTAATTTTGCTTGGTTCCAATTAAATCCAGCTACGATATTATTTTCGATGCTATTTAAAGAATTATTTATTCTATTATAATAATTATCTAATTTAATATTTAAATTTTGATTATAATTATCTAATTTAATATTAATATTTTCATTATTCTTATCTAATTTCTTATTTAAACTTTCATTATATGTATCAGTCTTTTTATTTAATGCCAAGAATTCTCTATCAATTTTTTGATTTACATTAATGAAATTAACTCTTGTTTCATCACTAAAATCATTGATTTGGTCTTTTAAACTGTTATAATTCTTATTATTTAATTCCACTAAAGAATTGTAATGAGTATTAACAGTATTTAAAGTATTTTCACTAGCATCATTAATTGTCTTATCTAATGATTCATATTTTTCATTAATATTTTTGTTTGTGGCAGAATTTAAATCTTTTTGTGTTTTGTTCATATTAGCAAGTTCTTCAGATGTTTTTTCATCTAATGAATTAACTTTATCTGTAATTTCATTTGCTAATTTAGTTGTATTTTTCTTACTATTATCAATTTCACCGATTACTTCTGGAATACTATCATTTTCAATATTTATTACTTTATATAATGATACACCCGCTAAAGATAAAAGGATAATAGCAACTATACAAGCTATAACAATATAAACTATGTTATTCTTATTTCCTTTTTTCATTTCTTACCTCTCCTACTTAATTTTTTTATAAGCATTTTCATAAAATACTTTATAATCTTCAGCTTTTGTTGTGATATCATTATTATACTTTTCTTTAGCTTTCTTTTCTAAATAATCATTTAATTTCTTATCATCTAATGGTAATCTTTTAATGATTGAATAAGCATATTTAGTTTTTATAATATCACTTATCTCTTCTTCTTTAAGACTATCAACCGCATTGTAAACTTCTTCTAAAACACCATCTTTAGTAAAATATAGATTGTTATCACTACTAGCTTCTTCACTATATTTTTTTACTAGTTCTTCAAAGTCTACACCTGATTTAGCTTCTTTTAGAATTGCTTCTATTAAAGCCTTTTTTTGATTTACTACTGTTTCACTTAAACTTTCTAAAGTACTTGTATCAACTATTCCTAATACTATTTGATTTACTTTGTAATATTCATTATAGTAATTAGTTGTTTCTTTCTTTATTTCTTCATCTGTTAAGTAGTTTTTCTTACCACTTGTATAAAGTGTTTCAAATACTTTTTCATAAAGTTTATTTGATTTTAAGTAACTTTCATAAGCTTTTTTGTTAGTTTTATTTTCCCTTAAAAACTTATTAAATTTACCATGACTACCAAAGCTCTTAATAACACTATTAATTTCACTCTTTATTTCTTCTTCATCTTCTTTTGTTAATGTTATATTATTATCACTAGCTATTTTTTTAATGGCACTGCGATATTTTAATTCTGTAACTGCTTCACTTTTTAAATATTCTGAAACAGTCATATTAACTGAAGATAATTGTTCTTCTAATGTTGCATCAGGTATTTCACTTGCATCTTTACCAAAATAATTATATTTCAAATTATATAAACTCATATTCATATCTGCCTTAGAATACTTATCATCATTAATGGAAAGCACAGTAAAATTAAGTGATATTTTTAAAAATAATAATGTGAAGATTATAATAAGAATTATTATTAGAAAAATACCAAATATAATTTTATGTTTCATAACAAAATTCCAAATATTTTTAAAGATATTTGTTTTACTTTTTGTTACTACTTCTTCTTTTTTAGATGTAACACTTTTAGAACCTTTCTTTGGTGTATTTTTTACCACCGCATTTTTTGTTGTTTTTGTAGCTTTTGTAGCCATACCAATTCCCCCTCACTATTACAAAAATTTTTCTGTAATAATGTTTTTTATTCTACCATAAATTCGACAAAAGTCAATATATTTCGACAAATTTATATTTAGAAAATTTTTCTCCTTGGATTCAACAAATAAAAAAATGCCCTATTACAAGGACACTTTATTATTTGTTATTATTTTCAATTATATCTACTGCCACACGGCCTTTAAATATCTTACCTTGGTCGAAGTTTTGTTCAGTACCAATGCCTCGTAGTTTAAATGATAAGACATAATTTTGAGTTGTATAAGCAGGAATTTCAATGTTATTTGCAAAACGATTATTTGTGGTTGGAGCTGATGCCCAATCGGCTTTATATCCACCATTATCACCAAAAATCTTTGTCATGAAATTTCCACTTGTAAAAGTATTTTCAACATTTATCCAATCTAAGTTATAATGAAGTGCTTTAGATGTAGTATTTATAATTGTAAATTTAACATCTGGAACTGTTGTATTAACATCTGGGTCATTTTGGTCATCTGGATAAAGATTTGATACATTAATGTCAGCCCCACTTTCAAAGGCAACTATTAAGGATGCAGTATCAATGTTTACATTTCCACCACCAATAGTAGTCATTCCACCTTTATTGTCACTAACTGATGCACATAATCTATCACATTTACCATCACCATCATCATCAATGTTAATATCAGCTACACCATCACCATTTGTATCAATATTTAAATCAGGTAAACCATTATTATCAATATCAATGTTTAAATCTGCTTTGTTATCACCATCTATATCAATATTTGTATCTGGCCATCCATCATTATTTGTATCACAATTTAATTTACATTTACCTTTTTCATCCATTTGGTTCATTTCATTAAATAATGTATCTTTATTTTCTACTAAAACATTAAATATTTGTTTTCTATTACCACGATAATCAATATTTTTATCTGGTTTTCCATCATCATTTGTATCGCAGTTAATATCACATAAACCATCATCATCTAAATCAATATTTAAATCAGCAATTCCATCACCATTTAAGTCAATATTTAACTTTTCTTTAGCTAAAAATTGAACCCCAGTAAATGTTGCAAACCCAGCGATAAATAAGAACCCTAGTAAAAACAAAATAATTAAAGCTGTATTTTTCTTTTTAAAAGCAAATATTAACTTATTACCATCTTTTTTAACACATAAACTATGAGGTAAATATGTTTCATTATCTTTATTATCAAATGCAACATTTAATACTTTTTCTAAATGTTTCTTTGTTACTTCAACATTACCTTCATATATTTTATCTAAAGTATCAGTAATTAACTTATCTTGTTCTCCACTTTTTTGAAGCATAAACTCTTTAATATTAATAGTTTCTTTATTTCTTAAAAATTCCTTATTCTTATTTTCTTTGGTCATTTTAATCCCTCACTTATTTTATTATTGATATTATTTTTTTCTTATTATTATTGTAGTTATCTAAGAAATCTTCAATAGTTTTCTTAATACCACTAGTTGCTTTATCTTTACGTTTTTTAGCTTCTTTAAATTCTTTTTCCATTAACTTTTTAAACTCTTTTTCAGTTATATTTCCTGTAAAAACAAAATCATTTACAAGTTTAGATACAATTGCAGAATTATATTCACTCTTGTTAGAAGTTTTATTTATATCTATAGCATCAGTATTTATAAAGAATGCTAAATCATATTTAGTTTTAATATCTCCACTTTTAATAACTTCACTTCTTTTATCAATACTAGTTACTGGTTTGATATTATTCTTTTCTAGATATTCCCATAATTCTAGGGCTTTTATAAAGTTTTGTTCTTTTAGAATAACATTAGTTTTTCTAATCGGACTTCTTACTGGACTAGATTCTTTTAAGCTTTTTATAAATGTCGAACCCCTGAAAGATGAAACAATATCTCTGATATGTTCGATACGTTCTTCTAAGCTATGTCCATCTTTTGATGCATCTACTTCAGTATCTTTCTTACTTTTTAGGGTTAGATTTACTTCAACATCTTCACCTTTTTTCTTCATCATTCCTTGATATGTAACAGTACTTTCTACTTTAGCATAACTTCTTTGGTCTGATTCATTTAATTTATTATTTACAAATGTATAAAGGTTATCTACTAAAGATTTAATAAATCTATTTTCATATAAATCTACTGTTTCTTCACGATATACATTTAATAATTTAAGAGGAATAACTGTTCCATCTTCTTGTACTTCTTGTATCATACTTGTATGTTGGGCAAGATGCCTAATTGATTCTTCTGTTACAACTTTGGCTTTTTCGATTGGTACAATATTTTCTTCTTGAACAATAAATCTTCTTGGATTTCTTATGATATTATCAAGATATGGTATACATTCTTCTACCATATCTATCCATGATGTGTCACTAACACGCGCATCAATATCACGTTTAACAGTAATGTTTGATGATGTTGATGCAATAAATTTGTTAGCGTTATCTTTATTTATACTATTTAGGTATTCTACAATATCCATAAAATATCACCTAAATTGTTTTCTTAAGACGAAGTAAATATGCTTTACATTCTGGAGTTTTGCCTGCTCCAAATAATTTTTCTAAGTAATTAACTAGTCCATCTATTTCATCTTTAATATATGCTAGATTTAATTGTTCAAATTTTCTTAAAATCTTGTGAGCTATAAGGTAATCAATACCTGCTACTTCATCTCCACCACATGCTACAAATGCTGGAACGAATTCTTTTAGTTGTTTAACAATTCTGTTACCAAAAGCAAGTCTAAAGTGGTCAATTACATATCTATCTAGTTGAGCAATCTTTTCTAAATTTTCTGCTCTAACTGCATGTTCTTCACTTGATTTTTCAAATAAACTATCTAAATACTTAAAGCTTGTTTTAACTTTATCAGTTTCTGGTGCTTCAAATACTTCACATTTATCATCGATTGCAATTGGCATTGCTCTATCGTAAACCTTATCAGTAATCATGAATGTTGAGTCATCATTGTTGATTGTACCAATATACCACATATTTTCAGGAATTTTTAATTTTCCATCTTGTAACTTTTTAGGGTCGCCAGGCCAAACATTTGGAACTAATTCCACAACCCAGTCTTTTTTATTTGGAAGTTCTAGAATAGATAACATTTCGGCAAAGTAATATTCAACACGAGAAATATTCATTTCATCTAGTAAGGTAATATATACTTGATCACTATATTCAGCTTCATACATTTTTTCTAGTATTTCAGTTTCATTAAATTTCTTTGTAAATTCGTTGAAATACCCAAATATTTCTGTTGAATCTCTCCATGATGGTTGAACACTTGCTACAGTTGTTTCATTATCTACAAATGAACCAAAAGCATATGCTAGTGATGTTTTCCCAGTACCAGAAATACCTTCAAGAATAATTAATTTATTTGAGGCAAATGATGCAATAAATAAACGTATTAAATTAATATCATAATATAAGTGTAATTTAGATGCTGAATAATTTCTAAATTGGTCACAGAATTCTTCTAGTGTAAATGTATTATGAATTTCTTCTGGTGTCATATTTTCATATTTAGCATCAACATTACTAAGTTTAAAGAATCTACTTTCTCCTTCTTTAAGTTCATTTTTAACAGTTCCATCTTCGTTATATTCAATTTCACCATTTTCATTAGTAAGTTCACTAATTTTAGCATTTTGTCTTTTTAACTTAAATATTTCATTATTTAAAGAGTCTATTTCTTCAATTAACATATCTTCTTTTTTAACATTTCTTCTGTATCTTACATAAACTCTAATTGATTTATAAATTAAGAATACTATTAAAGCAAATATTGCTACTAAGAAAATAATTGAAAAAATCATTATTACTAAACCAATACCTGTTAAATCACTCTTATAATCATTTATTACTGTAATATAATTTACAATATTAAACATTTGAAATAACCCTGAACCTAACCCTTTAAAAATACTTACGAAACCTTCAAATAATGGTTCCATAAATTTTGTAAAAAATTCACCATACACACTCATTTTTATTCCTCCTTAATTTTTACAACAAGTTTTATGTTCATTTTATCAAAACTCATATTATTGTCTAAATTGTTATTAATAAATTCTTTATTTACTAATAGTTCCGTATCATCTACAAAGATTGTTGGATTTACATTTTCTATATCATCATAATCATATATAAAACTCATTCCTATTTCTTTATAAGCATTTATTATACTTTGATATTTTACTTCTTCTTCATAGGGAATTAGTATTTTAACAAATTCTTTTAAATACTTATTATCAAATAATCTAATTAAACCAGCTTTTTTAAGACCTTTATCAATACGGATAACATATTTATCCATATCTTTATTACTTATTAGTTCTGTTAATACTCTACTTGCTAGTAAGTCATATGATATTTCTTTTATTTTAGTTTCATAATCTTTTAAAACACCACTTACTAAAGATTCATCAAATTCTTCTAAACCTGGTATTTCATAACTAAACTTAACTTCATAATAAGTAGGATTATTACTAATCATTTTATATTCATTACGATAGTTATCACTTTCAAGCCCTACCAAAATTTTCTTATCTTCACTAGCATTTTTCTTAACTGCTTCAAATAAATCATTTATAAAGTATTTATTATCTTTAACATTTAATAACTTTGTTTTTCTTAAATAACTTAATAAATATTTAAACTTATTTTTAGTATCTTGATAATCACCATCTACTACGTTACTTGCAAAATCTACATAACAAGCTGTACAAACTATGACAGAAAGTAAAAATGTTTCATTCTTCCATGTTCTAATTAGTCCCATTTTATCGTGAAGGCGACAATATTCAATAATGGATTTTAATACAAAATTAATATTATCATTGGAATATTCTATTGGATTGTCTTTATGTTTGTTGTTTTGAAAGTAATATGTATCAGCATAAATTTCAATTATTTCTTTGGCATAAAGAGCAAATTCTTTTTTGTTTTGCCACATTTTATTATCATCAATACTTATTATTGATTCTAGTATCTTTGCGTACTCAAGTAGGTCTTTTTCTTTTTTTACTACATATTTATCGATAACACTTAAGCTCACAATTCGTCTCACCAACCTATTCTTCATAAATTATACCAAATTTAAAATTACAATGCAATAACAGTTGTCAATTTTTTCAAAAAATATTGCCATATTTAAATTTTTAAGGTAAAATAATAATAGGAAGAAGGTATATATATGAATGATAATGTTCAAGATTTAGATTATACTGTTAATAGAATGTTTAATAGTGATGGAACAAGAAAAGTAACTAGAGATGAAAATGCTTATAATTTAAGTGTTAATAGACCAATGGTAAAAAATAGAAGAACTAAAAAGAAAAAAGCGATGGGTATTAAAGAAATAGCTACAAAAACAATTATTTTAGTGGCTTTATCTGCTGGTTTAACTGTAGGTATTCATGAACTTCATGAAGCGATGGAAGTTGGAGAAAATGCTAAAGAAATTAAAAATGAATTAGCTGCTGCTGTAACAGAAAATACAGAAATAGCTGGTTATAATAAAAATGAACAACGCCCTTACTGGTGGTATCAAATGGATAATGTTGCTAGTGATGTACTTAATAGTAATAAAGAATATGATATTGATACAAGAATTTATGGTTGCTTTAGAGCTTTAAATGAATATGAAAAAGAAAGTTATATGAATGAATTATTTTCAAAAATGTCAAGAATTATTGCTAGTAACCCAGCATCTTACAGCGAAGATGAAATAAAAAGTGCCCTACATAGTTCTTTTCAAGATTATTTAGATAGTAAAAATATTACTTTAGAAGAATATGAAGAACTTATGGATAAAATTATTAAAGCTTATGCTAAAGAAGATAAAAGTGAAGAAGAAGTAGCTAGCTTACTTTCAAAACTAAATGATGCAGGCACTAGAGATGGAGGTTCAAGATAATGGAAGAACTAGAAATAATTACTTTAGATGATGGAAGAGATTATATTATTACAGACGAATTCTTAATTGATGGTGTAAAATATGTATACCTAACTCTTGAAGGAGATATTGGAACATTTTGTATAAGAAAAATAAATATTATAAATAATGAAGAATATCTAGTAAGTTTAAATGATAAAAATGAATTTGAAATGGCATTAGAACAATTTATGCAAAGACATAAAAACTAAAAAGGTCTCAATCGAGGCCTTTTGCTTTGGTTTAATTAATTCTAATTGGGTCAGATTGAGTTCCTGTTCCTGAGACATAAGATACAGATGAATTAAGGAAGAAAACGGGTCTAAAATTATAAGTTAAATCATCAACTGTTTGGTTAATAATACGTCCATCATAATATATTGCAAATACATCATATGTAGCAGTTGTATCTGGGGAAATTGTCCATTCAGTAGCTCCCATATACATCCAATTTAAAAGACGTAATGGTCCATCAATTGAAATTCCATTATAGTTAAACAAAATTTCTCCCCAGTAATTTTTTTGGACAGAATAACCATAGTCGGATACATACATTAATCCTATTTTGGCACTATATGTTGTATTTTTTGTTGGACTTGTTATTTCATTTGTATATGCTTCTGATGGAGTTTTTGACCTTATATTAGCCGCAGTATTGCCTCCTACTTTCCATGTTGTTGTCACTATTTTATTTGACCATATGGTCCCCAAATTGTTTATTAAACGTGTATTTAAATACTCTGTATTTATATAACTTTCACTCCATGTATTTGTCCCGCTACTCCAAAGTGTAGAATAATATTTAAGATTACTATAACCAAAATCATTTCTCCAATTATCAGAAATAACTTGTCCATACGAAGTACAATTATTTATTCCTAAAATATCACATGTTATAAATGTTGATTTTATAAGTTTAACTTTATCATCAAAAACCCCTATTATTCTATATAAATTATCGTATGGACATGGTTTTTCGTTGCTACCAAAGCACACAAAATTTTTTACATTATCTTTTTCAAGATATCCATCATTTATAGCATAAGTTAAAGCCTTTGCAAATGTATTAAAATACCTTATATTATCATAATAAACATAATATGTTGAATTATAAACATCTTCCCAGTTGCTTAAATCAACATCTAAAGTCTGAACTACAGGATTATTTCCTCCTATAATGCTATTACGGCCATCTTTTTTTGCCTTTTTTGTTAAATTATAATCTCCTCCAGCAAACCTATAACTATTGTCCCCCGCTCCATTGGTTAACGAAGAGTCATGAATATAAATATTTGAAACATCCACTCCTTGGTCACCAAAATTTTTAACACATGTTGCTAAATCCGTTCCACTTGTACAATAATCCGCTATTGTAGGTATCCATATATCAAAATATACATAACACTTATCTGATAAGTTACCTGATACAATAACCTTTTTATTTGTATCATCCCAACTAAGCTCACTTCCATTTTCGCATCTGGATAATTCTGTATTAAACTTATATCCTTCTGTTGGCCATCCACTCTGTGTTACTGTTTTATAATCACCAGCACCTGCTGTTTGTTCTAAATTCATAGAAATACCTTTTGTTATTTTTGTTTGATTATTTTCAATGTTTTCTTTATAAATATTGTTTTGTTTTAAAGTATTAAAATATGTAAAAGTTGTTACAAGTAATATAAATATTATTACTGTAAATATAGCGTATTTTTTCTTCATTTTAAACCACCTTCATAACATTATCACGCACTGATATTTTATTTTACATACCCATTTTAACCGAAAAAAAAAAAAAAAAAGCACCATTTTAACACATTTTGTGTAAATGGTGCTTTTTATGTAGTTTTTTCTAATTCAACAGTTAATATCATGTTTTCTAAATCTAGCACAGCTCCAGCTTCAATACTTTGACTTTTTACATAACCATATCCAGAATATTCTAGTTTTAATCCTAGGATATCACAGTATGTTTTTACTTCACCGATACTCCATCCAGTTAAGTTTTCCATTTTATATTCTGTAGCATTTGTTAAAATAAATAACTTTTCTCCAGATAAAAGAGTTTTATTTTTTAATGGATATTGATTTATTATATATTTTCCATTACCAATTGTAATAATATTTATCTTTTTACTTTTTAATTCTTCTAGAGTAGTTTCTAAATTTGTGCTTATGTAGTTATCTAATTTAATGATTTTTGTTAAGTCTGCATCACTTTTACTTTCTGTAAGTTTAGCATAACTTGCTATTTCTTCTACTGCTGTTGTTATTACTTTTGCCCACGAACCTAGAGATGATTCTGGCTTTTTACCTGCAACATAGACAATGTATTTAGGATTATCTGTTGGAAATATTCCAGCGAATGATTTGATGTAATCATAAGTACCAGTTAAGTAACCACCTTTTGGTGATGCTATTTGAGCTGTACCAGTTTTACCCATTAAACTCACATTATCTACTTGCCAATATTTATTTATTTCTACTACTTTCTTCATTATTTCATGCATTTTAGAAACGGTTTTATTAGAATAAACTTTTTTTACGACTTGTCTTTCTCCTTGATATGTAATAGTTCCATTTTCATCAACTATTTTATCAACTATATAAGGTTTTATAACTGTTCCATCATTAGTCATGGCACTTAGGGCTTGAAGCATTTGAATGGCTGTAACACTTACCCCTTGGCCAAAAGATGCTGTTGCAAGTTCTGATTGATAAACCATTTCAATATCGCCGATGGCTTCATTGGAAAGTTCAATTCCTGTTTTTTTACCAAAACCTAAGTTATTGTAATATTCTGATAATGTATCAACTCCGAGGCGTAAAGCTAGTGTTGTTGCTGCAACATTTGATGACCTTGCAAAACCTTCATCGAATGAAATTGTTCCCCAGCCTTTTCTTTCTGAGTCTCTGATAACTGTTCCATCATCTAGAGTATAAGAACCAGATTTAAATGTTTCTTCACCATTATATTTTCCTTCTTCAATTGCTGATGCAAAAGAAAATACTTTCATAACTGAACCTGGTTCATATTGATAACTTATAAGTGGGTTCATATATTCTTTTATTGTATTTGTATCATTTGGATTGAAATTTGGACTAGTAGCACTAGCAACAATTGCTCCAGTTTTGGCATCCATTACTGTAAATACTGCCCAATCTGTATTAAATCTATCCTTCATGCTTGATACAGCTTTTTCAGCTATAAGTTGAATACTACTATCAATAGTTAGATAGATATCTGATCCATTCTTAGCTTTTTTAGTATCTTCATTTGTATTGGGAATTTTATAATTACTTGAAGTATATTTTAAATATTTAGTATAACCATTAGTTCCCGATAAAATATCATCATAATATCCTTCAATACCTAATTCTCCAGAAATTTTACCATCATCTAAAGTTTTAGCATAACCAATTAAATATGATGCAAATGTTGATTTATTATAATATCTTTTTTTAGAATTTTTTATAAAATCTATTCCTGGTAACTCTAGTTTTTCTATTTTAGCTTTTATTACTTCAGAAATACCATAACCTCCAGGTCTTAGTTCTACTTGATAAAGATCTTTACTTAATAATTCCATTAGCTTTTCTTTACTCATATTTAAAATTGGTGATAAAGCTTCTGCAGTCATTTCTTTATCTGTGACATTTGTTTTATTAGAATTTATATAAGCTATAACAGTGTAAGAATTAATAGTACTTGCAAGTTCTTCACCATTTACATCATAAATACTTCCTCGGTCGGCATATAATGTCTTTTTTACTGTAGCTATACTTGCAGCTTTTTCTTGTAAATTAATACCATCAACTTTATTACTTAATACAACAAAAGAAAGTTTAGCAATTATAGCCACAAATAAAAGAACAACAATTAAAATAATAAATTTTGATATCTTAACTGTTGCTCTTTTTTTCATATTACTATCTCCTTATTCTCCAACTGTTTTAATATTACTATTATTATACGACAAACCATGATTTTCTGCAATAGTTTGAATGTTTTCTAAACTTGCAAGTTCATCGATTTGCATTGAAAGTCCTTGATTAGTAAGTTCTTGGCGTTCAATATTTTTAGTTATTTTTTCAACTTCATTATTTGTTTCAGATAACATTGAAGATGTAAAAACATTAAATACTGGTATTGTTATTAGTAAGAAAAGTAACAATACATACATTGCTTTTTCTCCTTTTAATAATTTAACCTTTTTACTCTTTTTTTTCATTATAATCAAATCCTTTCAATTACTCTTAATTTAGCACTTCTACTTCTGGAATTTTCTTCTAATTCTTTTTTGGTTGGAAGTATTGGCTTTTTATTTACTAACTTTATTAAAGGCTTATACGCATCAGGTATTTCTTTTAAACCTTTAACAAGGGGGTCAATATCACTATATTTTTTAAAAACATTTTTAACAATTCTATCTTCTAAAGAATGAAATGTTATAACACACATCCTTCCTCCAACTTTTAGTCTTTTTATAGCATCAGGAAGAACTTTTTCTAAAACTGTTAATTCTTCATTTACTTCAATTCTTAATGCTTGGAATATTTTTCTTTCAGGATGTTGTTTGTAAAAGTAGTTAGCTCCGGTGGCTTCTTTTATTACTTCAACAAGTTCTAATGTTGTTTTGATACTTTCGTTTTTACTTTTAATTTTCTTAGCTATTACTTTACTTAGTTTTTCTTCACCATATTTAAAGAAAATTTCTGCTAATTCATTTTCACTATAAGTATCAATGATGTCTTTAGCACTTTTCCCTTCACTAGACATTCTCATATCTAAGGGACCATCGTGCATAAAAGAAAATCCTCTTGTCTCATCATCTATTTGAGGAGATGAAAAACCTAAGTCAAATATAATTCCATCTACACTAGTAATGTTTTCTTCATCTAATACTTCTTTCATATTAACAAAATTAGTATTAAATATCTTGAAATTATCGCCGATTTCTTTTAGGACTTTTGTGGAATACTCTACCGCTTTTTTATCAGCATCAAAACCATAAAGGGCTCCATTTGGTATTTTTTTTAATATTTCTTTGGAATCTCCGGCATAACCAATTGTGCCATCTATGTATATTCCGCCATCTTTGATATCTAGATTTTCAAGCAATTCATTTTTTAGTACACTATAATGCATTTTTATCACCATCAAATAAATTTTCTGCAATATCTTCAATAATATCGCTGTTGTCGTTCATAAATTCTTCGAATGCTTTACTATCCCAGATTTCCAAATGGTCATTAACGCCGATTATAATACATTCTTTATCTAAACCGGCGTAGCTAACCAATGGGGAGGTAATACTCATTCGACCACTTTTGTCGAACTCGCAGGCAGTAGCCCCCGAATAGAAGAAGCGTGTGAAAGTCCGGGTTACTTTTTTAGTGAAAGGTAGAGTATTTAGTTTACCTACTAGCTTTTCCCATTCCGTTTTTGAGTAGACATATAAGCATTTTTCAATGCCTCGGGTAAGAATAAATTCTTGACCTAAGTCTTCCCTAAACTTCGTTGGAATAACAAGTCGGCCTTTATCATCAATGTTATGATGAAATTCACCCAGCAACATATTATCCCCCACTTTCTCCCACAGTTTACCACTGTCCTACATATATACTACCAAAAGACACAAAAAAAGTAAATATTAAATATTCACTTTTAAAAAATTTTTTCAATGATTTACATTTTTTTACATTAGAATTTGGAACTATACGTTAAAAAAATTTTTTGACAACAGCTGAAATTTGTGGTAATATGTATATAGCAAAAGAAATTTGCATAAATTAAAAATGGAACATCCAGCTTCGCGAGATTGGATGCTACCAATAAATTGGTTTTGCATTTAAATCAACCTCGTTGATTTAGATGCTTTTTCATTTTACAATTATAAAAATTATAATTAATAAAAAGATTATAATGCAGAATTGCATCAAGATAAAAATATCTTTTACATTCATTTACATCACCTTCCTTATCTTTTCCGAAAAGAAAGGTAGCATCCAATCAACTGGATATTCCATAAGATTTATTCTACCATATTAATTTATAAATAGCAATGATTTTACATAAAACTAACTTATTTGTTGAATAAATACAACTTGTAATTTTATTTTGAATATGATAATATAAATATAGCAAAGAAAATTTGCTAATATATTTGGTGCATCTAAATCAGTCCCGTTGATTTAGAGATGCTTTTTTCTTTTTTACTTTAAAAGCAATATAGCGATTTGCCATATTGCTTTTTGTTATTTCTTTTTATCTTCTTTTATTACTTCTTTTAGAGTTGTTCCAAATGTAGCAACGCCTTGAAGTTCTGCAGGAACAATTATTTTTGTTGACTTACCATTTGCAACATTTTCTAATGCTTCAAATGATTTTAAACGAATCACAGCTTCATCTGCTCCAGCATCTTTTAGAAGTTTAATACCTTTTGCTTCAGCTTCTTTGATTTTAATCATTGCTTCAGCTTTACCTTCAGCTACTTTAATTTGACTCATCATTTGGGCTTCTGCTCTTAGAATTGCACTTTCTTTTTCACCTTCAGCAATTAAGATACTTGATTTCTTTTCCCCTTCGGCTTGAAGAATTTTTTCTCTTCTTTCACGTTCAGCACGCATTTGTTTTTCCATTGCTTCTTGAATATCTCTAGGTGGTAAAATATTTTTAACTTCTACTCTATTTACCTTTATACCCCATGGGTCTGTTGCTTCATCTAAGATTGCTCTCATTTTTGTATTAATAATATCCCTACTTGTAAGAGTTTGGTCAAGTTCTAGTTCTCCGATGATATTTCTAAGTGTAGTTGCTGTTAATGACTCAATAGCACTGACTGGATAATCAACCCCATAAGTATAAAGTTTTGCATCAGTTATTTGAAAATACACAACAGTATCAATTTGCATTGTAACATTATCTTTAGTTATAACTGGTTGTGGTGCAAAGTCTTTAACTATTTCTTTTAATGTAACCTTGTTAGATATTGAATCTATAAAAGGTATTTTAAAATGTGGTCCATGTTGCCATGTTGTATGATATGACCCAAGTCTTTCAATTACATAACATTTTGATTGAGGTACAATCTTAATATTAGGTATAATGATGATTATAATAACTACTAATATTGCAATTAGAATTTCTGGCATAATTATTCACTCTCCTTTTTTACAATTAACTTAACGCCATCAATTTTTAAAATTTTTACAGTATCTCCTTTGGCACACTTATCTTTTGATATAGCACTCCATCTTTTGCCATCTACTTTTACTTCACCAACTTCATTTTTAGTGATTTCTTCAGTTACAATGGCATCCTCACCAATAATACGGTCTAAATTTGTTTTTTCATTATCTTTACTTCTTAATTTATTTACAATTGGTCTTGATATAACAAGTAATAGCATTCCTAATAAAATAAATATCGTTGTAATAATTGCTGTATCTTCAATAAAGAAAGATAAAATCATGGCAACTATTCCACTTGCTACAAACCAAATTGAAACTAAATTAACGGTTGCAATTTCCACAAAGCTTAAGACAATCACTAAAATAAGCCAAAATATCCAATTCATATAAACTTCCTTTCTTATTTATATTATACTATAAAATTATGCAGAAAAAAAGAAACATTTTCAGTTTCTTTTCGAATTATGACTAAAATTCATCTGGTAGGCTTTCAACTAGTTTACCTACTTCATTTGTAAATAATTTGATAAGTTCAGTTTGAAGGTTGGCATCTGCAACAGCTTCAACATAGTTTTCATTATCTTCAATTATTTCTTTAAAAATTACATATTCATCACTTGGTTCTTCATCTTCATTAAGTACTACTGATAAAAAGTAGTTTTCATTTTCATGAGTTACTTTTTCAAGTAATAAGCAATTTACATCATTATCAAGAGTAATCACACTATCAACTGTCATATTATCTTCCTCCCTTGCTTTCTTCTGGGTTTAAAATATATTCTTCACCTTCATACATATAATGGTCTTCTGATTTTTCATCTTTATTTTCAGGTTGTATATCTAAACCTTCGATTTCTTCATCTACATTTTTATTGAATAATTTTTTGAAGTTATCCATTAAATTTGGTTTTTCTTCTTTTGGTTCGCTTTTCTTTCTTTCACGAGCTAGTTTTAAGCTTTCAAACATTTTTTTAGATTTTAAAACAAGAGCATCAATTGCTGCAAGTCCCCAGACATCCTCTTCAAAGTTTTCATCATTTGTTCTTTCCGGTTCACTTTCTTTATCAACTATTCCATCCTTAGCCATTTTGTTATAAATAGCTTGACCTATAGCTCCAATTCCAGCAGCGATTGCTGTAACTGGTAATATTGGTGCAAGTCCTGCTCCAGCACAAATAGCTAAAACGCTTCCTAAAGCTCCAAAGCATAAAACAGATTTAACATATGGTGCAACAACAGCACGACGTACTTTTTTAACTCTATATTTCTTGCCAGGTTCTACTTTTCTAGAACTAGTTTTTTCTTTTACTGGTTCTGTAGTTTCTGCAACTTGTTTAACGATTGGTTCAGCAACTGGTGCTTCTTTAGTTTCAACTTTTTTCTTAACTTCAACTGGAAGACAAATATATGGAGTTTTATCATCAACTTTATTATTTATTCCAATTACTTTATCATAACTAAATCCATGAGGTAAAACTAATTTACTTTCACCATCATATATAATATGATCTAAATGAACACTTCCATCTGATGACTGTCTTTCATCTGTAGAAATTTCAATATGTGGATTTAATCTTTTAACTTCATATGCTAATTCTTCATAATTTTTAATTTCGTTTGTTTCTTCTTTTACTGGTTCAGTTACTTCTGGAACTACTTTTTCTTCCTTATTTTCAATTGGTTCTACAGGTTCTGTAGTTTCAACTGGTTTCAAAGTATTTTCTACTACTTCTTCTTTAATTTCTATTTTAGCATTAGTTTTTTCTAAACCATATCTTTTACAAAGTTCAGCAAATTCTTTTTGGCTCTTTTGAGCTTCAAAACCAAATACAACAATTTTATCTCTAGTATCTCTAATAACTTTAGCTAATTTTTCCATAGCACTTGGTTCTAATGATAACTTACGATATGAAGTATCAATTGCATTTATAGCACTTAGTAAATCATTTTTGTAAGTAACAACATCAAATGTTTTTAAAGATTCATCATATAAGGCTTTTTGTTCTTTATAAAATTCTTCTGCTTCACTCTTAGCTTTTTTAGCATGATTTAGAGCGTAAGATAATTTAATAGTTTCACTAGTTCTTGTTACATCATCTAAACTATCATTTCTCTTAAGTTCTAATATTCTTCTTTCTACATCTTTTAGATTTTCTTTTCTTCCATTCAAAACTTCTTCAGCTTTTAACATGTTTTGAGACAAAGTAAATTTACCTCTCATATTAGTAAGAAGATTTTGGAAATCATTAGCACCGATACTACTTCTAAAATAAGAATCATTATTTACTAATTCTTCAATACTATTTAAACTTTTAGTTACATCTTCAACAAAAGCACTGATGTTTACACCTTCATTGGCTGTTTTTTCTAAAGCATTTAATTTATTTATAATATCGTTTAAATTAGTGTTTCCTATTTCACGAATGAAATTATCAGTATTTTTAATTACCAAACCATTTTCAACAAGTAATGCTGTGGTTTGTTCAATATTTTTTAATTCTTCTTCTGTCATAATTCATTTTCCCTTCTACTATTAGATTATCACAAAATTGGATAAATTGCAAGAAAAAAACGCAAGTGATACTCCACTTACATTAGTTTTCTTATTCTTCTTCTTTTGCAACGTTAATTACAGTTTTACCATTGTAATTTCCACATTTAGTACATGCTCTATGAGGTCTTAATGTTGCACCACATTTTTCACATTTAGTTAATGCTCCAACTTCTTTTTTTAAATGAGTTCTACGCATTCTTTTTTTTGTTTTACTTGTTCTTCTAAAAGGAACTGCCATTTTTATTCACCACCTTTAAATAATTCGTTTAATTTTTCGAATCTTGGATCAAGCCCATCATCTTCATTTTTACTATTTAATTCCCAACCTTGGCCACTTAAATGTGTCCCAGAGGCATTTGTATAACTAATAGGAACTTCCAATACAATATTTTCCCATAAAAATTCAATTATATCAAGTATATTTTGATTTTTTTCAAAATATTTTGCATAATTTTCGTCATTTTCTTCTAAAATTTCATCAATTTGGATAGAAAATGGATATTTAACTTGTTCATTTGTTATAGCATCAGTTAAAAACATATTACCTTTTACATCTAAAATTATTGCTATTTCATCCGCAGCATTATATTTAATAATACCATCAACTTTTACTTTATCTAATTTTTTTATACTTGTATTTTTATAAAAATCTTCAGGTATTACAAATTCTTCATTTATCTTAACTGGTAATAAATTTAAATTAATTTTCATACATTCCTCCATATATAAAGATAATTTTCTTTAAATTCTTTAATTATCTTTTTTGAAGACATATCTATTATAATATGTTTTTTATTATTATTTAACTCTAAATTCATGTAATATAAATCATTTCCTAAATATAATGAATATGTATTATTATATCCTTCTAAATCAAAGGTATCATTAAGTATTTTATTTGTTATAAATGAAAATATTTTAAGTTGTCCATCTTGTTTTATAACTATTCCAGCATCTGTTAAATTAACAATACTATATTCTTCTTTAATATAATTACTTAAAACTATTTTTAAAGCACTACTTATTTTATAGATGAGTTCTTCCCCATCTTTATTTATATAAATGTAATCCCCTAAGACATTTATTATACTTATATCACCTTCACCATTTATAATACATTTATTTTCTTTAGTATCTAAATTATATTCATAAATGCCATCTTTTTTTAAATAATATACCTTATTATCACGAACTAAGACATTTTCATTTTTTAATTCATCCGTTATTAAAACAGTTTCTTCTTCATTAAACTTTTTATAACTTACTTTATTTAAAGCATTTATTATTATGTAGTTATCACTTAAAGAGTAAATTTCTTTATTACTATAACTGCTATCTAATTCATAAAAGTAAAATTCATCTTTTTTACTATCATATCTAAGTTCATTAGTAGCATCAGAAAATAATACTAATTTGTTATCTTTTGTTATATAATCTTGAATATTATAAAAAGTTCTAACATTTAAATATTCTTCAGTTTCACCGATACCATATATTTTATAAATACCATCTTCATCTTTTAAAATGCCATAATAATCATACTTATCTGGATAATCATCATTTCTTCTTTCTTTAGTTACATTATTATCATTCTTACTTTTTATGTAGCTAGATAATTTTCCTAATAAAAATACTGTAATAATTATTAATACTAAAGCAATACCTGCAATTATAAGTCTTTTTTTCTTTTCTGGTAACATTATAATACCCTCCTAAACATTTTTTCTAATTCGTAATTACTAAATTTCATAATTGATGGTCTGCCATGACAACAATTATATGGGTTATCACATTTTACTAAATCATTAAGTAGTTTTTCTATTTCCATCATACTTAAGTGTTCGTTGGCTTTAACGCTCATTTTACAACTGACCATTTTTGCTAAGCTATCTAAAAATTTATCTTTGTTAAAGTTTTTACTAGAATCTATTACTAAATCAATAATATATTTTAAATTATCTCCTTCATAGTTACTTTTTAACCATGTGGGATGACTTTTTATAAGTACTGTATTTATACCGAACTCTTCAATTTTAAAACCAAGACTTTCTAATACTTCTTTTCTATCCATGAAAGCCATAAAATCACTGGTTGAAAGTTCAAATTTCATTGGCACAATCATGTCTGTAACACTAACACTTTCTTCTTGAAACTTTTTCGTAATCATTTCATAATTTACTCTTTCATGGGCAGCATGTTGGTCTAAAATAAACATTCCATCTTCATTTTCAGCAATTATATAAGTACCATGTACTTGACCAACTGGATAAAGTTTTAAACTTTTAAATTCTTCATTTTTTATAATCTCAGTATTATCACTACCAATATCTAGAGATGTTTGAATAATCTCGGGAGCATCACCTTGAGTGGCAACAGCAGTATCACTAGAAGTATCAGGAATTCTTATATCAATAAAATTATCTTTAATATTGTTTTTTTCTTCATCCATTATGGCATCTGGTATAAGTAAATTATTATATAAAACTTTTTTAATATTTTGATAAATTAAATCTGTTAAAATATCCATCTTACTCATTTTAATATCTTGTTTGGTAGGATGAATATTTACATCAACTAAAGTTGGGTCTGTTTCAATATTTATAACTACAATTGGATAAAAACCTTCATGTTTATATGTGTTATAAGCATTATTTATAGCTCTATTTATTTCAATATTTTTAATAATTCTACCATTTACAAAAGTATTAAAATGATTTCTATTTTTCTTTAATATACTTGGTTTAGAAACAAATCCTGAAACTACAAAATCATCAGATGCGCATTTTAACTCTAACATGTTGCTTGAGACATTAAGACCATATATTTCATGAATTGTTTTAAGTAAATTATTACTTCCACTAGTTTTTACAATCACACGGTCATTGTTACTTAAACTAAAAGCAATATTAGGTTTAGATAATGCTAGCTTTTCTATAAAAGCTGTACAATTATTTAGTTCCGTTACTTCACTTTTTAAATATTTAAGACGTGCGGGAGTATTGTAAAAAAGATTGGTTACATGGATTTCAGTTCCTTTTCGCACCATTCCATCCCCGATACTTAGGGTTTCTCCTCCTTTTATATGGACATGAGTACTACTTGTTCCATTACAAGTAATTAACTCAACTTCAGAAACACTGGCAATACTAGCTAAAGCTTCACCTCTAAACCCTAGAGTTTCAATAAAATATAAGTCATCATCTTTATATATTTTACTTGTGGCATGTCTATAAAAAGCAAGTGTTGCATCTTCTTTATCCATACCTATTCCATTATCTATAACAGATATTTCTTTTAAGCCCCCATTTTTTAGAATAACTTTGATATTTGTGCTTTCAGCATCAATAGCATTTTCAACTAATTCTTTTAAAACTGATGCACATTTTTCTACTACTTCACCAGCTGCTATTTTATTAGCAAGATTTTCACTCATTACTCGTATTTTAGTCATTGTAATCACCTACTATCGAAGCCCTTATTTCATAATCTTTAGTATTTAAATTAATTACACTAGTTTTCTTAAAGTTTATAAACATAAGACCTTTTATAATAACATCACTATTACTTTCTACAATTATATTGCAAGAAACATTTTCTTGTTCTTTTCTTCTTTCTATTTTAGCATCACTACCAACATAAATAGTAAAATTAGTATCTTCTAAAATATTTAATTTTACATCATTAATCATTAAATAATGCTTACTTGGAAATTGATATGTAATTGGTTTTATAATACTTTTAGGAATATTTTCACGATTTATTTTACTCATAAAACCTGGAGCATCATAAATAACTGTATCTAAATATTCAATCTTCATTATCTCTTGAGTAGTATTTTCTCTTTTACTTACCGTTATGCTACTTCCAGTTAGGGCATTTATTAAGCTACTTTTTCCAGCATTAGTAAACCCAACCATACAGACCTTTTTATTTAATAAACAAATATTTTTTATAATATTCATATTTAATTTAGTTTTACTACTGCAAATTATTATATCTTCTTTTATTTCATAAACATCTTTAATATTTTTAATTAATTTTTGATATTTTATATTTTTAGGAATAATATCTGATTTTGTTAACACTAATACCTTTTGACATTTTATTTTTTTATAAGCCTCTATTACTTCTTTATCTAAATTAATAAAATCTATTAAAAACAATACATAACATTTAAGTTTATTTATTTTTTCAATCAAAGCATCATTATCAATAGATACCCCTTTGTTGGTTAGGATGTTATAGTTTTTTAATTTAAAACATCTTTCACATAACTTATTTTTAATATCGGGAGTATACCCAACAGCATCTTTGTTTTTATCTTGAAGAGTAATTCCACAACCAATACATTTAGTCATAGTACTCACCACTTTTTAAGATGTTTTTCTTAGCTAATCTTTTTAAAACTATTTTTTCAAAAAAACGATTTATTCTAGTCGGTAATATTTCATTTTTAGCAACACGATTAACTAAGATACTAGTAAATCCCATTCTGTTAGCTCCGAGAATATCTGTAAATAATTGGTCACCGATACATGCTACTTCATCAATCTTAAATTTGTATAAAGTAAGTATCTTTTTATATTTCTTTTTAAATGGTTTTCTGCTACTAAAAGCAACATCAACATTTAGTTTTTCTTTAAATGGGCGAAGTCTATTTTTACCACTGTTAGATACAATTATTACTTTAAAATCTTCTTCAAGGCGTGCAAATAATTCTTTCACCTTTTGGTCTGGAACATTTACTTTATAGGGAGCAATCGTATTATCTAAATCAAATAATAAACATTTAATGCCATTTTTCTTTAATTTTTTGTAATTTATAGTATAAATACTTTGGTCATATATATCAGGTATTAATAAATCAAACATATAATCATTCCTTTTCTTTAAAAATTATATCATAAAATGAAAAGAAAATTAAGCCTAAATTAAAAGAAAAAGCAACAAGAAAGAAAACGACTTTGGCAAGCGCATTCTTGTTGCTATATACATCATAACATATAAGTTTAACTTATGCAAGTATTTGTTGCCAACTTTTAGCAATTTTTCCGAACTTAGTAAAAACTTAAAATATGGCTATAATTTTGTATATTCTTTTGATATTTAAATGGAATATTTTGATTTTCTATTGTCTTTCAAAAATAGAATTTTTTTAATAATTTTATATTTTTTTCAATTTTTAATTCACTTTATAAACTAGTTCAAATTCTTCACAAACAATTAAATCATCTGAAGTTATTTTTTCATTGTAAGAAGTTAAACATTCATTAAAGAAACGTTCATGAATGTTTTTCCAATAAGATAGTGATTTATCACCTTCACCCTCTTTATAAGCATGAGCATCTGTTATATCACTAAACTTAGTTAGATACACTTTTGTTGTTTTCGTTATGCATTCCGCTTGCCCTTTACTATTTAAAATAATGTTGTATTCGCCTGCTTTAGATAATTCTTCATCACTATTGTACAACTTATATAATGATGATGTTGCAGTTTTCTCACCTGTTTTTACCAGTTTTAAAAGTAAATCTGGATTATCACCGAAAGCCCAGATAGAATAATTATCACCTTCTATACTATTTTTATTTTTAAATTCATTCCATAATTTTTCTGCATCCATAAATTCTCCTCCTTATATAATTAAAACCCCGCTTTAACGAGGTTTAATACAATCTGGTGTCCTTGATGAGAATTGAACTCATGACCCTATGCGTCGGAGGCATATGCTCTATCCAACTGAGCTACAAGGACCCATAAACATTTTAACATTATTTTTTTAAAATAGCAAAGTTATTTTCTATAAAGAGGAAGAATATTTCTTGTTCTTTTCATATCTTTTTTTACAGTCATTCTAATTGGTCCATAAAACACAAGACTTTCTTTATTTAAATTTTCTACTTCTATAAAGAAATTTCTGACATCATCTTCAATTAAAGGCACTAAATTTATAGTTATATTTTTTAAACTTTGATTAGATTTTATATTCATTTTGAAAAATCCATCACTCACCACAAAGGTAAAAACAATTGATTTTCTTTCATTATTCCTTTCACTTATATTTAAGGATAAAACACTTTTATTCTTAACCTTTTTAAAAGACATAGTTCTTCCTAAAGGATTTATGCCAATGCTTTTTAAAGCTATATATATTTTTTCTCTTAAATCATCAACTAAACTAAAATAATCTTTATTCATATTTATTTTCCCCCGATGCCTAAATAATAGCAAAATTAATTGCTTTTGTCAAAAAAAATCCCACATTTGTGAGATTTTTATCATTAATTTTTAGAAACAGCTATTAATACTCTTTCATTATCTATAAAGAATTCTTCATTGGCATTTTCGCTAAATTCTAATTTAGTTGCTAATGTTTCTTTCTTAATATAATCACTGAACTCTTCAATAGCAGTTTTAACTTTATCACTAGCGTTATAAGTTACGTTTATTCTATCTGTTAGCTCATAATTATTATTTTTTCTCATTGTTTGAACTTTAGATACAATTTCACGAGCAATACCTTCATTGATTAAATCATCAGTTAATGTAGCATTTAAAATAACAAAGTTATTGTTTTCCATGCCTACATCAAAGCCTTCTTTAGCATTTATTCTAATATCAACCATATCACTATAGATGTCATGTTCTGTACCCGCTACTGTCATTTTTATAGATTCATTATTTTGAAGTTTTTTAATATCACTTAGAGATAATTCTAGTAACTTATCTTGGAATTCTTTTAAGTTGCTTCCAAATACTTTACCAACATTTCTAAAGTTTGGTTTAACAGTAAAGTTCATATATTCAGATGTATCTTTTACATATGTTACTTTTTTAACATTTAATTCTTCTTTAATAAGTTCAGTAAGTTCTCCGATTACCATACTATTTTTGCCATCGATTAAAATTTCACTTAGAGGTTGACGAACTCTTAGTTTTTGTTCTTCACGAATGTTTCTTCCGATACTTATTAGTTCACGAACTAAATCCATCTTTTCTTCTAATAATTCTTCAATTTTTGTTTCATCATATTTTGGATAGTCTGCTAGATGAACAGATTCTTTTCCAGTTAAATTAGTATACATTTCTTCAGAAAGATAAGGTACAATTGGAGCCATCATTTCTGATAAACCTACTAATACTTCATATGTAGTTATATATACTGATTTTTTAGAATCATCTAGAGTACTTCCCCAGAATCTATTTCTATTTCTTCTGATATACCAATTTGATAAATCATCTGATACAAAGTCTGTTAGGGCTCTAACTACTTTATTTAAATCATATTCATCATATGATTCTGTTACATATTTTAATAATTTATTATATTTACTTATTAACCATCTATCAATATCTTCTCTTTTTTCTAATGGAATATTACATTCACTAATGTTTATATCATCAATATTGGCATACATTGAGAAGAAATTATATGTATTTTTAAGTGGGTTAAAGAATTTAGAATGAACTTCTTTTAAACCATTAATATCAAACTTAAGTGGAACCCAGACTGGTGAAACATATGGAAGATAAAATCTAACTGTGTCTGCTCCATATTCTTTCATTGTTGAAAATGGTTCAACAATATTTCCCATTGTTTTACTCATTTTTTTACCATGAGCATCTAGTAATAAGTCATTTACTAAAACATTTTTAAATGGACTTACACCTTTTACAAATGTTGAAATAACTAGTAATGTATAGAACCATCCACGAGTTTGGTCAATTCCTTCACAGATAAAGTCCGCAGGAAATTGTGTTTCAAATAAATCATTGTTTTCAAATGGATAATGGTATTGAGCAAATGGCATAGCCCCTGAATCAAACCAACAATCGATTACATCTTTACATCTAGTCATAGATTTGCCACATTCTGGACATTTTAAGTGTACTTCATCAATAAATGGTCTATGTAGTTCAATAGTTTCATCAATATCTTCGATGGCTTTTTCTACTAGTTCCTTGCGAGATCCAATCATTTCAGTATGTCCACATGAACAAATCCAATATGGAAGTGGTGTTCCCCAGTATCTTGAACGAGATATTGCCCAGTCATTTAAGTTTTCTAGCCAATTACCAAAACGTTTTTCACCAACATATGATGGATACCAATTAACTGTTTTATTATTAGCAACAATCTTATCTTTAATTTTAGTTACTTCAAGATAATAACTTGGTTTAGAATAATAAATTAATGGTGTATGACATCTCCAACAATGTGGATAGTTATGAACTATTCTTTGCTTTCTAAATAATTTATCATTTTCTTTTAAATAACTTATTACTAATTCATCAGCAGCAAAGACATTAGTACCTTTCCATGGTCCTTCTGTATATTTTCCATCTTCACCTACTGGATTTAAGTATGGTAAATTATATTTCCTGCCTACACTTGCATCATCTGCTCCGAATGCTGGGGCTAAGTGAACTATACCAGTACCATCTTCGGCAGTAACATAAGAGTCACAACATACAAAGAAACCTTTTTTATTTACAGATAATTCTGGTATTAGTTGTTCATATTCTGTATATTCTAAAGTACTTCCTTTAAATGTATCAAGTATTTCGACATCATCCCCTAGAACTTTACTTACTAGAGATGTTGCTAAAATAAACTTATTACCTTTACTTAAAACTAATGAATAATCATAATCTGGATTTACACATAATGCTACATTTGCAAGTAATGTCCATGGTGTAGTTGTCCAAACTAAGAAGTATACATCTTCATTTTTTTTCTTCATTGGTACAATTACTGTATCAACGCTAGTTTCTTCATAACCTTGTGCTACTTCATGAGATGCAAGTCCTGTTCCACATCTTGGACAATATGGAAGGATTTTAACACCTTCATAAAATAAGCCTTCTTCAAAGAATTTTTTTAAAATCCACCATTCTGTTTCAATATAATTATTATCATATGTTACATATGGATGTTTAATATCAATAAATTGTCCCATTTTTTCAGTAAGGTCTGTAAATGATTTTTCATTTTTCCAAACACTTTCACGACATTTTTGATTAAATTCTTCAATACCATATTTTTCAATATCTTTTTTACCTGAGAAACCTAATTCCTTTTCAACTTGTAATTCAACAGGTAATCCATGTGTATCCCAACCTACTTTACGTAATACTTTGTATCCTTGCATTGTTTTATATTTACAAATTGTATCTTTTAAAAACTTTGCAACCATATGATGTAAGCCAGGATGTCCATTTGCTGTAGCTGGTCCATCATAGAATACGAAATATGGGTCATTTTCTCTGTTTTCAATACATTTATTTAATATATCTTCACTTTTCCATTTTTCAAGTATTCTACTTTCTGTTACATCAACAGCATCTTTACTTAAACTTTTAAATCTTTCCATTTTCTTTCTTCCTTCCTTCAATTAAAAAAGGATGGCACCAAAGGAGTGCATATGCACGGTACCATCCTTATTATTTACTTAATTATCTTAACGCGATTAACGTAGTAATTTACTAAATTTTCAATTACTCAACTCCAGGGTGATATATAAAAATCTTCAAATATCTTTCTCGCACCATCTAAAAGACTCTCTTTATAATCCAATTTTTACACTTGTCCCATTCCCGGTCTTTTCAAGTGACTTAATTATAATACACTATATTTACATTAGTCAAGGGGTAAATCACTAGTTTTAGAACTTACGCATAAATTCCTAAAAATTGCTCCTTCGTCGCGATTTTGCTTTCAGCAATAACTGAAAGCAATTAATCATACTCTCGTTGTATTCCTAAAGATGATTATTTACACAACAATTGTATATCTTTTGTATATCAGTTTATTCTCACGGGGTCTCTCATACTTCCCGACCCTGAAACATAGTTTATGGAAGACAAAAGATTGAAGGACGGCCGCACACCACTGTAGTAGTTGCCGACATAGCTGTAGTTCAGGCCGACACTATTGACCACAAGGAACGCAAAGTTAGAATCATCCGAATTGCGCGAAATTGTCCAATCATAGCCTCCGCCGTAAATCCAATTTTCTCCCTTTGCTGATTGATAAGATTTTGTATAATCTGAATTATAACCTACTAATGTCCATTTATTTGGGCTTGCTGCGTAATAATAATCACTTACATACATTAATCCTATTTTGGCACTATACTCCGTTTTATTATCTGTACTATTTGTTGCATCCGGACTTACTATCTCATTCTGATATGCTGTTTGGGGCACTGAAGTTCCTATATTAGCCCAAGTATTTCCTCCGACTTTCCATGTTGTGGTTGCTATTTTATTTGCCCAGGTGGTCCCTATATTTGTAATGAAATTTGTATTTAAATTTGCTTTATTTAAATTACTTTCACTCCATGTATTTTTGCTAGTTGCTTTATTCCAGTAATACATTGAATTACTTGAGGGACTTTCTCCTTGTTCTCCACTAAAATAATATGAATATTCTTGTGAAAAATCTCCATCTGTTCCTAGTAAACTTGATTTTGCATAATCCCATTTTATTAATTTTACTTGATTATTAAATACTCCTATTATTCTATATAGATTTTCTGTTGGACATGGACTTGCCTCACTTCCAAAACATACAAAGTTCTTTACATTATCTTTTGTTAGATATCTTTTTTCTACTGATGCATTTAACGCTTCATTATATGTTTGGTACTCTGTTGTATCTCCTTTTATTAGGTAATAATGAGTCTCGCAATGATCTGCATAACCTACAAATTGTTTTGTTCCATTACAATAAAAATCTATCAATGCTGTTGTTACTGTTTTATCATATCCTATCATCATTGTTGCCCCGGTTGCTTTTCCGGCATCTGTTAGAACATAATCCCCACCAGCATATCTGTATGAATTATCTCCTGCTCCATTTGTTAAAGAACTATCATGATAATATATGTTATTATTTCCTTGAACACCATTATATTGTGCTATTACCCAGTCTGCTAAACTTCTTTCTCTATCATAAGCTTTTACAGCAACACCTGCTTTAAATGTTTTATTCATTGATGTATTTGTTGATGACTCATCAACAAATAGATATAAGTCATATTGTTTATTACCTTTTAAATCAACTGTTGTATTATGTATTTTATAAATACTACCATAAGTTCCTTTTAATCCTGTGTTAAGTTCTGTTTTATCTGTGTCGCTAAAGTCTGAAGAACCATCTGTTGCGCTAGATAGAATGCCTTCTACTACAGCGGTTTTTGAACCTTTTTCTGTTAAAATATAATGAATATTTTCATCTGTTAATGTATTTGTATTAAGGGTTGCAATATATAGATTAAAACCTACATATGAATCACAGTAAGAAGTTACTGTTAAACTATATGGTGTGGTTTGTAAACCTCTATTTCTACTCATTGGATAAGAACTAGATAAATTAATAGAACTTGTTCCAGTTAACTTTATTTTAGCACAACTTTCTAAGCTAATTTCTGTTAAATTACCACCTTGTTCAACTGGTTTCATAAAAGCTTTTGTTAACCCTAAAGATAACAAAATAACTATAATAATTGATAAGACCCCGATAATTATTAATCTTGTTTTTTTATCCATATACACTACACCCTTTCATATTATGTACAATTTAAGTATACTTAAATTGTCTTAGTTAGTCAATATTTTTTACATTTTTCTTACTTTTTTAACACTATTTTTTTCTTTTAGAAAAGATACTGGTATTTTATCTAAGTTATATATTTCTTTTATTTTTTTGCAAAAGTATGTATTTAGAATTACATCTTCAGATACTTTAGTATAAGCACTTTCTTTTTCTTTATCATCTAGTATAGAAACCCCTTCTTTTATGAGAGTTGGACATGGTACTAAAAACCTTTTATCTACTGTAATACCACTAGGTAAAATAGTTACTTTAGTACCATCTTCTTTTTTAGTAAAATACTCTTCCGGTTACAATATCAATACATTTACTAACTCCATCTTTTTGTTTATATCTATCTAAATAAAGTGTAAATGCTTCAAGAGTTGTTTCTACAAACTCATTTTCTTCTTTTTTAAAATATGTTACATTACATAAATTTAACGAATACCCTTTCCATTTAGCCAATTTTTTCAACCTCCTCAAGATATCTTTCTAATGCTACATTCCACATTTTATATTCTTTATCATTTCTGTGGTCTACGAGCAAATTAGTATCCTTTAATATATTACCAATAACTAAAGATGCTTTTTTAGCCCCATAGTAATTTAAGTGTTCTCCTTTGTCTTTAGTATCAATCTCCCAATTAATATTTAAATCATATTTATTTAAATTAATAAATTCAAAACCTAACTCATTACCTAATTCATTAAACTTTTTATCTCTTTGATAATTCCATGAATTTTGAGAAGGAAAACCAATAACGTAAACTTTTGCATTATAGCTTTTAGCTAAATCTATAAACATTTTTAAATATTCATAATTATCTTTAATCATGACATATTCTTTATCATTTTCTTTCATATAATCAATATATTTTCCAGGTTTAATAGTTTTATTTAATTTATAACCTTTTTGAATACTTACTAATCCATAATCATTAAATAAAATATTTTTCCAATTATTATGATAGTTTAAAAGAGGCATTACTTTTTTTAAAGCTCTTTCATATTTAATATACCATTTTCTTTTTCTAGTATTTCTAAAAAACATATTACCACCGAGCATTACTACTTTTGGATGTTGGCTTTCTAAAGCTATTTTATAATATTCATAAGCATCTGGTAAGATAAAAGCTGCCTCAGCACAATCAAAAACAGTATATCCAAAATCTTTATAGATTTCCATCGGAATAACTGATGAATAAACTAGGGAGTCTCCGATGATGATAGCATCAACAGAATTTTTTTTCTCCCCTAAAACGGGATACTCAGCTGTTTTTATTAAACCAAAATCTTTAATATTTTCATGAGGAAGTAAAGCGTATGAAAATCCATAATAAAGGAAAATAAATATTGCTATAAAAATAATACTTTTAAATAAATTTTTCATATTGCCTCCTTAAAAGTCTGCATACATTGGGTCAACTGGTTCATATCCAGGACCAAAAGCCCCAAAAATAAGAATTGAAAAAATTAATATGTATAAAATAATCCATCTAACAACTATATTTTTCTTAGATAAATTTTCTCTTAAACAAATATTCTTTTCATGTTTAATACTAACTATAAATACTACTAATAAAGAAATAGTTAAGATAAAATAATCTGGTAAATCTAAACCTAAAGATGTAAATTCATTTAATTTAAAACTAAAATTAGTAAATATTTTCTTAATCATATAAATAGATTGTTTAACACTACTTGAATTAAATATTAATTCTCCAATAATTACTATAAAAGTTGTTTTTAATATTTGAAGTACTTTTAGTATTTTAGATTTAGAAATATTTAATTTAACATATAATTTATTAAAACTATTTCTTGTAATATTACCAATACTAATCATAACAAAATGATATAACCCAAATAAAATATATGTCCATCCTGCCCCATGCCATAGGCCATTTAAAAGCCACACTACTAAAAGAGCAATTGTTCCACTAAGTAAAGGACCATAGTGATTACCAACATATTTTTTAAATTTTAATGTTAAGCTTTTCATTGGTTTTGATAAAGACACTGGATAATAAATATAATCTCTAAACCATGTACCTAAACTAATATGCCAACGTGTCCAAAACTCAGATACATTTTTACTAAAGAATGGTTGTTTAAAGTTTTCAGGAACTCTTACTTTAAAAATATCCCCGATACCTAAAACAACATCCATGGCTCCTGAAAAGTCCATATAAAGCATAATGGTATAAGAAATGGCCCCAAAGAAAATAACTGGACCTGATAAATCTACATAATTACTAAATACCGTTTTAACTAAAATATTTAATCTATCAGCAATAATCATCTTCTTAAATAAACCCCATAAAATTCTTTGTAAACCAAAACATAAGCTATCATAAGTTATTTTTTCACCCTTATATAAATCTTCAGCAGTATCATTAAATCTTGTAATAGGTCCTTCCATTATACTTGGAAAAAACGACATAAATAAAGCCACTCTAAAAAAGTTTTTATCAGCATTAATTTTGCCATTATAACAATCAAATAAATATGATAAGGCTTGTAATGTATAAAAAGATATTCCTATCGGAGCAATTAGTTTTATAATATTAAATTCATAATTAATATTAAATAAATTTAATAAGTAATTTGTATTTATTGTAAAGAATTTTAAGTATTTAAAAATA
>OGPV01000467.1_pt1 | contig 31733 bp, 27 predicted proteins | sample 1553001 | NCBI WGS metagenome assembly OGPV01 (sample SAMEA2580268, study PRJEB22360) | human gut metagenome | biome: human gut; feature: human-associated habitat; material: faeces | place: Denmark | collected 2008/2010
GTCAACTTAGTCAGGAATTAATCTTCAAACTGACAACTATTTTCAGTACACTTCAAACGCAAGTGCATTCGTTTCAAAACTCTTTGGCGTTTTAACTGAAACGTCAAAGAGTTTTAATTCAAACGCCTAAGCATTTTACATACCCTGATCCGAAGTTTGCTAAATTCTCATTTATCTAAGTAAGTTTACACATTTCCCCATTCTCAGCAGAGAATTTCACACTTCAAAAATTAAATCTCCTAAAATGTTAAAAAAGCATTTTCCCAATAAACCACAAGAGGGATTCATTGTCTTAAAGCCGTAAGTGCACTGAAAATGATTATTCACTTTTAAATTTTGACTACAATGAAAACAACTCGTTTATTATCTACATTGATTCTTACCGTATGTTTAGGTTTTGGAAGTGTAATGGCACAAAATGCTGCACGTCAGGTTTGTCCGGAAAAAACCGAAAAGCCTTACAAGGTAAAACTTACTCCGGAACAACGTATGGAAGCACAGGCTCAGCGTATGGGAAAACAACTAATGCTGGACGATGCCAAATTAGCTCAGTTTACTTCTCTCTACAAGGAATACCTGACTGCCTTGAAAGAATGCCGTCCGGCCGTAAAAGAAAATAAAGTAAAACCGTGCGAACGTACTGACGCACAGATTCAGCAGGACATCGAACAGCGCTTTGAAGTTCGTCAGAAAGTGCTCGATACCCAGAAGAAGTACTATGCTTCATTCAAGAAAATACTGAATGCCCGCCAGCTGGAAAAGGTGTTCAGCATGCCTCGCCCGGGAAAAATGCACAAAGGAAACTTTCCGATGAGACATGGAAAAATAGGTAAGCCGGGAAAGATGCCCGATCCGGGATGTCCTAATGTATGCCCGGCATGTCCACAGGCTCCTCAAAACAAATAACTTACTATAATTATCACTAACCGCAGAAGCGCGGAACTCTCACGGTGTCGGGAGACACAGAAGAGTTCCGCGCTTCTTTTATATGTGCTTTCCGTAAAGGAAAGTGGCATTAGTTTTTCTGCTGCATCATGTGGCGGGCATAAAACCACACCACTACATAGCCAACGAAAGGTACGATAAATGCCCAGTGCATATCGGCATAATCGCCCACCAGTCCCATGAGTACCGGACCTACGGCACCGCCCACCGGCGACATCATCAGGAAGGAAGAGGCGCGTTTCGTATGACTGCCCAAACCTTTCAGGGAGAGAGCAAAAATAGTGGGGAACATAATGGCTTCAAAGGCATAGCCGCAAAGCAGAGCTACGAACGACACGGAGCCTAAATCCAAAATCACCAGCAGCGTAGTGATAACCGTTCCCGTAGCACACCAGAAGAGCATCTTCTCGGCACGGACGCGGCGCATAATCCAGCTTCCCACGAAACGTCCTACCATGAACAGTCCCAATCCACCGAACGAAAGTACCAACGAAGCATCGCGGGCATTCATCCAGCCGACCTCCGTCACGTAGTTAATAAAGAAACTATTGATGGAAATTTCGGATACCTCGTAAGCAAACAGTGCTACCAGTCCGAACACAAAAAGCTTATGTGCCCACAAACCTACGCGATGACCTTCGCTATCTACCTCCTCTTCATGAGGAATTTCTGGCAGACGTACGCGCATAAAAGCCAGCGCAGCCAGCAGGACAATCACTCCCATCACGGCATACGGAAGGGCCACATTGCCGCTTGCTCCTTGCTCTTCGTCGGAGAAAAGCAAGAAACCGGTCAGAATCGGTGCAAAGATACATCCCAGTCCGTTAAATGACTGGGCGAAATTCAATCGGCTGGCAGCCGTTTCCCGTGCTCCCAACTCCGTCACATACGGATTAGCGGCCGTTTCCAGGAAGGTTAGTCCGCATCCGATGACGAATAACGAGAACAGGAACATATTGAACGAAGCTATATATTGTCCGGGAATGAACAGCAACGAGCCTATTCCGTAGAGCAGCAAACCAAGCACTACTCCCTTACGGTATCCGTGACGGTTGATAAACAATCCGGCCGGAATGGCCATGATGAAATATCCCATGTACATCGTAGCCTGAATCATGGCCGAATGAGTACGGGTAATGGTAAGCAACTCCTGGAAATGCTTGTTCAACACGTCCAGAATGGCATGAGCAAATCCCCACAGGAAAAAGAGGGACGTAATCAGTACAAAGGGGAACAGGTATTGGCGTTCCACCAGGGCAATTCCTTTTTTCTTCATCCGTGCCCCTCCTTTATACATACGACAAGAGTTCCGGCAAATCGGTGATGATTACATCCGGAAGTGTTTCATCTATTTCTTCGTTGCCCCAGCCTTCACCTTTCAGCCAGGCTACCTTGCAACCCACGGTTTTTGCGGGTACCACGTCCTTGGAGAAGGAATCACCTACCACCAGTACATTCTCGGCAGGCAGTCCCATGGCTTCCACGCCCAGGCGATAGATGGCAGGATCGGGCTTGCGCACTCCCACCACTGACGATTCAATGATGTCAGCAAAGAAATCAAACAAACCGAAGTCTTTCAGGATGGTCTGAATATTTCCATAGAAATTGGATACCAGCACCAGCTTGTAGCGTTCGGAGAGTGCCTTCACTACTGGACGGGTACGTTCCAGTACGTCCAGCACATAGCGGTAGCAGCTGTCGGCCACTTTTTCGGCATAGTTTTCCTGGCGGGCTTCTTCTCCGTCCAGCTTGCCTTGTTCCATCAGGTACTTCACCTGAATGTCGGTCTTGATGCGCAGCACATCGTGGAAGTTATGCTCCGGCTTGACCAATGGCACACGGGCCAGCGTACGTTCTCCATGCACGTATGCCTCGCGGAAACTTGCCTTATCAACCGGCACCTGAAACTCTTCATACTTGCTCCACAATACTTCCGCCCAATGACGGCTGTTTGTATCGATTGTTCCTCCGTAATCAAAGATTACGCCTTTTACATCTGTCAGTTTACTCATCTTTAGTCTTATTTGGGGTGCCGTTGCCAACCTTCATCAGCAACACGCCAATTACAATCCATATCAATTCACGTACACGGGTAATCAGACCCGTATAGATGCCAAACGCACTCGGAATGGCCAGTCCGCCTACCGCCAGCGCAAATCCTCCCTCACGCGCCCCAAGCTGCATGGGCGAGAAGAAGAACAGGTTGGCAAACAAGGAGGTGAAGGCCATGATCAGAATACAGGCCAGGAAGCTCACATGGTCGGTCAGAATGTTCAGGATAAAGAACACTTCGGCACAACCTACGATACGTGCCATGAACTCCAGTCCCAACGCCACATAGAACGTACTTTTCCGTTGCTTGTGCAATTCAGCTATCTGTGCGTCTACCCGCTCCAATGTCTCTCTCTTTTCGGTCAGGAAACGGCTGGCCCAGCGCTTCACATAAGGCACGTGACACAACAGCTTGAACGTGCGCACCGCCATCCCGTTACGGTATCCTTTCATAAAGAAATAAATGGCCAGCAAGCAGACAAACGCCACTACCGCCAACATGATACCCAGTCCCCAGTTCATCGGCTCAAAAATCACAAAGAGCACCGCCGATACCAACCAGAACCAGAAATGGGAAAAGATGTGCATCATCGCATAGAGAATAACCGACGAGGTGGCCTTGCTGGCACCTACGTAAGGCGTAAGCTCCATGATGCGGTATGGCTCACCGCCCATCAGTCCCACCGGAGTGGCATAGTTCAGGGCAAAACCGGATACGGTCAGCTTATAGACTTTCCAGAAGGGCACCTTGGCATGTTTCCCATCGCGGATAATGACATACCATGACCAGGCATTCAGGTAATAGATGAACACCCACAGAAGAATCACGGCCGGGAACCACACCCCTGCCTTGCGCAAGTTCTGCCACAGCTCCTGATAATCCATATCGAACGTGCAGAGCATGACCACAATGGCAAAGATGCCGAAAAACCAAAATATATTCCTAAACTTTTCCTTCATCACTTGGCGTATTTATGGTAAAGGTATGCGCACAAGGCTTCATGACGACGACGCATGTACACAAACAGACTGGTCATCACCACCATCTCAAAAATGAAATACAACCACGGTTCTCCTATCAGCAGGCTGATGTAAAGGGCTATCGCACGGGTATTGAATGTCAGAATGTTGGTGTACTTCATCAACGGCAAGCTCAGGGCACGGAACTCATCGCGCAACTCCTGAGGAATATTGTCACCGTAACGTTCCTGCACAAAGGCGTAGAAACGCTGGAAGTTGGGAGTCATCTGTTCCTGCTTGCGGGTATAGTTGCCATAGAAATACAGGAAGGCCTTCCACCAAAAGTTGCCTTTCCACGGCAGACTATGGAAAATCTCACGTTGCTGCTTGAAGTTATCCAGCTCACTACCTGCCTTTCCCTTCAGGAAGAACAAGTGGATGTTGCGGTAATAATCGGCCAGCGTGCATTGCTTGCTATGGCACACCGTACCTGAGAACCAGGCTATCAGCCAGATATAAATACTCCAAGTCTGTCCAGAAGCCTCTCCCAGATGGAAAGGAAGCGGCTGGTTCATCAGACGCAAACAGATGGCAACATAGATGGTGATAAACCAAAGGTCGCCGGCAAATCCGTCGAGCATACGTCCCCAGCGGGTTTTCTTGCCGGTCATACGTGCCAGCTGTCCGTCGCAACTATCATAATGGTTGGCCCACATCAGCAGGAAAATACCAATCAGCGTGTGCGTCATATCAGGATAGTAAAACATCACTCCTGCCGCTACTCCTAAAATGATGGACAGGATAGTCACTACATTGGGATGTACCCCGAAACGCTGGAAAAACAACGCCCACACATAACCTATCGGGCGATTGAAATGGATGTCCAGAAACTCTTCTGTATCCATGGACTTGAAAGAAGCCTCTACTCCTTTTTTCTCCGTACTCATTATTTTTCTAATTTGTGGATAATACGATTATAGATACACTTGGCGATTTCCGGTCCGGCTTCTTCACGGCAACGGGCAAAGCTGGGCCAGTCGTTAAAGTCGATGATGCGGATTTCACCGGTAGCCGATACCACACAGTCGCCTCCGTATACAGGCACATTCAGTACCTCGGCTGCCTTGTTGGCGTATGCCTGAAGCTGCTTGACATCGAACGGGAAACCTCTCGTGGCTCCGTTGATGGCTTCCAGTCCGAACTTGCTGTGTGACTGTTCCGTTGGATAGAAGGTATAAAAGAAATCAGTTCCCTGCACCCCGTAGAACTTCACCAAATCTCCCACCAGGTGTTCGTTGACAACTGCCACCGGAATGTTCCGTTTCCGGAAATCGGCCATCACCACTTCCGCTTCTTCCCGGCATTCCACGTACACCACGTCTTCTTTCACCATGGCATGTGAATTGCCTCGCTTAATCCAGCAAGGGAACACAGAAGGAGTAAACTTTTCATCAGTAGAAATAATAAAACTCCGGGGATGTGGCACTTCATTTGCCACCAGCAGCTCCGTCATCTGCTGACGGACACAGTTGTCAATGCCATACGCAGAGTTCACCACCAAGGCACCCCCGTCTTCCAGTTTTTTCAACCGCTCAATGGTGGCGCGGTCGCGAGCCATGTCGAAAATAAACTCACCCTCTATGTTCTGAGCAACAAATTCCTTTTCCGGATAAATTGTCACCTCACACCCCATTCTCTCCAATGCTTCTGCCGCAAGCCGAAGGATTGCCGCATCATTGTCTACGTGATTCGGGGAATATTCATTACCACGGCTCACACCAATCACCCGAATCTTCTCTCCTCTTTTACACATTCTATCTTGTTATTCTTATTTTCTAGATTTTACGCAAAAAATCAATGTTGCTTATTCTGTTTTTAATCTTGTCCGTTCAAAAAAGCCTCTGCTTTTACAATGTCCCCCGCATGGTCCACATCCAAAATTTTTGAGAAAGGATAAGCCTTGAGCCGAAGGCCATCGGCTACCAGCTGACGCTGAAAATTACGCATGCGCGACATGCCCTGCGCCATACATTTCTCCAATGTCACGATTGAGTTGGGCGACAGGCAATAGATTCCCCCTGAAATGTAACGCGTATCAGGCTGCAAAGTATCATAGAAACCGGTAATATTACGGTCCTCGTCCGTACCGATATACAACGGTTTTTCGTCGTCGATGTAATCCGTAACGGCCATCATGCCATCCCCTTCAAAAGCCTTGAAAGCGTCAATAAAGCGTGAAAACTCCTCTTCCCGGAAAATCGTGTCGACCGTAGTCAGACAGAAACGGTCGTCCTTCAGGTAACGGCTCAGTTCGTAAAAACTGTGCATGGAACTGGGTGTCGTCTTGACAATAACCCGCAAAGGCACTTCCGATGTTTTTTCCAGCTTGCTCAGGTGTTCCTTTGTCAAAGCCACCTCATTGTTGATAATGACCACCACTTCTTCTGCTCCGTTCTTCGCAAAGATGTGAATCAGACGGTCAATCATGGCCATACCGTTCAGTTGCACCAGTGGTTTGGGCAACTGAACTCCTTCTTGTGCCAGCCGGGAACCTTCCCCGGCTGATATGATTGCAAACTTCATGTTATTCCTCTTCTATACTGTCTAATTTCAGTTTATCACTGTCATCTCGTTTCTCATAATACTGCTTGCGCAACGGACGGGCACTGATTTCTTTTTCCCAGGCACGGTTGCGGAACACATCCATGGCCACGTACACTGCCTGACGGAAAGAATCTTCCGAAGCAATGCCTTTTCCGGCAATATCGTATGCCGTACCGTGAGCAGGCGAAGTGCGTACGATAGGCAGACCGGCGGTGAAATTCACTCCTTCATCCATTGCCAGTGCCTTGAACGGAGCCAGTCCCTGATCATGATACATGGCCAGAATACCGTCGAAATGCGTATAATTGCCTGAACCCATGAAACCATCGGCAGGATACGGTCCGAAGCACTGCACGCCGCGAGCTATCATTTCCTTCATGGCCGGAATAATCACTTCCTGCTCTTCCGTTCCCAGCAGTCCGTTGTCTCCCGCATGAGGATTCAGTGAGAACACGGCTATACGCGGATTGTCGATGCCAAAATCCTTCTTCAGTGAACGATGGAAAATCTCCATCTTTTCCATAATCAGTTCTTTGGTCAGTTCACCGGCAATGTCACGCACGGGTACATGGCCAGTCACCAGTGCCACACGGAAATCACCCTTCAGCAAAATCATCAAGGCTTTCTGCCCTTCACCTACACGCTCTTCAATGTATTCCGTATGTCCCGGGAAATGGAACGCATCCGACTGAATGGTATGCTTGTTGATAGGCGCCGTCACCAGCACATCGAACAGGCCTTCCCGGTAATCGGCCAACGCTCTTTCCAGTGCAGCCAGTGCCGCTTTTCCGGCTTCGGGAGTCGGCTTGGTCAGTTCCACCTTCAACTCCTCTTCTATGCAGTTCACCACGTTCACTCTTCCGTCCTGCACCTCTTCAGCAGAATTTACAATGCTGAAACTGGTCTGTATCTCCATGGCCTTGCGGTGATACGCAGCAACCTTGGGAGAACCGTACACCACCGGCGTACAAAGTTCCAGCATGGTGGGGTCAGAGAAAGTCTTCAATATCACTTCATAGCCTACCCCGTTTATATCTCCATGAGTGATTCCCACTCTAATTTTACGATTTTCCATATTTATTGCTTATTCTGTTCAGCTTCTTGTTTGATTTGTTCTTCCGAGATGGAATTGTCTACCGGAATCTCCGACACTTCTTTTTCTGAAGGAAGCTTCAGTGTATATAACGCCGCGTTCAGCTTGCGAATCTGGTCACGTTTCAGCTTGCCCGGGTTATAAACAAAACCTTCCACCACGATAACCCGTGCATTGTCACGGTCTACCCGCACATGCGATACGAACGGACCACCCATGGCATCGTTCTTCATTTCCCACAATCCGCGGGCCTCGAATGCATAGTCTCCCTTCACGGCAATGTTGCGCGTCTCAACAAAGATAGAATCGGCTGTTTCCATGTACATGCCTTCACGCGCACCCGGCAGATTGACTTTCATCACGGAGTCACGTTTATGAATGAAATACTCTTTGGTAAACGTATCGTGGTCACGGAACGGATAAGCATACATCACGAAGTTCAAGTCATTCAAGTTGCTCGAAGCCCACAGAAAATTCTCACCCTGCTTGTACGATTCCATTTCCACCGGCATCCAGATGTCGCAATCAAACATGCTCTGTACCTTGGCCGAAAGTGTTTCATTGTGTTTTTTCTCCAGCAACTTCACCTGACGGTTCATTTCGGCACGGGTAAAGAAGTCGATAATCACCTGACCGTTTTTCGAAACATAGTCTGCAAACTCCTTCTGGTTAGGTGCCTGAATAGTCATAATCATCTGCGGAGACGAATAGGCATCACGCGTATACTTGAATTTGGGCTGCGTATAAATGTCCTGAATATCTACAATAATGATGTTACGGAACAGACGCATCGAACGGTCAAAAAAGTCAGGCCGCACACGCGAAATACGGAAAGAGCGTTCAGCCTGAGGCAATCCCGGCACATCCGTGTCCAGCACATGAAACAGTGCACTGTCCGGACTCATCCAGCATTTGTCATCGGCCACCACCATCACTTCATACGGGCGTCCGCTTGACACCGGAGTAATGATACTCTTCCCCCCATTACGGCAGGAAGCAAGCGACAGCACCGCCAGGGCCATCCCAAGGTAAAATGTCATTCGTTTCATTATGTTTCTTGTATTAAAAGGTTTCACTTTCTTTCTCTTTTTTCTCTGCCTGCTGCTGGGCGGTAGAAAGCATGCCGCAAGCCGCAAAGATATCTTCTCCGCGTGAAGCGCGAATAGTAGCAAACAAGCCGTGCTGTGTCAGATAATCACGAAAAGCAATCATCGACTCCATATCCGTTCCTTCCAAATCCACGTTCGGGATGGCATGAAAACGAATCAGGTTCATCCGGCAGTCCAGTCCACGAAGCAGTTTCACCAGTTCCTTGGCATAAATCAGGCTGTCGTTCACCCCCTTGAACACGATGTATTCAAAAGACAGGCGGCGCTGCTTGCTGAAATCATACCGGCGGAGTATATCCACCATCTCGGTAATGGAGAAAGCCTTTTCTGCCGGCATCAGCTCCCTGCGCTGGGAAGGGAAAGGAGAATGCAAACTGATGGCCAGATGGCAGTCACTTTCTTCAAGGAAACGTTCCAGTCCTTTCCGCAGTCCTACGGTAGAAACCGTGATACGCTTCGGGCTCCATTTGTAGCCATAATCGGAAGTCAGGATTTCCAAGGCACGCAGCACTTCGTCCAGGTTGTCAAACGGTTCGCCCATGCCCATAAACACCACGTTGGTCAGCGTATCCCGTTCCGGCACAGAATAAATCTGATTCAGAATCTGGGCAGCTGTCAGGCTGGTCGTGTATCCCTGCTTTCCGGTCATACAGAATTTGCAGTTCATCTTGCATCCCACCTGTGACGACACGCACAAAGTAGCCCGGTCGTCATCGGGAATATATACGGATTCTATGTAATCACCTTCGGGCGTACAGAACAAGTATTTCACCGTTCCGTCTACCGAACGCATCTCATGCACCGGTGCACTGGCTCCCACCTCGTAGTTCTCCATCAGCCGCTCACGGTTTTTGAGCGAAAGGTTTGTCATCTCTTCAATGGAGCCTACTTTCTTGTCGTACAGCCACGATGCAATCTGCCCGGCAGTAAATTTAGGCATTCCCAAATCCTGCACAATGGCTTTCAGCTCGCCCAATGTTTTGCCTAATAAAGGAGTTTTTTTCGTCATAGCGCTCTTTACTTCTTTATGCCACAGGCTTTTACTCACTTCCAGTCCTCTTTTGTCAGGACTGGAGTACTTCCCCTGAAGTACTGGAGTACTGCCAAGGAAGTACTAGAGTACTTTCGAGGAAGTACTGAGACATTCCCGGTTCCTTAAACGAAAGCACTGCGCATATTCCACATATTTAGCGTACAAAGTTAGGGAAAAAATAAGATATATTGCCTATCTTTGTACGTATAAATGTATTAAATTATGAATAACCAAGTAACTTGCTTCCTTTTATACGGAAGTGATAACCAGCAGAATAAAACCATCAAAGGCCTGACGGAGAGTTCCCGAACAGACCAGATATTCTTACTAACTGACCATCCGGAGGACAAAGACACTCCCACGGAGAAATGCCATTTTCTTCCCTCCTTCTCCTTCCAGCATACCGAAGGCATCCGACAGATGCTTGCCCTCACCCGCACTCCCTACCTCCTTATTTATACCAAGCCCCACACATTAGATATGGGCTATATGGCACTGGAGCGCATGTGCGACTATTTAGCCGCACCGGAATCGGGCATGGTTTATGCCAACCATTATCAGGTGACAGAGGGAGTGCGAAAGCCTCATCCGGTCATCGACTACCAACCGGGAAGCGTGCGCGATGACTTTAACTTCGGCTCGGTGCTGCTCTTCAAGACGGCGGCCTTGCAGGAAGCGTTCGACACCATCACCCACCAGCCCGAATACCAGTATTCTGCCTTGTATGCCGTGCGGCTGGCACTTTCACAGAAATACGAACTGACACACATACGTGAGTTCCTTTATACCGAAATTGAAGAAGACACCCGCCTGTCGGGCGAAAAACAGTTTGACTACGTAGACCCGCGTAACCGGAGCGTACAACTGGAACGGGAAACGGCATTTACTTATTACTTGAAAAATATTCATGCCTTCCTGCCTCCTGTGAAGCGCGAAATCGATTTGTCGGAAGGCGAATTTGCATACGAAGCTTCGGTCATTATCCCCGTGCGCAACCGCATCCGCACCATTGCCGACGCCATTGAATCGGTACTGAAGCAGGAAACAGACTTCCCGTTCAACCTGATTGTCATCGACAACCATTCCACCGACGGCACCACGGAGTGCATTGACCAATATGCCGGGAACGAAAAAGTGATTCATCTCATTCCTGAACGTGACGATTTGGGCATCGGCGGATGCTGGAACCTGGGTGTGCATCACCCTCTCTGCGGACGCTTTGCCGTACAGCTCGACAGCGATGACTTGTACAGCAGTCCGTCTACCCTCCAGACCATTGTCGACAAGTTCCGCCGGGAACGCTGCGCCATGGTTATCGGCTCTTACCGCATGACCAACTTCCAACTGGAAACATTGCCGCCGGGCGTCATCGACCACAAGGAATGGACCGATACCAACGGACACAACAACGCCCTCCGCATCAACGGACTGGGTGCTCCTCGTGCTTTCTTCACGCCGCTGCTGCGGAAAGTACGTGTACCGAACACCAGCTATGGCGAAGATTACGCGTTAGGACTGGCTTTCTCCCGGGAATACCGCATCGGACGTATCTACGACGTACTTTATTTGTGCCGTCGCTGGGAAGGCAACTCCGACGCGGCACTGAGCATCGAGAAGCAAAACCAGAACAATAGCTACAAAGATAGCCTGCGTACCCTGGAAATACGAAAACGCCAGGCCCTGCTCCGTCACCCGCTTTCATGGGAAGATGCAGCCCCTGCGGCTTCTGCCGAAACCTTTATCCGTCACCAGCTCGACACATGGCCACTGGCCCGCAAAAACCACGAAGCACTGGCGCACGTACAGACCCGCACACTTTCACTCGGGACGAACGACATCACCGTGCAGTTCAATCCGGCACGCGCCGTTTCCACCTGTGCCAAAGTAGACAAGGCTTCCATCGCTGCCCGTCCCTGCTTCCTCTGCCTGAGCCACAAGCCGGAAGAGCAAGAGTCTGTCCGTATCCAGCTGGACGAATCTTTCAGCCTGCGACTGAATCCTTACCCCATTCTGCCGGGACACCTCACCATCTCCACGGAAAGTCACCAGTGGCAGACATTGGCCGACAAAACTTCGCGCCGGTTGCCCGAACGCCTGGTCGACTGGCTGGAGAAGAACTTCGCCAGCGGGCATAACGTACCCCAGCGGCTATACCGTATTCTACAACGGAGCCAAATGCGGTGCTTCTGCCCCCGACCACTTCCATTTCCAGGCCGTACGCCAGGAAGATGTGCCCCTCATCCGCCAATGGGAGAAACTGATGAGCACTGCGGTAGAAAAAGGTTTCGAACCCCTCTCCGACGGCAAATCCTGCATCGCCTACGACATCGAAGGATACTTCTGTCCAATACGGGCCTTCATCACTCAGGGAGGACTGGCCACTGGTGTACGGCTGATTGACAACTACCTGCACAGCCTGCCCCTGCACGAAGGAGAAACCGAGCCACGCTACAACCTCTTTGCCTGGAACGACCCGCGCTACGGATTTGTCACCGCCTACATTCCGCGCACAGCCCATCGTCCGCAGTGCTACACTGCCGAAGGCGACGCACAGCTGATAGTCAGTCCCGGCGCCCTCGATATGGCCGGCATCCTTGTGACGGCCCGCGAAGAAGATTTTCAAAAACTGAACGCTGACACGCTCCGCCAAATCTACCACGAAGTAACACATTAAGCATCATGAAAGAACCTGAAATTAACGTGGGCATCGTCAATGCCCTTGAAATAGCCTTTACACTCAATGCCAAGTTTCTGGCCAAAGGAGAAACCGTATCGGGTAAGCAACGCGTATCCTTCGACGAAGGAGGAATTTCCTGGAACGGCAACGTGTACCGGGAACTGACCTTCACCCCGTTGGAAGACGATGCCTCCTTCTCGCTCGAAGACGTAACCATCGGCATCAATTTCCACTGGGAACGCCAGGAAACACAGACCTTCCTCGGCACCCTGCGTCTGGTGGTAGACGAAGGAAAGATTACCGCCATCAACCAAGTGCCGGCAGAAGACTACCTGACCAGCGTCATCTCGTCCGAGATGAACGCCACTTCTTCCCTGGAGTTTCTGAAAGCCCATGCCGTCATCTCACGAAGCTGGCTTTTAGCACAGATTGAAAAACGGAAGGCCCTCAGCAAACAGGGAAGTAACTTCTTCCCCTTCCTCAAGACCGAAACAGAATACATCCGCTGGTACGACCGCGAAGACCATACCATCTTCGACGTATGCGCCGACGACCATTGCCAGCGCTATCAGGGTATTACCCGTGCCTCCAACCAGAGTGTGGTGGAGGCCGTAAAAGAAACACGTGGCCAGGTACTCATGCACAAGCATGCCATCTGCGACGCCCGTTTCTCGAAGTGCTGCGGCGGAGTGACTGAAGAGTTCAACTACTGCTGGGAAGACAAGCATTATCCTTACCTCAGTGCCGTGCGCGATTTGGACACAGATGCCCCCCTGCCCGACTTCACCCAAGAGGAAGAAGCCGAACGATGGATACGCCAGCGTCCGGAATCTTTCTGCCACACCACTGACCCGAAAATCCTTTCACAGATACTCAACAACTACGACCAGGAGACACACGATTTCTACCGCTGGAAGGTGAGATATACACAAGCCGAACTGGCCGAACTGATTGCCACGCATACCAAGAGCGATTACGGAGAGATACTCGACCTTATCCCCGTAGAACGTGGAAAATCGGGACGTATCAGCCGGCTGAAAATTGTAGGAACCCTGAAAACAATGACCATCGGAAAGGAACTGGAAATACGACGCACCCTCTCACCTACTCACCTGTTCAGCTCGGCATTTGTGGTCGACAAGGGACCGGAAGTGAACGGAGTGCCCGAATGGTTCGAACTGACCGGTGCCGGATGGGGACACGGTGTGGGACTCTGTCAGATCGGTGCTGCCGTGATGGGCGAAAAAGGATATTCCTACGACCAGATTCTGCTGCATTACTACCGGGGAGCTGAAATCCGTAAATTATACTAAAAACGAACGACTATGCGCACACGCTCTCCCTGGTACTGGGTACCCTCGCTCTACTTTGCCGAAGGACTTCCCTACGTGGCTGTCATGATTTTATCGCTGGTGATGTACAAACGGATGGGCATCTCAAATACGGAGGTGGCCCTCTACACCAGCTGGTTGAACCTGCCCTGGGTCATCAAGCCCCTGTGGAGCCCGTTTATCGACCTGCTCCGCACCAAACGGTGGTGGATTGTCACTACCCAGTTGCTACTGGGTGCCGGACTGGCCGGCATTGCCTTCACCATCCCCACCAGCCATTTCTTCCAGACCACATTAGCGGTGTTCTGGCTCGTAGCCTTCAGTTCCGCCACCCACGACATCGCCGCCGACGGCTTCTACATGTTAGGCCTTACCCCGCATCAGCAAGCCTTCTTCGTGGGCATCCGCAGCACGTTCTACCGCTTTGCCACCATCGCCGGACAAGGACTTCTCATTATGCTGGCCGGCTGGCTGGAAGAAATGACCGGACGCACATCGTACGCCTGGAGCATCACCTTCTTCACGTTAGCAGGCTGCCTGCTGGCTCTGTGGCTCTACCATTCCTTCGTACTGCCCCGTCCTGACCAGGACTGTCCGTCGGTTGCCCGGCAAGGAGAAGCCCGGAGCATACTGACCGATTTCCTGCTCACCTTCCGTTCCTTCTTCCAGAAAGAACAGGCACTTACCGCCATCCTGTTCATGCTACTCTATCGCCTGCCCGAGGCACAGTTAGCCAAGATGGGCATCCCCTTCCTGCTCGATCCGGTGGAACAAGGAGGACTCGGCATGACTACGGCACAGATAGGCTTTGCCCAAGGTACGCTCGGCATTGTCGGACTCACCTTGGGAGGTATCCTGGGAGGCATTGCCGTAGCACGCCACGGACTGCGCCGCTGGCTCTGGCCGATGGTGTGGGCCATCTCCCTGCCCGATATTGTCTATGTGTACCTGAGTTACGCCCAGCCTGACAACTTAGTCATCGTGAACAGCTGCATCTTTGTGGAACAGTTCGGCTACGGATTCGGATTCACGGCCTACATGCTCTACCTCATTTATTTTGCCAACGGCACACACAAGACCTCGCACTATGCCATCTGTACCGCCTTCATGGCCTTGGGCATGATGCTGCCGGGTATGATAGCCGGCTGGATGCAAGAAACCCTAGGCTACCAGCTGTTCTTCATCTGGATTATGGTTTGCACACTGGCCACCTTCGGTGTTACCGCCCTACTGAAAATCGACCCTGAATTCGGGAAAAAATAAAAAGACACGTTTTGTCCGGCCTTTACTTTCCGGAAAGGAAGTGCCGGACAAAACGCATAAAATTCAATACCGTATCCGACTCCTGTCCCTGAGCCGATACAAAACAGAAATGCCGCTTGAACTGCAAGCCCTCAATGTCAATCACCTGAAAATCTCCTTCCTTCAGTTCCCTCTCCAGGGCACAGATTGACACAATGCCCATACAGTTACTGCACCGCAAGAACGACTTGATACCTTCCGTACTGCCTAAGTGCATCCGCACATTCAGTGAAGAAAGCTTCAGCCCCTGCTCTGCCAATACCATCTCAATGGCATCCAGCGTGCCGGAACCCCGCTCACGAAGCACCAATGGCACACGAACAAACTCTTCCAGCGTCAGTTCCTCCTTTCCAGCCCAGTGGACTCGCGGACAAACTACCGGCACCAGCTCATCGCACAAGAACGGGTCGTAGCGCAGACTGGGCAGGCGGAACACTCCCTCCACCATACCCACGTCAATGGTATGCTCCTGCAAAGCCTTCTCCACATTGCGCGAATTGGTGTCCATCAATGACACACTTATCTTGGGATAACGCTCCGTAAAAGCAGCCAGCACAGGCGGAAGCACATACTGTGAGATTGTCGTACTGGCCCCTAACCGTAACTCTCCCGCATACTCATTGTTCAACTGGTGCATGTCGTACTCCAGCTTGCGGTAATCGTCCAAAATCCGTTCGCAGTGCTCCATCAGCAGCTTTCCAGCCTCAGTGAGCGAAATGGAATTTCCCTTCCGGTCGAACAGACGCACCCCATAGAGACTCTCCAGTTCCCTAACATGCTTGGTCACTGCCGGCTGACTCACGAACAACTCCTGCGAAGCCTTGGTAAAACTAAGGTTTCGTGCCACACTATAGAAAGCTTTCAAACGGAAATCCGACATACTCCACAAAGATTAAAGCTCTTCTGCCCGGATGCCCAACGACTGAAGAATGGCAAATCCTAACATTTCAAAAGAATATTCATAATCGTGTGCCGGAGGATTCATACCGAACACCGTCACACCATCTTTTCCCTTTATCTTTGCTGCCTGCTGCTCCACAGCAGTCCCATATCCCTCTTCATCGGGCACCAGCATGATTCGGCGTGCATCTTTCGATTCGGTCAGCAATTGCAGTGATTCCGTAAATAAATCCTCCCGGCGGGCCATATCCGAAGGCTGGAAAGCATAGAGTGAAAACTCGCCCAGACGGCTCTGGAATGCCATGCCGTGAACTTCCTTCTCCAAATCAGAAGGAAGGCAGAAGCCCATCCGGCTATGCTCCGCATCATACACAAAAATAACCTGTATCTCATTCTTGCCCGGCTCAATTCCCGCATCCAAAGCCAGACACTCCAGCAACACGGCCAAATCAGCCTTAGGTAGTTCGCGCCCCACCAGTGGTGCAAAATGTGCCGCCATATCCTTCCCCACGCGGTCAAGGAAAGCTGCATCAATCAGAATTACATCAGAAGCAAAGGGTATTTTCTTTTCCATATTAGTTAATGTGTTTCGTTTAATACTTGTTCCAATCTATAAAATAACCGTCTTCCATGATGCTATCAGAATTCTGTACTCCGATTGGATATTTCATACTAGACAATTAATAATGAATAACGGGAAACGGCAAATACTTATTTGATTCAAGCCTTTATACAAAGATACGAAAAATATCCAAGAGCCAATATTTATCTTCCACTATTTAAATTTACGTTACTTTCCAACTCTATAAATAAAAGAAGCCTCCGGCAGTTTCCCGTCAGAGGCCTCTTTTTATTTATTGATAAGGGAAAATCAATCTTCCATCAACTTGCGATAACGTACGCGTTTCGGCTCTACATTACCCATACGCTTCATCTTGTTTTCTTCGTATTCCGTGTAAGAACCCTCGAAGTAGAACACCTGACTGTCTCCCTCAAAAGCCAAAATGTGGGTACAAATACGGTCGAGGAACCAACGGTCGTGGCTGATAACTACGGCACATCCGGCAAAGTCTTCCAAACCTTCTTCCAGCGCACGGAGAGTGTTTACGTCAATATCGTTGGTCGGCTCGTCGAGCAACAACACGTTACCTTCTTCCTTCAATGCCATGGCCAGGTGCAGACGGTTACGTTCACCACCAGAAAGCATACCGCAGAGTTTTTCCTGATCAGAACCGGAGAAATTAAAGCGGCTCAGGTATGCACGGGCATTCACATCGCGGTTACCCATACGAATCAGGTCGTTACCGCCACTGATTACCTGGTATACGGTCTTGTTCGGGTCGATGTCCTTGTGCTGCTGGTCTACATAGGCCACTTTCACCGTCTCTCCTACTTCAAACTCACCTTTATCCACACTTTCCAGTCCCATAATCAGGCGGAACAACGTCGTCTTTCCGGCACCGTTCGGACCAATCACTCCCACGATACCGTTAGGCGGCAGCATGAAGTTCAAGTCGTCGAAAAGCAGTTTGTCGCCATACGCCTTGGCCACATGCTTGGCTTCGATAACCTTGTTTCCCAGACGCGGACCGTTCGGAATAAAGATTTCCAGCTTTTCTTCCTTCTCCTTCACATCTTCGTTCAAGAGTTTGTCGTACGAATTCAGACGAGCCTTACCCTTGGCCTGACGAGCCTTAGGAACCATGCGCACCCATTCCAACTCGCGTTCCAGCGTCTTACGACGTTTGCTGGCCGTCTTTTCTTCCATTTCCATACGCTTGGTCTTCTGCTCCAGCCAGCTTGAATAATTTCCCTTCCAAGGAATACCTTCGCCACGGTCAAGCTCCAGAATCCATCCGGCTACATGATCCAGGAAGTAGCGGTCGTGTGTTACGGCAATTACCGTTCCTTCGTACTGCTGCAAGTGCTGTTCCAGCCAGTCAATGCTTTCTGCATCCAGGTGGTTGGTCGGCTCGTCGAGCAACAGGATGTCCGGTTTCTGCAACAACAGACGGCACAAAGCCACACGGCGGCGTTCACCTCCCGAAAGATTCTTCACCAGCTGGTCTTCGGGCGGACAGCGCAACGCATCCATTGCACGTTCCAGTTTGCTGTCAAGATTCCACGCATCGGTAGCGTCAATAATATCCTGCAGTTCGGCCTGACGCGCAAAGAGTGCGTCCATCTTTTCCGGATCTTCATAATACTCCGGCAAACCGAACTTCTGATTGATTTCTTCGTATTCAGCCAGCGTGTCTACCACCTGCTGTACTCCCTCCATCACGACTTCCTTCACGGTCTTCGTGTCGTCAAGCTGAGGTTCCTGTGCCAGATAACCTACAGAATAGCCCGGTGAAAATACCACTTCACCCTGGTAGTTCTTTTCGATTCCGGCAATGATTTTCATCAAAGTAGACTTACCGGAACCGTTCAAACCGATGATTCCGATTTTCGCGCCATAAAAAAAGGATAGGTAGATGTCTTTCAATACCTGTTTGTTGTTCTGGAATGATTTGCTCACTCCCACCATTGAAAAGATAATTTTCTTGTCGTCTGCCATATTCTTTATATTAGTTAAGTTATCTATTCTTCATTCGTTTCATGAAATAGCCGTGCACCACTGCCTGATAAATCAACAGACCAGCCAGCAGAATGAGCGATGCAGCGCGGAATTGTTGTCCGGAGATGTCTTCTGTATATTTTCCGAAGAACACACCCAGCATGACGCCCGACTCCCAAAGCAACTGATAGGTGTGATAGCCCGTTCCGCGTTCACAGTGCAAAGGAAGACGTATCATCATCCGCAAGAACTGAAGCAGGGAGAAACCCATGCCCAATCCGGTCAGGAAACCTGCTCCCATCAGCATTCCTTTTTCGGTGGAACAGCCCAGCAGCCATACTGCCACGCACATCAATACCAGTCCGACACCATTCAGCAGGCGGCCGTTCACTTGCTTGCGAACCACGCGGTCCAGCAGCAGGAAGACGATAAATCCGGCTATGATACAAATGTAGAAAAAAGTATCGAAAATCGAGCTGAACAGCACCCCTAAAATAAAGGGAACCACCATCATGTTCAAACCCGGAATCAAGGTACGAAAAAGCAGAAAACGGTCGAACGACAGCAACGGAAGGTCCAACGGAGCACGGAAACAGACTTCCACCATGGAAACCAGTACGACCGGAAGGGCACAAAGTCCCACAAAAAGATAAATCTGCTGCTGGAAAGAAAGATACCAGCCTGCATTATATCCCAACAGGATGCCGCACAGCATACCGAGTACCCCCGACCAGGTGAATACCACACTGGCCTTGTTTCTGTACTGGCTGGGAGTTACATCGATGACCAGGGTACTTCCCATTGCCATCAGTACCACCCCAAACAAGGCTCCCTGAAGCACACGCAAAAGGAAAATCATCCCCCACTCTCCGGCGTATGGATACAACAATCCTAAAAGCGCCAGCAACAGAAGGCTGCGCGTACACACATTCTTACGCTTAAACGTATCGACCAGGTAATTATTGAAAGCTCCCAAAAGAAAAAGAGAAGCTCCAAAGATGGCTATGGCCCCTCCGGCCTGAAATCCCGTATACCCTCCTTCTGACACCATCCAATGATGAAGTGCTGGAAACAGCATATACACTGCCGTATACAGGAAAAAATTAGCGATGAGCAAAAGATTAAAATTCTTGTTCCACATTTTTTCTACATCTGATAGAAAACACAGATGCACAGACTGCGACTTTTAAATTGTCCGGAAGAACCGGACTTTGCAGTCCATGCATCTGCGGCTTATAAGTGATAATCTTAGTATTGTTCTGACTCGTTAGGGAAGTCACAAGCTTTCACGTCGGCTACATAATGTCCGATAGCATCGGTCATCACGGTATTCAGGTCGGCATAGCGACGAAGGAAACGCGGGCTGAATCCTTTGGTCATACCCAGCATGTCAGTCACTACCAATACCTGTCCGTCTACTCCTCCACCGGCTCCGATTCCAATAACCGGAATAGTCAGTTCCTGAGCCACACGGGTTGCCAGTGCTGCCGGAATTTTCTCCAGTACCAGAGCAAAGCATCCAGCTTCTTCCAACAGACGCGCATCCTTGATCAGCTTTTCAGCTTCTGCGTCTTCTTTGGCGCGTACACCGTAAGTTCCATATTTATTAATAGACTGAGGCATCAGTCCCAGATGTCCCATCACGGGCATTCCGGCACCGATAATACGGCGAATCACGTCGATGACTTCTTCACCGCCTTCCAGCTTCAGGGCATCGGCATGTGTTTCTTTCATGATGCGGATAGCATTGCGTACCCCGTCAAACGGGTCTGCCTGATAAGAACCGAATGGCATATCCACCACTACCAGCGCACGCTTCACACCGCGCATCACTGACTTTCCATGATAAATCATCTGCTCCACGGTAATAGGCAAGGTCGTCACGTTACCCGCCATCACATTCGAAGCTGAATCACCTACCAGAATCACATCCACACCTGCGCCGTCTACAATCTGCGCCATTGTATAATCATAAGAGGTCAACATGGAAATCTTTTCACCTCTCTGTTTCATCTCAATCAAACGGTGAGTCGTTACCTTACGAGTATCACCAGAAAGATATCCTGCCATAGTTTTCTTCTGAATTAATAAATTTCCGCAAAAATAGCCGATTTTTCCGAATCAGACAAGCCTTACAGCAAGTTCATCATTTCTTCATACGTAAAACAGGTGAAATCTGGAATCACCCGGGCGCACTGATTTTGAATGGCTTCCGCCGGATTGGTGGTGCTCAGTCCCACTACAGGCATGCCTGCTGCGTTTCCCGCCTGAATGCCATGGAACGAATCTTCAAACACGACGCAATTTGCCGGGAGGGTTTCAAAAACTTTGGCTCCAAGCAAAAAACAATCGGGGTCCGGCTTGGATTTCTGAAACATCTCGGCTGTGAGTATCCGGTCCACCATATTCTTCAATTCAGGATGTGCCGCATACACATTGGCCATTTTCTTCTCGTTCGAGCTGGTCACTATGGCTATTTTCACTCCATGAGCACGAAGACTTTGCATGAACTCTGCCACTCCCGGCACATATTCATAGCGCATCTCTGTCTCGAAACAGTTCAGACCTTCTGTAATTTCAGCCTGTTCATGCTCCATTCCCTGAAAATAACGGTCGTAAATCTGCCGCAGCGTCTGTCCCTTGATGATTTTTCCGAATTCCTCGTATTCCGGATGGTATTTCTTTCCCACCTCATTCCAAAAGATGCTGTACTGTGACTCAGTGTCCATCACTACTCCGTCAAAATCAAAAAGTGCTGCTACGCATTTAGTTTTGTCCATTGGTATGTTTAGTTTGATTTAACGGTGCAAAGTTCTAAAATATTGCTTCATATTCCTAACTTTGGAAATTAAAATAAACAAACGTACATGAAAGAAAACAATCCGCACATATTGGGTGAAGCCCCTATCGGGAAACTGCTGGTGGAATATTCCATTCCTGCCATTATCGGAATGACACTGACTTCCTTGTATAACATCATCGACAGTATTTTCATCGGTCATGGTGTGGGAGCCCTGGCCATCTCCGGTCTGGCCATTACCTTTCCGCTGATGAACCTGCTGGTAGCTTTCTGTACACTGGTGGGCGTAGGAGGTGCTACACTTTCTTCCATCCGACTGGGACAGAAGGATAAAAAGGGAGCAGAAGACATTCTCGGCAACGTAGCCATTCTTTGTGTCATTAATGCCATCTTCTACGGCGGATTGGCATTTATCTTTCTGGAACCGATTCTCTTTTTCTTCGGAGCCAGCGAAGCTACCCTGCCGTATGCCCGCGATTTTATGCAGGTAATTTTATTGGGCAGTCCGATTTCTTACGTCATGATCGGGCTTAACAACATCATGCGTGCCACCGGTTACCCGAAAAAAGCCATGCTTTCTTCCATGCTGACCGTAGGCTGCAACATTATTCTGGCTCCGATTTTTATTTTTGTATTGAACTGGGGAATCCGGGGAGCGGCACTTGCGACCATCTGCTCACAATTCATCGGCATGCTGTGGGTATTGTATCACTTTTACAGCCCGAAGACTTATATCCGGTTTCAGCGTCACAGCATGCGATTGAAACAGCACATCATAGCCAACATTTTTGCCATCGGTATGTCGCCCTTCGTCATGAATGTGTGTGCCTGCTGCATCGTGATTTTCATCAACAACCGTCTGCTCAACTATGGAGGTGACATGGCCATCGGTGCATTCGGCATCCTCAACCGTATCCAGATGCTCTTTGTCATGATTGTGATGGGTATCACCATGGGAATGCAGCCCATCACGGGATACAACTACGGTGCACAACATTTCGACCGCGTAAAAAGGACCTTGAAACTGGGAATCACGGCAGGATGTATCATTACCACATTAGGATTTATAATCGGTGAGCTGTTTCCCGGTATATTTGTCGGCATGTTCACCGACAACCACGAACTGACCGATGAAGCGACACTGGCCCTGAGAATTGGTATTCTATCCTTCCCGGTGGTAGGTGCACAGATTGTCATCACCCAGTTCTTTCAGTCCATCGGAAAGGCCCGGATTTCCATCTTCTTGTCTCTTTCCCGCCAGCTGCTCTTCCTTCTTCCGGGACTGGCTTTTCTCCCACCCTTCTATGGCGTGGAAGGTGTATGGTTCAGCATGCCATTATCCGATGCCTTGGCCTTTGCCGTGGCAGCTTTGATGCTGGCATACCACTATAAGAAAAAGATGTCAGGCACCGATTTACGGACAGCTTAAAAGCTTTCTGAGAAAAGAAGAGCCAGGTTCAGCACAGATACAATCACTGCCATGGTGTAAAGCACAAAACTGCTCCACCGGGAATTGGCATATTGCCCCATAACCCGTTTTGAGGAGGTCAACCCTACCTGCAAGAAAATGGTAAACGGAAGCTGAATACTCAGTATCATTTGTGAGATGATCAATCCTTGGAAAGGATTCTCGATGAACAGAATGACAACCAGTGCTATTCCTAATGAAAGCAGAATGCCTACACGAGAGTGCACATCCTTTACATGATAGGATTCACCAAACATGCCGGCAAAAATGGAACCGGCGGCCATCCCGCTTGTCACAGTGGAAGAGATACCTGCCATCAGCAAAGCAAGGGCAAAGATGGTAGCAGCCTGATTGCCCAGCAAAGGCTCCAACAAGCTCTTAGCCTGCTGCAACTCTTCTACTCCGATATGATTAGCAAAAAAGGTAGCCGCAGCCAGCAGAATCATCGCACTGTTGATAGCCCAGCCTACTCCCATAGAAAACAGGGTGTCATAGAATTCATATTTTAATAGCTTACGGATAGAAGCATCGTCCTTCTTGTTGTATTCCCGGCTCTGTACTACTTCCGAGTGCAAGAACAGGTTATGAGGCATCACCACGGCTCCCAGCACACTCATTATCACCAACAGACTTCTCTCGGGAATGGAAGGTGTCACCCATGAACGGGCAGCCAAAGGCCAGTCAATATCAACCAAGAAAAGTTCATAAAGGAATGACAGTCCTATCACCGACACAAATGCAATAATAGAGCGTTCAATCCGCTTGTAGGAATTCGTAAACAGCATGATTGTAACAAAGAATGCCGTGAGAAGGGAACCCCAGATAATAGGAATATCAAATAACATTTCCAAGGCAATGGCTCCTCCCAAAATCTCAGCCAGAGAAGTGGAGATAGACGCCAATACGGCTGTTCCCAAGATAGGACGTGACACCCATTTCGGTGTATATTTAGTGGCAGCTTCGCTCAAGCAAAGTCCGGTAACAATTCCCAAGTGAGCCACATTATGCTGCAACACGATGAGCATAACAGTAGACAAGGTAATCACCCACAACAAGGAGTACCCGAAGTCCGCTCCTGCCGCAAAATTAGAAGCCCAGTTGCCCGGATCTATAAAACCAACGGTCACAAGCAAACCGGGACCAATATATTTAAAGAAATCTAGTCCACCAAGATAACGCTGGTGGTCCTTACGTCGTAATTCATTGATGAAATTCCACATACCCTATAAAGCTGTTTTAATAAATAAAAACACACTTAGTCGATAGAATGTTCACACAAAGAGTAAAGAAATTTGTAATTAGTTCAAATTTAAATCGGCCCAACCTGCAGCACGATACCAAGAGATAGACCGCTCGTAGTAACTATTCCAATTATTCCAAGAAATATTATCAGGCACGTAATCATTAACCTCTTTTGGAATATACATGCCGATGCCACAAAAACGGGTACCATCTATAACCAGCCCATCAAAGTCATAATCTACGCCAGACAAACAATCTTTAGCTATCACCGCCTGGTTCAATGCACTTTGTACAGAAGCAATAGCCTCATTCAAATCAGTAGTTTTTACTACCCCACTTTTCCTTCCTAACTCCCGAAAGAAATCAAGTACATCGTAGGAAAAATACTTATAGCTGTTCACTCCATACTGCTGTACGTTCTGCATGGACACAGAAGAAAGCGCATCCTGCCACTCTGAGAGTTTTGCTTTTACTGCACTGGCCAAATTTTCCATTTGACTACAGTCCATCACTGCGCATGTACCCCACAAGTTATTTGTCTTATTAAAAGACATGAACTCATGACAAACAGCAGGGTAATCTATATTTTCGGTATACAAATAAGGAAGAATCTGATCGTACGGGAATCCATATACCGGAGTCTCCATTACGGAAGCAATGCAATATGAAGTCGTCTCTCTCAACTCATAGCCCACTTCTGCCGTGCCCATCATGCAGGCATCAAACAAGACGAAATCAAGTTTTTCCGAAAAACTATTTTTCAACACATCAGCCAGATCCGGAATATCTATATTGTAACCATCGTCATCGCCAAAAGCCTTTGTCGGAACGGAAGTCCCCTTCATCCAGCCCGAAGCATGCGAACCTAAAATAAGACCATAGCTGTCAGAAGGTGCAACAGTCTGCATATCGGTAAACACCTCTTCCATCACAGCCGGATCGGTCGCAATCTGACTGTTCATGGTATATTCCTTTTTCTGAGCTATACGGCAGACCGCATCAAAAGTCAGCTCCGTACCTGTCAAAGCTGCTACATTATTAATATTGCCGCGTCCGTCGGCATAGAAACTCATTAAAGTAGGCTTACTCAAGGGAGCATCACCCGTATAAGGACGATAAAATACCAGCAAAGTACATGATTCTTTCATGTTACCTAATGCGGTATACATATCGATTACGTTATCACGTAAATAAGTATCTAAAGAACCTGCCTTGTTATTTGAAATCAAATAAGCCAAAACCGTACGCCCGGAGCGTTTCGCAGGCTGTTGTTCCGGAATTTCATTGGAACAGGCGGCCAGTACGATCACCAACAGGGTGTAAAGCCATTTCTTCATCTGCATTATTCAAAATCAGGCTTTTCAAACTTAAATTCCGCATTCACATCCTGAAGGAACAATGAACCACCCTTGGTATATTTTTCCTTCAATTTCTTCAGTTCCTTCTGCACGTTTTTCTTTTTACGGCTAAAAAACATGAAGCAAGTACGGTTCTTTCCATTCTGTTTCTGTTCCAGATAGTCCTTCAACTGGATGCTGTACAATGCACGGCCCACTAACATTCCTTTATCATCTACAGCAGCACTGTCCAGATATTGCACGTCTGTGAAATACACTAATGAGTCAGTAAATGAAGCAGACACACCTGCCAGATACACTCCATATTTGTTCTTATCTTTCGGCTGCTTGCTGAATGCAGAGGCAGCAAATACCATCATTAACAGAAAACAAAAAAACTTTGTATAACGCATAATTCATCAATTTATTGGGGGCAAAAGTACACAATTATGCGTAAAAACCGAAAGAAGACATATAAATTAACAAAGAAAAAGCCTTTCTACATACAAAAAGAGATGTATCAAGGTCTGAGCTAACCTTCATACATCTCTTCTGCTTTTTGGAAATCAATCTCTACCTTATCCCAAATAAGATTTGAGCAGCTTACTACGAGAATTTTGTCTTAATCTTCTAATTGCCTTTTCCTTAATCTGACGAACACGCTCACGTGTGAGCCCAAACTTGTCGCCGATTTCTTCCAACGTCATTTCCTGCGTGTTAATACCGAAAAACATCTGGATAATATCCTTTTCTCTTTCGGTTAGCGTAGAAAGTGCTCTGTCAATTTCCCTCGAAAGTGATTCATTTACCAAGGAGCGATCGGCCATAGGAGAATCATCGTTCACCAGCACGTCCAGCAGACTGTTGTCCTCTCCTTCCACAAAAGGAGCATCCACTGAAATGTGACGACCGGAAACCTTCAGCGTATCCGAAATCTTGTCTACCGGGATTTCCAGCTCATCGGCCAGCTCTTCCGGTGAAGGACGACGCTCGTTTTCCTGCTCAAACTTGGAAAACGCCTTGCTGATTTTATTCAGTGAGCCTACCTGGTTCAACGGCAAACGCACAATACGCGACTGTTCAGCCAGTGCCTGAAGAATAGACTGACGAATCCACCAAACGGCGTAACTGATAAACTTGAATCCACGAGTTTCATCAAATTTCTCAGCAGCTTTAATCAAGCCCAAGTTACCTTCGTTAATCAAGTCAGGCAAGCTCAATCCCTGGTTCTGATACTGTTTGGCCACAGACACCACAAATCGCAAATTAGCACGCGTAAGCTTCTCCAAAGCAATACGGTCACCCTTACGGATACGTTGAGCGAGTTCTACCTCCTCTTCTACAGTAATCAAATCTTCACGACCGATTTCCTGCAAATACTTATCCAAAGAAGCACTCTCTCGGTTAGTGATACTTTTAGTAATCTTTAACTGTCTCATTCTATATAAAATGATTTGAGTACAAAAGTACAAAATTAATTTTATTTAGGTGGCAGATTTGCAAAGAAAGAATCTATAATTTTCTTAAACAGACGGACCTGCTCTCTTTTTGTCAACCGCCATTCTTAAAATGACAACAGACAAAACAAGTCAATTGTTCATCTCCCACCCATATTATCGGAAAAAGAAAAAAACATCAAAAAGGCGTTTCCGAAAAATCGGAACGCCTTTTCTTTCCAAATCTTTTTACCTTACAGTAATATCTTTTATTCAGCTTGCGACAAGTCTACCGCATAGTTGGCACGTCTTCCTGAAGGATAAACTCCCGTCATGAACAGTACCTGATCGGGTGACTGAGAAGCTGCTTTCATTACATTTTCCAAATCTTGCACGGTGCGCAACTGCTTGCCGTTGGCTTTCAGAATAATGAAACCTTTGCGGATGCCGCTGTCTTTCATTCTTCCGTTATCAATACCGGTCACTTCAACTCCATAACCCAAGTTCAACTGTTTTTTCAGTTCATTAGGTACGGCGCGGAAGGCTGCTCCCAGAAGTTCCATATCTGCCTGTTTTACCACTTTGGTTGTTCCCTGAGAGTTTTTCAACGTGATGGTAAAGGTCTTTTCTTTCTTGTCACGCAATACGGTGATCTTCACTTTGTCACCCGGACGATACTTAGCCAATGTTCCCTGAAGGTCGGCCATGGTCTTCACGGTCTTGTCATTCAACTTCAGGATGACATCGTTCTTCTGCAAGAATCCATCAGCAGAACCACCTTCGGTTACTTCTACTACCTGTACACCTTCGGTAGCTCCCAGTTCCTTCTGTTCTTTTCTGATTTCATCCGGATAAACTTCGTTACCCATGTCACGACCGGCGATGCCCAGCAAAGCACGCTGTACGGTACCATATTGTTTCAAGTCGGTTACCACCTTCGTCATGATACTTACCGGAATAGCAAAACCGTATCCTGAATAAGCACCTGTTGGAGAATACAGCATGGCATTGATACCTACCAGTTCACCTTTCGCATTAACCAATGCCCCACCACTGTTACCCTGATTGATAGCCGCATCGGTCTGGATGAAAGATTCTACCTGATTAGCTCCCAATCCACGAGACTTCGCACTTACCACACCGGCAGTCACTGTAGAACCCAAGTTAAACGGGTTACCTACTGCCAATACCCACTCACCTACCTTCAGGTTGTCAGAGTTACCTACCACGATAGCCGGGAAGTCATCTCCTTCAATCTTTACAAGTGCCAGGTCAGTAGTCGGGTCAGTACCGATGACACGACCTTTCATTTCGCGTCCGTCGTGCAACTTCACGTTGATTTCATCCGCTCCGTCAATCACGTGGTTGTTCGTTACGATGTAACCATCCTTTGAGATGATAACACCCGAACCGAAGCCTCTCTGTTCCGGAGTCTGTACTTGCTGCTGGCGTCCTCTACCGTCACCGAAGAAGAAGTCAAAAATATCCGGTTGTCCCTGAATAGTCTGTATCTTACTGCGCTGGATAGACATGATATGTACGACGGAATTCAACGTACTCTCTGCCGCTTTAGTCAAGTCTACCGGCTGCATGCTGGAAGCATCGAACGCTACGGTATGTAAAGGAGATGCCGTTTCAAAACTTTCATAAAAAGAAGTATTATCCTGATTTTTCTCCATCATGGCATACGCTGTAACCCCTGCCACTCCGGCACTCAAAGCAACGACTGCCACAGAACCAATCGCAAACTTAGTTGTTGTTTTCATACCTTCTATTGTTTTAAATGTTAATTTTGACGTTGTTTTAACTTTTCATTTGCTAAAGTAGAACAAAATCCATACGATTGTACTCTTACCCTATTCTTTTTTCCGTCTTTTAACAATGAAAACAAGGGCATTAACCGCAGTTAACTGGCATATCTGACAAATTTACATTCATTACCAGTGGAATAGTGACAATGCTGACAATTCGTCCGGCTAGTTCTGACAGTTCTCCGAAACACCCGAATCAAAAGAATCCTGACAATTATAGCACAAATTCCGTTTATTTGCGTACCTTTGCACGAAGAAAGCAGTCGGTCGGTCTGTCGCTGATACATTATTATAATGGTAAAAGAGGAAAGTCCGGGCAACGCAGAGCATCCTACTTCCTAACAGAAAGCTGTCCGTAAGGGTAGAGTAATGCAGAAGAAAATAACCGCCTCCACCCGGAGGTAAGGGTGAGAAGGTAGGGTAAGAGCCTACCAGCCGTATAGCGATATGCGGGCTGTGCATCTTAGGAGTTGTAAGGTCATGTAAACCGGCATTAACGAGGGTTGCTCGCCCCACGCCGGAGGGTGGACCGCTAGAGCCTGTCGGTGACGGCAGGAGTAGATAAATGACAGACTCCCCTGCTTGCAGGGTGACAGAACCCGGCTTATAGACCGGCTGCTTTCTTTTTCATTAAAACCAATCCACCATGAACGCACGACTCAAATCACTGATTCACTTTCTGGACGACGGTATCTGGCGCATCCGGGAAGAGGAAGTTTCTCACCTTCAATGGAAAGCATACACCTGTCTCAAGATTATTTACTTATCCATCAACCAGTTTATCAATGACCGCATTGTAGTGCGTGCATCAGCGCTGACTTACAGCACCCTGCTTTCCATCATCCCCATCCTGGCCTTGCTTTTCGCCATAGCCAGAGGATTCGGTTTTGATACCCTGATTGAATCACAGTTCCGCAGCGGGGTAACAGGCGCACAGGCTGAACTTGTCATCAGCTGGATTAATTCCTATCTGGAACATGCACAAAGCGGCATCTTTATCGGTGTAGGCCTCATCATGCTGTTGGGTACCGTCCTGCTGCTGATTGACAACATCGAACGCAGCTTTAATGCCATCTGGCAAGTAAAAAAACCCCGAAGTCTGTTCCGACAGATTACCGACTATTCTTCTTTAATTCTACTGCTACCGGTACTGCTCGTAATCTCCAGCGGTCTGTCCATTTTCATGAGCACCTACGTCAAGGAACTGCAAAACTTCATGGTACTGGCCCCGGTTCTGAAATTTTTCGTCCGCCTCATCCCATACGCCCTTATCTGGGGAATGTTCATCGGACTTTACACCTTCATGCCCAACACCAAGGTAAAGCTGGCGCATGCCTGGCTACCGGGTATTCTGGCCGGAAGCGCTTTTCAGGCCTTCCAGTATTTCTACATCAACAGCCAGATATGGGTTTCTAACTACAATGCCATTTATGGAAGCTTTGCCGCTATTCCTCTGTTCCTTTTGTGGACACAAATATCCTGGAGCATCTGCCTGTTTGGAGCCGAAATGAGCTACATCAGCCAGAACATATCCACCTTCAACTTCGGAAAGGAAACAGCCAATATCAGCCGACGTTTCCACGACTTTTTCTGTACCATCATTCTGAGCTCTATCTGCAAACGGTTCGCCACCGGCGGCCGGCCTTATACGGCAGAAGCACTGAGCAAAGAACACAAGATTCCAATCCGTCTGACAAAAAGTATTCTGTATGAGTTGCAGGATATGCGACTGATTTATGAAACAGGTGTTGGCGGAGGAGAAAAATCCCACGATCCTCAATACCTCCCCGGAATCGACATCCACCAATTAAGTGTAGGCACCCTTCTCAGCCAACTGGATGCCAACGGAGCGGAGGATTTCAAAATTGACCCGGGACATTATTCTACAGCCTGGCAAACCCTGATACAGGCCCGCAAAGAATTTACAGAAAAAAGCAGCGAGGTACTGCTCAAAGATCTATAAGAAAAACGCAAGGCGCAGCTTTCGGAAATCGTTCCAGAAAGCTGCGCCTTGAAGTTATATAACTGAAAATATCACTCTGTAAGCTGCATCATGCGGCTCAGGTACTTACCGATAATATCGAATTCGATATTTACCACACTGCCCACCTTGATTGTATGGAAATTGGTATGCTCGTAAGTATAAGGAATAATCGCTACCTGGAACGTATCCGATGTAGGATTGCAGACTGTCAGGCTGACACCGTTCACCGTGACAGAACCTTTGTCTACCGTGAAGTATCCGCGTTTTGCCATCTCCTTGTCGAAGTTATACTTAAAGGTGAAATACCAGCTTCCCTGCGCATCATCAACCGCCGTACAGACTGCAGTCTGGTCCACATGTCCCTGCACGATATGGCCGTCCAGTCGTCCGTTCATCATCATGCTACGTTCCACATTCACCTTGTCGCCTACAGCCAGCAGACCGATATTGGAACGTTCAATGGTTTCCTTCATGGCCGTTACCGTATAAGTCCCGTCCTGAATGCTGACTACCGTCAGACACACTCCGTTATGTGATACACTCTGGTCAATCTTCAGCTCATCCACAAACGAACATTTCAATGTCAGGTGCAGGTTTTCCTGATCCTTTACCACCTTCACGACTTCTGCATATTCCTCTACTATTCCAGAAAACATAATCTTATGGTTTTAAAAATATAAACTGTGTCATTTCTTTTTCGACTCGGGAATCGGGCTGCTCCATACGGTTTCTCCGCCGGAAGATACGACCGAAATCACTCCACCTGCGTAATCTTCAATGTAGCTGTTGCCTTTCACCAACATGTCTTCCGCCATGTGAATGGCCTTTTCAGGAGTCTTGATAGAAAACCCCTTATTGTCGCTCGAACTGCCGTCCGAGAAATAAATATCATACGTTGTCATGCTTCTTCATTTTCTTAATTGCAGGCGCAAATATATCAAATTCCTCATAATACCCGCAACAGATATACAAAAAATTTCCTGCAAGAAAAATGCATAAAAAAAGAGAAAACAACCTGCGTTGCTTTCTCCTGCGAGCGGAAAACGAGACTCGAACTCGCGACCCTAACCTTGGCAAGGTTATGCTCTA
>OGPV01000475.1_pt1 | contig 31388 bp, 29 predicted proteins | sample 1553001 | NCBI WGS metagenome assembly OGPV01 (sample SAMEA2580268, study PRJEB22360) | human gut metagenome | biome: human gut; feature: human-associated habitat; material: faeces | place: Denmark | collected 2008/2010
TTTCGGCGACTTGTATATAATAGCATTCCCCGTTACTTCTGTCAACACCTTTTTTACAACTTTTTTATGTTTTTTTCAAGAAAAAATCCGCACCGAAAAATACGGTGCGGATTTATACTCTTTTTACTTTTATTGTACTTTATGACGCATATGCGGGAAGAATATAACGTCGCGGATACTGCTGCTGTCTGTCAGGAACATAACCAGGCGGTCGATACCGATGCCCAGCCCTCCTGTAGGCGGCAGACCATATTCCAGCGCGGTTACGAAGTCATCATCCATCATATGAGCTTCATCATCGCCGGCAGCGCGGTCTTCTACCTGTTTCTGGAAGCGTTCACGCTGGTCGATAGGATCGTTGAGCTCGGAGAAGCCATTGCAGATCTCTCGCGCATAAATGAAGCCTTCAAAACGGTCTGTAATTTCAGGATCTGCTTCACTGCTTTTGGCCAGCGGTGAAATTTCTTTCGGATGTCCTGTGATAAACGTAGGTTGGATCAGTTTCTCTTCTACGTGTTCTTCAAAGCAGGCATTGATGATTTTACCGATGCCGAAAGTTTTTTCGTAAGGCACATTGATAGCATCTGCCATTTTACGCGCTTCGTCGAGGTCTTTGATACCGGAAAAATCCTGTCCTGTATATTTAGCTACGGCCTCGATCATAGTCATTCTATTCCAGGGAGGAGTCAGATCGATCTCCTGGCCTTCGTAACTGATCTTCATCGTGCCGAGCACTTTCTGTGCAGTCTGTGAAACAATGGTTTCAGTCAAATGCATCAGATCATTATAGTCAGCATAAGCCTGGTAGATCTCGACCATGGTAAACTCAGGATTATGTTTGATATCAATACCTTCATTGCGGAATACGCGCCCTAATTCATAAACACGTTCCATCCCGCCGACGATCAGACGCTTCAGATACAGTTCTGGCGCGATACGCATATAAAGCTGCATATCCAGCGCGTTATGATAGGTGATAAACGGACGTGCGGCTGCGCCGCCGGCAATAGAATGCATGATCGGCGTTTCGACTTCCAGAAAGTCTCTGCCGTCTAAAATCTCGCGAACACTTTTAATGATCTGGCTGCGCAGAACAAAAGTACGGCGGACTTCAGGATTAACGATCAGGTCAACATAACGCTGACGATAACGCATTTCGACATCTTTCAAGCCATGCCATTTTTCCGGCAGAGGCCGCAGAGATTTGGAAAGCAGTTCCAAAGCAACCGCTTTAACAGACAATTCGCCCATATGCGTACGGAAAACTGTGCCGGCTACACCGATAATATCGCCGATATCCATCAGTTTGATCAAGGTATAGTTTTCTTCGCCCAAGGCATCCTTACGTACATAAAGCTGAATACGGCCTGTTTTATCCATCAGATCGATAAAGCAGGTTTTGCCATGACCGCGGATAGCCATAACGCGGCCGGACAGACGGACAACAGTTTCATTAGCCGTTAATTCTTCAAATTGGTCGGCAATATCCTGAGCATGGTGGGTCCATTCAAATTTATGGCCGAAAGGTTTCCAGCCTTTTTCTTCGATTTGGTGCATTTTATTGATGCGCACCTGCATTTGTTCATTGATTTCTGTTTCTGTTAAAGCTTCCGGTTCGGCAGCTTGTTGATTTTTAATTTCTTCCGACATATTTCTCGCTCCTAAAAAATCAGATCTATTTAATTTTTACTATTTTATATGAAAGCTCGCCTACAGGAGTATGCACCTGTACGACAGTGTTTACTTTCTGTCCCAAAATCGCAGCGCCGACCGGTGATTCATTGGAGATACGGTTCTGCGAAGGATCGGCTTCAGTAGTGCCGACAACGGTATAGGTTTCTTCGTCTCCAAATTCCATATCTTTAACGATAACGGTAGAACCGAGAATAACTGTGCCTTTTTTCTTTTTCGCAGTTTCGTCAATGAGCGTAGCCGTGCTGATCATCTGCTCCAGCTCGATAATACGCCCTTCGATAAAGGCCTGCTCATTTTTGGCATCGTCATATTCGGAATTCTCGCTTATATCGCCATAAGAAATGGCTACTTTAATACGCTCGGCAACTTCCTGACGTTTTACAGAACGAAGATTTTCTAATTCGTCCTCCAGTTTTCTTAAACCTTCGGCCGTTAAAATAGTTTCTTTAGCACCCATGGTATTACTCCTTTAAAATCATATTTTTCCGCCGCCTCACAATACAAACAGTGCCAAGCAGCAATGCCTGACACTGGGATCAACGGATAAATAATATAATGTACTAGGTTAAATTATAATTTTTTGTTGGTTTATTGTCAACCTCAGATATTACGCATTGCCAGTTCCTGTTCGACAAAACCCTGGATATGCGCGATTTCTTCATCTGTAACGGCCCGTTCAAAATTGCGGAAGCCAGCCAGACTGAAATCGTGTTTACGGGCTAATTGCGATATCGTATCGATCTGTTCGATAGTCAGTTTCCGTCCCAGAGTAAAATTTTCATAACGCTTTTCCAGTGCCAAAATCATTGTTTCTGCCATACAGGCAAAAGAAGTCTGCGGCGGGAAGCCAAAATCGAAATGGAAATCGACATTGCCCGGCACCTTGATCACACCGCCTTCTATGACCAGCACATCTTTGCGTTTGGAAGCTACCTCACGCGAAACATTACGCGGTCTTGCCACATCGCAGACGATGGCCCCGGCCTTGAGATCCTCAGGTTCGATCAGAAAATCTACGGCGCTGGTAACGGCGATCACAACATCGGCATCCTTCAGGCTGTGTTTGATGTCGTTGGAAACCGTCAATTTGCCGGCAACACTGCCCGAAAGCTCTTGCGCCAGTTCTTCCAACGGCTGCAGATGCCTTGCGACCATTGTAATATCCTTTGCTTCGCGTGCCAGAATCCTTGTACAGGCCGCACCGATCGAACCGCTGGCACCGACAATAGTCACATGCGCAGTTGCCAGATCTTTTCCCATCAGCCTTACTGCTTCACGGGTTCCCTCCAGTGCTGTTGCAACTGTGTAGCTGTTGCCCGATGTCACAGCTATATCTAAATTTTTCGCCACTGTGATGCCTGCATCGCCAACGATAGAGGTGAATGCGCCCAGGCCTACCACTTTAGCGCCCAGTTCCTGAGCGATCTTCCCTGATTCTATGATCCTGTCCATAACAAATTCTTCCGGCAGTTCAACCATTTGCTTCGATGTCAGGGGACAGCCGATAAACCAGCCTTCCGCTTCTGCGTAAGGGCTCTTGATACCTGTGATATGTGAAACCTGAAAAGGTTTTTTCAGCTTCAGAGCACTTTCCAGCCAGCTGTCAGGAATAAATTTCAAAACAGGCGATACGTGAGCCATATCATGAATCGACAGCGGATGTATGATAAATGCAAACTTTTCCATTAAATGTGCTCCTCCTCTCCGTTCAGATATTCTAACCCGGATTCTATCTTATATTCTTCCAGTAATTTTTCGTAGACAGCCGCATCAAGCTGTTTATCAGCACCGCTGGCTGCCACCAGCAGGCCTTCCATCACATTGGTACCATAGCTGCGTCCGTCCAAAGACGGCGTCGTTGTGATCAGACAGCGTACTCCGGCATTGCGCAGCAGCTTGCGGTCACCGGCTGTAACAGTATTGGTAATAATAGTCTTGCCTGCCAGCTTATCCGGCATAAACCGCCTGATAAAATGAAAATCACCGGCAATAATATCGTTCTCTAAAAAATAGCCCTGGTGCTGCGGTTTTCTCTGGCTTTGTTTGGCGCCCATCGGATAGAACCACCTTACGGGCAGCTTTGTCAGAAGCGGCGCCAGCAATTTTGCAAAACTATCCAGAGTCTGCAGCGATTTGATCGGATGATCCCAGTTCAGCCCAAAAATCAAATCACCAAAAGTAACGTCAGCGCCATTGGCTACCAACGCTTCGGCCATACCAAAACGATCTACACCGCAGACCATAAGCACTTTTTTCCCTTGAAAGTCTATGATTTTATCAGCAGCAAGGCGATTGATCAGAATACGTTCCAAAGAATTTTTCAACCCGCTGCCATCCAGCACAGGGGTGTTTTTGACATTTTCGATCAGCTTGGCCGATTCACGAAAAGTATACCGCCGACCGCCGGCATATACATAAAGATCGGTCCCTCCCAATCCCAGCGCGTCTACCCGGCCATCCAGCTCTTCCAGAAGCTGCCGGGCTTTCTGCAGATTTCCGTCAGTGCCCAGCCGTTCTATTATAAAGGTCTGCCCCTTAAGCTGCAAAGTACTTTTAGCATTGCGCTCAGAAGATCCCAAACTTACACTTACGATATGTTTACAGCTGCATTCAGTTGTCTGAGAGGCAATCATTGTTCTACTTCTTTCTCTAAAAAACTTGTCCCTGATGACATATCATTTTAGCATATTTAAAGTGTTCCTACAATATTTGCTATTAGATTTAGTATTATCTTATTTATTTTAACCGTTTTCAGGCGCCGAATTTTTCTGCGGCCTCGATATATTCTGCCAGCAGTTTTTTAAAATCGGCGTAGGTTTCTGTCTGATGGAACCTGCCGCGATATTCGGCAGCTTTAGGCATACCCTTAAGATAGGCGCCGATATGCCGACGCATCTCTTTAACAGCAACAGATTCATTTTTATATTCTATCAGCATCTCCAGATGCCGCAATGCCAGAGCAAGTTTTTCTTTTAAGGGCGGTTCCTGCGGCACAGGCAGTCCCGACAAGGAGGCCTGCAATCTGCTGAACAGCCAGGGATTGCCGTCGGCACCGCGCCCCAGCATCAATCCGTCACAGCCTGTTTCTGCAAGCATCCTCTGTCCGTCAGCTACTGTCAAGATATCACCGTTACCGATGACCGGTATTTTTACAGCCGCTTTGACTCTGGCGATAACCTGCCAGTCTGCCCTGCCATTATAAAACTGTTCCCTTGTCCTGCCGTGTACTGCTACGGCTGCACCGCCCTTACCTCCCCGGGCCCCCCCCCCCGCCTTTTCTGCCAGTACAGCTATTTCTTCCGCATTGATATGTTCAGAATCCCAGCCGGCACGAAATTTCACAGTAACCGGAACAGATACAGCGTCTGTCATCCGCGCCAGAATTTCGTAGGCCAGCTGCGGATTTTTCATCAAAGCCGAGCCTTCGCCATTATTGACGACCTTAGGCACCGGGCAGCCCATATTAAAGTCGATCACATCTGCACCGTTCCCGGCGACTATCCTTGCGGCTTCAGCCAGTTCTGCCGGAACAGAACCAAAAAGCTGGATCGCCGTAGGTCTTTCACCCGGATCGATGCGCAGCATATCAAAAGTTTTGACATTTTTATAAAGCAGCCCCTTGGCGCTGACCATTTCCGAAACAGTCATACCGCAGCCAAGTTCTCTGCAAATGACCCGAAAGGGCAGATCTGTGATTCCGGCCATAGGCGCCAGCAACAAAGGTACATCTAATTTTAAAGTGCCGATCTGCATAATCCACTCCCAATTTTGAAATACTATAGAAATAAGACCCGCCAGACAGCGGGTCTTTGCTTATTTAGAATTTTTCTCGTGCAGAATCCGTAATCCGTCTAAGGTTAAAAACGGCTCTACTACGTCAATAGAATCGGACTCGGCCGCCATCGTATTGGCAAACCCGCCAGTAGCGACAACAAAAGCATTACCGCCTAATTCTTCCTTCATATGTCTGACAATGCCGTCCATCTGACCGACAAAACCGTAAATAACGCCCGCCTGCATTGCATTTACAGTATTGCGCGAGATAACGTTTTTAGGTTTGATAAGCTCGATACGCGGCAGTTTTGCCGTTCTCTGGAACAAAGCCTCCGTAGAAATACCGATACCAGGGGCGATAGCGCCGCCTAAATATTCGCCTGTCGGCAGCAGGGCGCAAAATGTAGTCGCGGTGCCGAAATCAACGATGATCATCGGCATACCTTTTTTGCTGTATTTGTCAAACGCGGCAACCGCATTAACTATACGGTCTGCACCGACTTCTCTGGGGTTGTCGTAGCGCAGTGAGATACCGCTTTTAATACCGGGGCCTACGACCATAGGCGTCAGCTCAAAATAACGCTCGCACATATGGCAGAGCGGTACGATCAGCGGCGGTACAACGCTGGAAATAATGATTGCCTTAATCTGATCCATAGGCATCCGCGTATAATTGAACATACTGCGTAATAAAATACCATATTCGTCGGCAGTTTTACTGCGATCTGTGGAAAAGCGCCAATGGCAGACCAGTTCTTTATCGTCAAAAACACCTGCTACAATGTTGGTATTACCTACATCAATTACTAATAACATTCATGTTCCTCCTCAAGGAGCTTATTTAGTCCGCTCAAGCAGACCTGCCAGGAGTAAAGCCTTGCGCACTTTAGCGCCAATAAGCGCAGCCGCTGCAGCCTTTATTATATCAAATGGAAGAAATGGCGCAACTGCTAAAAGTATGGCATTGTCCCAACTCATGGGCTTTTGCAGAAAGTACTGGAAGCTGAGCTTGAAGCCGATGAGGCCTATCGCATAGCATACCAGCATTCCCACGCACATATACATAAGATTTTTTAAATAACTTGCTTCCAGGTCACGTTCTGTAAGATAACCAACAAGCCAGGCCGTAATAATAAATGCAATGATAAAGCCTCCGGTAGGTCCGACCAGCATCACAGCTCCGCCCTGTCCCTGATTGAATACAGGCAGTCCCACACAGCCGAGCATCACCCACACGCATATGCTGACAGCGCTTAAGCGGCTTCCCAGAAGCATACCGGCCAAAAGCACGACCAAAGGCTGCATCGTAATGGGAACAGGCCCAATAGGAACTATGATATATGCACTGATGATCATCATCGTGACAAAGGTTCCGGCCAGAAGCATCTCTCTGATCTTCATTACGCGTATTCCCCCTGCTTGGCCTGGGCAGGCCGGATCGAAACATCACCGGCAATGACTTTTTCGATTCTGCCGTCTTCGCGTTTTACCATTAAAAGACCATCTTCGTCTATATCGACAGCTTCACCGAAATAAGTCTGGTCAGGTGCAATAACTTTGACCTGCTGACCTAAAGTCGAAGAATATTTTTTCCATTCCTCAAGCACCGGTTTAAAACCTTCATGCAAAACTTTTTCATACAGTTCTTCCATATAGCCCAACACATCAGCCAGCAGTTCGACTCTGCTGATAGGCTCACGGGCAACATCAGCGAGCGATACAGCTGTTGCTCGCAGTTCTTCCGGCACCATCTCTTTGGGTACGTTGACGTTGATACCGGTACCGATAACGATATAATTTATACGTCCAAATTCAGCGCTCATTTCTGTCAAAATGCCCACCAGTTTTTTGCCGTCCAGTAAAACGTCGTTAGGCCATTTGATCGATGCCTGTACGCCTTTATACTTATTTACGGCTTTCACGACGGCAATCGCTGCCAGCAGCGTACACTTCGACGCTTCCTGCGGCATGAACGGCGGCTTTAAGACAACCGAAAACCATACTCCACGGGCAAACGGAGAAAACCAGCCGCGTGACAAACGCCCCTTGCCGGAGTTCTGCTCTTCCGCGATCACCACCAGGCCATCTTCGCAGCCTTCACCGGCAAGACGTTTAGCCAGTTCGTTTGTAGACGTCGTCAGCTCACAGTAGTGTATATGATGTCCGAGCCATTTCGTTTTCAGATTAGCGACAACTTCTGCAGGCTTCAATCTGTCAGGTACTTCTTTCAGGATGTAGCCTTTTTTAGGTACGGATTCTATAGTATAGCCTTCATTTTTTAAAGCCTGGATATGCTTCCAAATCGCCGTACGCGATACTGCCAGTTCCTGAGAAAGCACTTCCCCTGAAACAGGAGCAGGCATTTTACTGCGCAATATTTCTAAAATGCGTTCCCGCATATCATCACACTCCCACACAATGTTATCCTTAGATTAGCACTGGGTTAACCAAAAGTCAAGTCACAGAAAAACCGTCCCCGAAATTCAAGGGACGGTCTTAGATTACAGACTATTGCTCGCTGGGAGCTGCAGAAGATTCTGCGGGCTGCACCTCTGCCGGCTCCGGAGTTCCGATCTCAGAAGTATTCTCTTCTTTAGATAAAATTTTACCGTATTTCATCAACTGATCGATTTCTTCGCCTTCCAAAGTTTCTCTTTCAATAAGTGCATCCGCAATCAAATGCAGTTTATCCATATTTTCATTCAGCAGACTTTCCGTTTTCTGGTAAGCCTCATCAATAAATTTACGGATTTCTTTATCGATCTTGGCAGCGACTTCTTCACTGTAGTCTTTATCTCTGCCAATATCACGTCCCAGGAAAACCTGGTCCTGACGATGACCAAACGTCATCGGACCCAATTCAGGGCTCATACCGTATTCACAGATCATCTGACGGGCCAGAGATGTAGCACGCTGCAGGTCATTGCTGGCACCGCTGGAAATTTCTTTCAGTACCAGAGCTTCAGCAACACGGCCGCCTAAAAGTACCTTCAATTCGTCCAGCATTTCACTGCGGGTCGCATAGTAACGGTCCTCTTTCGGCAGGCTCAATGTATAACCGCCGGCACGCCCACGCGGAATAATAGTTACTTTATGAACCGGATCAGTATTATCGAGCAGCATACCTACCAGAGTATGCCCGCCTTCATGATAGGCAGTCAGACGTTTTTCTTTATCACTGATCACGCGGCTGCGGCGCTCGGGACCCATAATAACACGCTCCGCCGCTTCTTCCATTTCCGGCATATCGATTTTATTCTTATTTTTACGGGCAGCCATCAACGCAGCTTCATTGACCAGATTGCTCAGATCCGCGCCGGTAAAACCAGGAGTTCTGCGGGCAATAACGCCAAGCTCGACTTCAGGACTGATAGGCTTACCTTTAACATGGACTTTTAAAATTTCCTGACGACCTTTGATATCAGGACGATCAACGACGATCTGTCTGTCAAAACGTCCCGGGCGCAGAAGTGCCGGATCAAGGATATCGGGACGGTTGGTTGCAGCAATCATAATGATGCCCTCATTAGCTCCGAAACCATCCATTTCGACCAGCAGCTGGTTCAAGGTCTGTTCTCGCTCATCATGACCGCCGCCTAAGCCTGCACCACGCTGACGGCCGACAGCGTCGATCTCATCAATGAAAACGATACAGGGAGCGCTCTTTTTAGCCTGTTCAAACAAATCTCGGACACGGGAAGCGCCCACGCCGACAAACATTTCTACGAAATCTGAACCGGAAATACTGAAAAACGGTACGCCAGCTTCACCAGCGACAGCCTTGGCCAGAAGTGTCTTGCCTGTACCAGGCGGCCCGTAGAGTAAAACACCTTTCGGTATTTTGGCACCGAGATCATTATATTTCTTCGGATGCTTCAGGAACTCGACAACTTCTTCCAGTTCCTGCTTCGCTTCATCAGCACCAGCGACATCTTTAAAAGTAATCTTAATATTGTCTTCGTCATAACGACGGGCACGGCTTTTGCCGAAATTCATAACCCGGCCTCCGCCCCCCTGGCTTTGCTGCATCAGCATAAACCAAATACCGACGATCAACAGCATCGGCAAAAGCGAGCTTAAGATAGTCGTCCACCAAGGCGGCTGCGGCGGCAGCTCGGCTTTAATTTCAATATCACGGGCACGTAAAGTCGGGATCAGGCTGTCATCACTGGGAGCCACAGTTGAGAAATCTTTACCATCTTTCAGCTTACCGCTGATGACATTATCAACTATCGTTACCTGTTTGACCTCATCTTGCTGCACGTGCTTCATAAACGCACTATAAGTGATGTCTGTTTTGCTGACCGTGCTGGCCGAATAATAATCGATCATCCAGATTGCCACGATTATAATCAGCAAATAGAACGTCACGTTCTTAAAAAATCTATTCAAGGAATTGCTCCTCCTTCCACTGCGATCGTCTACCAAATTACAGTAACGTCATTTTTTTATTATAATATAGATGCGGAAATTCTACAACCATTAGTCGATAAAATCATGTACGCGCATAAACACAAGGCTTTAAAACACCGATATAAGGTAAGTTACGATAGTTACCGGCGTAATCCAATCCATAGCCTACAGCAAACTCGTCAGGAATACAGAAGCCTACATAATCCGCACTTTTACCATTGACGCGCCTGTCGGCCTTATCGCACATTACCGCTGTTTTGATAGAAGCCGGCTTGTGCTGCTGCAGCATACAGCAAACAGCTTCAAGGGTCAGCCCTGTGTCAATGATGTCATCGACCAGGATCACATGCCGTCCCGCCAGTTCCTCAGCCACATCAAGCTTAACGCTGACATTACCGCAGCTATTAGTGCTGTTGCCATAAGAAGACGCGACCATAAAATCGATCTTGACAGGCATATCCATTGCCAAAGTCAGATCAGTAGCAAAATAAGCGGCGCCTTTTAAAAGTGCTATTACTACTACTTCTTTGCCTGCATAATCTTGTTTCAGCTGGGCTCCCAATTCCCGAACCCGCGCTTTTATTTCTTCCTCTGTCAGTAAGATTTTACCAATATCTTCATGCATATCCACTACTTGTCATCTCCCAGACTGAAATATTTAATATCCAACGTCAGCCATGCTTCGCAGCCCTGCTCCTGTTCATGCCAGCCTGCAGCTTTCCCTCCCACCAGCCATAGGACCTGTTTACCGCAGGTTACTAAAAGCTGACTTTTTCTCTGTTCCGGAGGTACTTTAATGTCGTTAAAATACTTTTTTAATTTTTTACTTCCCAAAGACCCGGCCGGAAAAAATATGTCGCCGTCCTGCCTCTGCCTCACTTCCAGCTGCCTGTCCTGCAGCAAATGCCAGGGATATATTGCTGCATGCCCCAAGGGACTTGCTGATCCCTTAAAGTAACCCAAACTTAAAATACCGTTTGGGAGCTCAACTTGCAGCCTGCCAGCTTTCTGCAGCTCAGCCAAATCAAAAACATAATTCTGCGCTGCTATCGCTGACGGTGTTTCAGCTGCAGCAACTGTAAGCTTGCCATAGCTGTATACAGCACAGGTCCCGCCAGGCAGCATAAGCCTTTTATTGCTGCTGCCTTTATACACCAAGTCGATCACCTGCTGCGTCTGCTGAAAGGTAAGCAGACCTGCAGCTCCAAGCTTTTTCCACATCATCCTGATGATACGCGAACACAGCGCGGCAGGCAGCGAAAGCAGCCAGGCTGTATCACAGCTGCAGGAATGATCGTCCTGCAGCACATACTGCAAAAACTTCTCTTCTGCCAGCGCATTCAAGCAATCAGCATCCTCAGCAATCAACGTCGCAGTCTGTGCTAAAGCCTGTTTGATATTAGGATTGAATTCCCGTTCCAGCAAAGGCAGCAATATATGCCGCACTTTATTCCGCGTATAGTACAAATCCATATTACTGCTGTCAGTACGATAATCCAAGCTACGCATTGCGCAATATGCTTCCAGCATCCGACGGCTCACCTGCAAAAAGGGCCGTACGATACTGTTATTGTGACAGCGCATCCCCCCAAGCCCTTCCGCACCGCTGCCTCGCAGCAAATGCAGCAGCAGGGTTTCTGCCTGATCGTCACGGTGGTGTGCTGTCACAATATACTCAGACTTGTGTTTACTGAGAATCTCAAATAAAACAGTATAGCGTAATTTACGAGCCGCGTCCTCTACAGAAAGTTTACTCTCCGCAGCAAATTTTTTAGCGTCAACACGCAGAACTTCACAGGCAACCTGACGCATCCGGCAGAATTCCACAACAAAATCAGCATCAGCCAAAGCTTCGCTGCCACGCAAACCATGCTCTACATGACAAATTACCAGCTGATACTTCCGTTTTTCCTGCAGCAGCAGCAGTGCATCAGCCAAAGCAATTGAATCGGCCCCACCGCTGCAGGCAACAATTATTTTACTGCCGACAGGCAGATGTTCCTCTACCTGATCGAGAATTTCAGTAATTTGCCTGTGTTCTTTCATCGTTTCACCTTATTATCCTACAACCCAAATAAAAAAGGCACCTCTGCTGGAAGTGCCTTTTTAGACATTATCTGTCGCGGCTGGCGCCACGGCCGCCGCGCTTAGACTCCGTATTGCGTTTCAGATCTAATAATCTGTCATCGCTGTCTTTTAAAAAGCGCGATAATTTATCTTCAAAGGAAACAGGAGGTGCCACTTTAGGTGCACGACGTTCCTGACTTACCGGACGCTGCGGTTTCGGAGGTGCCGGAGGCGGCGGTGTCAGCTGCTTAATGGACAGACCTATCTTACCGCGTTCGTCAATAGACAACACTTTGACCTTGACCTTATCTTTTTCCTTTAAAAAATCATGTACATCTTTTACATATACATTGGAGACTTCGGAAATATGTATAAGACCAACTTTTCCTTCAGGCAATTGCACAAACGCTCCAAAATTTGTGATACCAGTAACTTCACCTTCAACGATTGCACCAACTTCGAGTGACATAAAGCGGATAATCCCCCTTAAAAAATCTTTATACAGTAAGTATTATACCCTTCTTTTAAAATCAGTGTCAACTGCATTGTACAAATATATGAAAAAAGATAAAAAATAACAGCTGTACGCCAGTAAAATCGACTGTACAGCTGTTATTTTTTCTTTTCCTCAGCTTCTGTTTCCTGTTTTTGCTGCTTTTCCTGTTCATCAACTATAAACAGCGGTACTTCGTTCTTGCCAACCATATTATGGTCTTCACGCGCCAGTTTTTCAATATATTTCAAATCGTCCAAACGTTTGCGTTCAGCTTCAAGCTCAGCCTGAACTTTTTTTAATTCGTCGACACGCTGTTGAGTGGCTGACATTTCCTTATTGATCTGGTAGATCTTGTACTCCTGCCTGCCCAATACGCCCAAGCAGATGATCAGTAAAATAATCAGGACCCATAAAAAGTCATTAGAGCTGCGGCGTTTTTTTCTGCGCATCTCAGCCATTTTGAGCTCCTTCCTGTTAATTAATCAGACAAAAATACCGGGCTGTTTGGCCCGGCATTCTTGAAACCCAAGATTATTTTTTGTGTTTTTTTGCAGGAGCAGCGTTAACAGCGTCTTTGAAAGCTTTACCAGCTTTGAAAGCGGGAACGGTTGCTGCCGGAATTTTGATGGGTTCGTTGGTACGAGGATTTTTACCGGTACGAGCGTTACGAGTACGAGCTTCAAAAGTACCGAAACCAATCAGTTGTACTTTGCCCTTTTTAGCAACTTCACCTTTTACGGTTTCGAGTAAAGCAGCTACTGCTTTCTCTACATCTTTTTTGGTGAGGCCAGCTTTTTCTGCTACTGCAGCAATAAGTTCAGTTTTGTTCACAATAAATCCCCCTTAAATTTTGTATGCGCCAGTTTAGGCGAAAACCGCTTAAACACAACGACTAAGGTTATTCACTAAAACTCTAATTCGCTATCAAAAGCAATATTCCTGCTAACATTTCATCTTTTTTTTATTTTTTTCTTAATTTTTGTGTAAAAAACGCCTTTTTTTAATTATTTTTCTCAAAATCCTTTGCCAACTCCCAAAAAGCGTCTAATTCAGCCAATGAAAAGTCCTGCCATGTTTTCTTTGAAACCTGTACTTTTTTCTCTACATAACCGAATCTTTTTATGAAACGGTTATTCGCAGCATTCAAAGCTGTTTCCGGTTCCAATCCGATATGTCTGGCATAACCGGACAAAATAAAAAGCAAATCTCCCAGCTCATGCTCCATTTCCTTCAGGCTGCCTCCGGCTACTGCCTCTTCAAGTTCGTGCAGTTCTTCCAGAACCTTCTCCCAGACGCCTGCGGTATCCGGCCAGTCAAAACCTACTTTGGAAGCCTTGCTGTGCAGCTTGTAAGCACGCATCAGCGCCGGCAGTCCCGGAGAAATTCCATCAAGAACATGCGTCCGTTCCTTTTTTTCTTCCAATTTAATGGCTTCCCAGTTTTTTATTACTTCATCACTGCCTGAAACTTTACGTGAACCAAATACATGCGGGTGCCTGCGGGTAAGCTTCTCAGTCACTCCATCAATAACATCCTGCAAAGAGAACAGGTTTGCGTCAGCTGCCATATGCGCATGGAAAACAACCTGCATCAGAATATCGCCAAGTTCTTCTTCCATACCTTTAAAATCGTGATTATCAACAGCTTCTAAAAATTCATAGACTTCTTCTATCATATTACGGCGAATACTGCTGTGCGTTTGTTCGCGATCCCAGGGACAGCCGCCTGGCTCACGCAGCTTACGCATAACTTCTGTCAGCGGAAGCAGTTCAGCATCATAGCGGAAATCCTCGATATCACAGTAAAAATCATCATCGTCATCAAAACACAGCGTTTTTTCTTCCTGCAAAGCATTGACATGCTGCACAACAGTCTGCTCCTGTGCCGGAATAAAGACACTGGTAAGATGATCGATATGCGGCTGCCGGTCCAGCTCATAGAGCTTCAGCGGCAGACATTCTTCATCAGGCAGGCCTAAATTACGTAAAAAGTACAGCTGCGCTTCATCAGCGAGTACTTCCATCAAATTGATTTTCACATCCGACGCCACCAGCTGACTATAGACCTGCGTGATCATCAGCGGATATTTACCCGCATCTGCCAGCGCATCAAAATCATGGGCATCAACAATACGCAACCCGGCAATAGGATCAATGCCTAAATCGACATATGCAAGATCCAAAAAGCTCATCGCCGGTAAAATTTTCAGAGGCACTCCGGCCGCTGCAGCCTGTTCCCTCAGCAGCACCACAGTTCGTTCAGCAACCAAAGGACTGCCTGGAACAGCATAAACTACCTCCTGCTCTTTCGCATCCTGTAAAATGGAAGCAACAATTTTTTGATAGACGTCTTCAAAAGACGCTTCCTGTTCATAAACAGCGTCGCAGGACGTAAATTTTATACCAGACCGCTCAAGTTCCTTTACAGTTGGGTGTACAGCCGTACGCAGAATAACCTTGCCGCCGCTTTTCAGCACTGCCATTGTTTCCAGCGACAAATGCCCGGCGCTGCCAGGCCCCAATCCTACAACAGTAATTCCTTTTTCCATCTTACCATCCCTTTACTTGAATCTGGAACCTATCACAGGCAGTTTCTGCAATTCTTTCCTGCCGATCGTTCCGCTTGCTATCAAAGTCAATAGATAAACGATGCCAGCTGCAAAAATCGTTACCGCCGTCGCAAAAGTATTGCCCCAATAAACTATTAAATAATTGTATAAAAGCATACTGACTGCTGCCATCAAAACTGCCGCCAGTAATATTTTCCCCAAAGCATACACTTTAAAAGTGATGCCGCTGCGAATCAAAAAGAAGATGTTTAGAGCTGCTGCCAAGCCAAAATTAATGTTAGAGGCCCAGGCGGCACCGACAATATTGCATGGCAGCGCCGTAAGATACCAAACAGCAGCAGCTTTGACCAACGCGCTGAACAGCATATTCCACATAGGAATAATAGTCTGTCCCATTCCCTGCAGCATACCTGTGGTTATCTGGTGGATACCAAGCAGGCAAATAGAGGGAGCAAGGTTTCTGATTGCCTCGCCCGCAAGAGGCGTGCCATACAGTAATTTTGAAATAGGCTGAGCCAAAGCCCACATTCCTGCAGCGGCAGGAAAAGTCAGTAAACAGCATAATTTCATGGCCATATTTGTTTTCTGATCGATACTGTTCCTATCGCCCAGAGTAAATGCTTCTGAAACAGCAGGCACCAGGCTTGCTGTAAGGGAAAGCGTCGGAATAGTAGCCATCATGACCAAAGGCATACCCATCCCTGTAAGGTAACCGAACAGGGTCGTAGCCTCTTCGACCGAAAAACCTGATTCCACTAAGCGATTAGGCACCAGCAGCATGTCAATACTGCTCGTCACAGGCACCATAATATTAGCGCAGGAAACAGGCAGCGCCAGCAATACCAGCCGTTTGGCTATCTTCCCGATACTTTCGGGTTCTTCAGTGATCTGCCTGCTGATTTCCTGCTGCCAGCGCAATTTGTTCTTCAGATAAAAAAAGCTCAGTACGATAAGTCCGGTAATAGAACCCGGCACAGCACCGAAAGCAGCCCCGGCCGCCGCATATTCCAATCCGTACGGAAGCAGATAATAGGCCAGTACGACCATCGTCACAACACGTACAAACTGCTCCAGAATCTGTGAGACCGCAGGCGGAGTCATCATTTGATACCCCTGAAAATAACCACGGAAGCTGGCCAGGATCGTAGCAAAAAACACCGCCGGAGTTAAGGCTACCAATCCATAATAAGCCCGCGGATCTATTACCGCGCCCCTCCCCGCTATCGACCAGCCAGCCGGCCGCACAATATAGCCCGGCAGCAAACACGAGCCCCGTTGCGGCCATCAGCCCCAGCGAGACCCTGAATACCCTGCCGGCGCTGGCAAAATCTCCTTTTGCCACTTTTTCGGCTACAATGATCGAAATCGCAATCGGGATACCGGCCGAAGATACGGACAGCATCAAAAGATAAACGGGATATGCCATTTGATAAAGCCCGATACCTTCGCCGCCAAGCAGTCTGGATAACAGTATTCTGTTGACCGAGCCAATGATCTTGACCATCAGCCCAGCCAGCGTCAATATCATGGCGCCACGTAAAAACTTATCCTTGGTCATACCCTCGTCCTTCCCTTGATTTCTTCATTTAATTAATTATAATCAACTTTATTGTCTCTGTATAGCTTAATCAAAAGCCAGCCGCGGCAGATTTTTTTCCAGCCAGGTCAAACTGTCAGTTTTTAATTTGACTGTGCGGAAAATAAGCTGGGCCTGCGCGCCGCTTTTGAAATTCATATATTGCTGCTGCTCACTGATAAGCTGCATCAGGGCATTCGGATCGATAGCAGCATTTTCAGCAAAGGTAATACGCAGCTCGCCCGGTTTGACACTGATACCGCGAATATGCAGCAGCCGGCACAAAGCCCGCAGACAGGCCACACGCCATAAAACTTCCACCTCTTCCGGAGGTTCTCCAAACCGGTCGATAATTTCGTCAAGCAGATCGTCTTTTTCTCCATAGTCCAAGCCGGCAAAGCGTCTGTAAAGCTCAAGCTTGTAACGAGGGTCAGCTATATAGTCATCGGGAATATATCCGTCAACGCTGATCTCAAGAACCGGATCCGGTTCAGGGATACCGTCTTCAACGCCATCCTTCAGCTTACGGATCGTACGCTCCAGCATATCGCAATAGGCAGCAAAACCCACACCTGCAATATGTCCATGCTGCTGCGCCCCCAGCAGATTACCGGCACCACGGATCTCCAGATCACGCATCGCGATCTTAAACCCGGCGCCCAGCTCTGTAAAATCACGAATCGCCTGCAAACGTTTTTCTGCGACCTCGCTCAAAGCACGATTACGTTTATAGACGAAATAGGCATAAGCCAGACGAGAGGAGCGCCCTACCCGGCCGCGCATCTGATACAGCTGCGATAAACCAAAATTTTCGGCTCCGTCGATAATAATAGTATTGGCCAAGGGCACATCCAAACCATTTTCGATGATCGAAGTCGACAGCAGCACATCACAGCTGCCTTCATAAAAAGCAATCATTGCATCTTCCAGCATATCCTCTGACATCTGACCGTGAGCGATCCTGATATTGATCCCCGGCACCAGAATGCGCAGATCGGCAGCAATATTTTCGAGACCAAGAACCCTGTTATGCACATAATAAATCCTGCCGCCGCGGCGCATTTCACGTTCCAGCGCTTCTTTGATCATTCCAGGATTATATTCTGCCACATAAGTTTCTACCGGCAGCCGTTCCTCCGGCGGTGATTCGATCACACTCATATCTCGTCCGTTGACAAGCGCCAAATGTAAAGTACGCGGAATCGGCGTCGCCGACAAGGTCAACACATCAACGCCTGTTTTCCAACGTTTGATTTTTTCTTTCTGAGCCACACCAAAACGCTGTTCTTCGTCGATGACAAGTAATCCCAGATCGGGAAACAGCACATCCTGCTGTAATAAACGGTGTGTCCCAATCAGAACGTCCACCTGACCATTTTCCAGATCATTCAGGATTCGTTTTTGTTCCCTGGGAGTGCAGAAGCGGCTTACCATCTCTACTTTGACCCCAAAAGGCTGCATTCGTTCTTTGAAGGTCATAAAATGCTGCTGCGCCAAAACAGTCGTCGGCACCATTACTGCTACCTGTTTACCATCCATAACTGCCTTAAAAGCAGCTCGGATAGCAACTTCTGTTTTACCATAACCGACATCACCGCACAACAATCTGTCCATCGGCTCAGGTTTTTCCATATCAGCCTTGATCTCCGCGATCGCTTTAAGCTGATCCGGAGTTTCTTCATAAGGGAAGCGCTCTTCAAAGTCACGCTGCCATTCGGTATCCTCAGCAAAAGCATGACCAGGGACGATCTTACGCTGCGCGTATAATCGCAGCAGTTCTTCAGCCAGTTCGGTAATCGCGGCACGGGCTTTACTCTGCACACGTTTCCAGTCGGCTCCGCCCATTTTAGAAAGCCTTGGAGCCTGCCCTTCGTTACCGACATATTTATGCAGCATGCCAACCTGTTCCACGGGGACATACAGTTTGTCGTCACCGGCATACGCCAGCAGCAGATAATCACGATGCACGCCGTCAACAAGGACATTCTCCACGCCGATATAACGTCCAATACCATGAACTGAATGGACTACATAATCTCCAGCCTTGATTTCCGAGAAATACTGCAGCTGAGCACCGCTGTTTTTGGTATGCAGCCGTCTTTTTTTCTGCATACCAAAAATATCATTTTCTGTCAGCAGCAGCCAGTTTTCATTCCAGAACCGAAACCCTGCCGTCAGCTCGCCGCTGATGACAGTGATGCGTCCCGGTCTAAGCAGTGCCCCCTCTTTTACAAAAGCAGCGTTTAAATTACGGCTTTGCAGACTGTCAGCAAGCCCGCGCGCTTTAATATCGCTGCTCATCATCACCACAGGCACCTGCCCGTCAGCCAGCCAGCCCTGCAGATCGCCTGTCAGCAATTCCAGATTTCTATTATACGGCGCTACAGACCGCACAGGCACATTGATATCCTTAAACAGCTGCAAACGGCTGTGTCCCAGCGCTGCTGCGACCCAGGCTCTTTTCTGAGCGCAAAAACCTTCCAGCTCGGCAGGCGACCATAATTCATCGGCATAACCAGAACTTTCAGTGTACAGTTTCTGTAAAAGTTCAAATAAACGTGACGGCTCATCTACTACCAATCGCGTCGAAGCAGCTAAATAATCAAGTACCGAAGCTGAAAAATCTTCGCCGGACTCAATTTGCAGCGGCACGATTTTAACAGCACTCAAAGATTCAATACTGCGCTGATTATCCAGGTCAAAACTGCGCATCGCATCAATAGTATCATCAAACCATTCGATCCTGGCAGGATACTGACTATTGATCGGGAAAATATCGAGAATATCACCGCGCAGACAAAACTGACCGATGGCATCTACCTGAGTAGTACGCTCGTATCCCAGTTCGATCAGACGTTCCAGCAGCTCCTGTTGCTCAAGCTGCTGCCCCAATGTTACGACAACGCCGCTTCCCAAAACCTTCTGCGGTATCGGCAGCTTCTGCAGCAATGCTTCCGCAGTCACAAAAACGATACCCCGTTCTTCCCCCTGCAAGATACGCATCGCCGCCACGCGCCCAGCCTGAATCTCACGATTCCGCGAATCAGCCTGCACCAGCGGCAGATCGACAGGATACAATTCCTGCATCAGCAAATCCGAATAAAAACAATTCAAAGTCCTGCGGTATTCACGAATATCGTCCCTGCCGCTAAGCAGAAACACTAAAGAGCCCTGTTCCGGCAAAAGCCGGTCCAGAGCTGCCAAAAATACTGTTTTTGCGGCTCCGCTGAGACCAGTCAGCGAACACCCCTGACCCTGCTGCCACAGCCCGGCAGCGGTACGGGCTTCCGTTATTTCACCAATAGCGTCCAATAATTGCAATTTCATCAGTTTACCCTTGAAAACAAAAGGGTTCTAGCCTGAGCTAAAACCCTTGAAGATTGTAAAACTTACAGTTTAACGGCAAAATCTTTGCGGTCAAAGCTGTGTACTGCGTCAACAAAACGTACTGTACCGGTTTTATAACGCATGGAAACAGTATGTGTACGTACACCGCCGCCGAAATAACGCAGACCGCTGAGCAAATTGCTTTCGGTGATAGCCGTCGCAGTGAACATGCAGTCGTCGCCTTTGACCATATCGTCCAAGCTCAAAACCTGCTGGCAATCGCAGATGCCCATTTCCAGGCAGCGTTTGACCTGTTCATCATCTTCAGGGCACAACCGTGCCTGCATATCACCGCCGAGACATTTGATAGCGGCAGCAGCCAGTACGCCTTCAGGAGCACCGCCCTTACCGATATACATATGCACGCCGGTACCTTCAATGCCGGCATTGACGATCGGGTTAACGTCGCCGTCAGTAATCAACTGAATACGTGCTCCGGCACGGCGAATCTCATCCATAATACCATAGTGACGTTCACGGTCCAGCAATACGACGGTCAGGTCAGAAACCTTACGTTCTAAGGCTTTAGCCACACGTTCCAGGTTTTCACTGACCGGCGCATCAATATCGATGCAGCCTTTAGCTCGAGGACCAACAGCAATCTTATCCATATACATGTCAGGAGCATGCAGCAGGCAGCCTTTCGGTGCGATGGCAATAACCGCGATTGCGCCAGGCTGACCTTTAGCTACCAGATTCGTACCTTCAACAGGGTCAACGGCAATATCGACTTCGGCACCGCCGCCGCCGACTTTCTCACCGATATACAGCATCGGCGCTTCATCCATCTCACCTTCACCGATAACTACTGTACCGCTGATATTTACCGTATCGAATGCCTTGCGCATAGCATCGACCGCCAGCTGATCGGCACCGTTTTTATCACCACGTCCTACACTGCGGCCGCAGGCAATTGCTGCAGCTTCGGTAACACGTACGAACTCCATGGATAATTCTCTGTTCATTCCTCAACCATCTCCTTTATTGATACGATCATATAAAATCATATTAATTATATCACTTTCTGCCGTAACTTGCAGAGTAAAATAAAAATTACTTTATTTTAAGTTAAATTTATCAACTTATCTTAAGCATCAGCAATTCAAACACGATCTGCAGCGGCAGCACAAAAGCGATATACAGCAGCAACAAGCTGAATGCTACAGTTGCCAGCGACCGTTTAAAATCTATCAGGTAAACCACCTGTAAGGCTCTGATCAGCAGGTACAGCATCCACAGCTTCGCTGTAATACAGGCCCCCACTACTACCAGCATCCCCGGCAGGCCCAGTTTTGTCCCCAGCAAAGCTACCGGAGTCATGACCAGAAACGGTAAAGTCGTATAACCCAGCAGACAGATCAATCCCACAGCATCACCGGCCATGGCTCCTAAAGTTTCCAAAATCCCGTGCAGCAAAAAACCATACATCGACAAAACTACGCCGGCAATGGAAACAGCGGCCGCAATAACAGCAAACCGTACCGACAGCGCCTGATCTAAAAACAACTGATTTGTTACAACGCCGCTGAACAGACCCACGCTTAAGGCAAAATACCACAAGCTGCGCCACATGCAGCGCTCCTGTACCAACAAACGCATGCCATCTCTGGTTTCAAACAAAACGTCAAAGGTTTTACGCCTCATAAGGCATCACCTCGCCGCCTGCGGTGAAGACATTCCAGCCGCGTCTTTTTGCAGCAGCATTTCCAATTGCCCCAGCATCATTTTAGATAACTGGGCACTGAAAAATACTTCCCAGGGTTTTTGACGCTTGTTTTCTTTAATTTCCGGTATTCCATCTACTCCGATGGCTTTACCTGCTGCCTCCAAAGCGTCATAATAATTGCCAAGTTCATCGACAAGCCCGACTGCCTGAGCCTGCTGACCTGTATAAACACGTCCGTCCGCCAAAGCTTTTACTTTAGTGATATCCATTTTACGCCCTTCAGCAATCACGGCGACAAAATTCTCAAACATCTGATTGACCATATTTTGTAATATCTGCTGTTCTTCCGGAGTCATCGGTCTGTCAGCGGACATAATATCCTTGTACTGACCGCTTTTGATTTTAGTAGTATAGATACCGATTTTTTTGAAAAGTTCCTGCGTATTCATATAGGGCATATAGACCCCGATACTGCCTGTCAAAGTAGACGGATTGGCATAAATGGTATCGCTGTAAGCAGCCAGCCAATAAGCTGCCGAAGCAGCACTGTCGCCCATCGAAGTAATGATCGGTTTATCAGTAGTTTCTTTAAAACGTTTCAGTTCACGGCCAACTTCTTCTGCTGCGGTAACACTGCCGCCTGGGGAATTGATCCGCAGCACCAGTGCTTTTACACTGCTGTCGGCAGCCGCCTCACGGATCTCACGCATCAGACGGCCTGAAGAAGCGCCAGTAGTTTCACCCCAGATATTCTCGCCCGGTTCACCGCTGACGATAGTCCCTTCGATATTGATGACTGCTACCCTGTCTGCCGGGGCAGCAATAACCTTTTCATCATTATTTTTACCTGAAAGCAGCGACACTACAAAAGACAGGACAGCGATCAATAAAATCGCACTGATAAAAATTTTTTTCAGCATACTTTCTACTCCTTTTACAAAAAAAGCAGACTGACTCGCAGTCTGCTTTTGGGTTTTTCTTCAGAGTCTTATTTTTGTTCCCGCAAAGCAGCGGCAATGAAATCTCTAAATAATGGGTGCGGATTAGTGGGGCGGGATTTAAACTCCGGATGGAACTGTGCACCCAGGAACCAGGGATGTCTGTCCTCCGGGATCTCAACGATCTCAACCAGACGTCCGTTAGGCAAAGTGCCGCCGATTCTCAGACCGCCTTCAACGATCTGCTCACGCAAAGCGTTGTTTACTTCATAACGGTGACGATGACGTTCGTAAACAAGTTCTTCCTTGTAAGCCTTCTCAGTCAAAGTCCCTGGATAAACTTTACAAGGATAAAGACCTAAACGCATCGTACCGCCTTTATCTTCTACACTTACCTGTTCCGGCATAAGATCAATGACAGGATACTTACAGTCAGCTACAAATTCGGCACTGTTAGCATTTTCCAAACCGCAGACATTACGAGCATATTCGATAACAGCACACTGCATACCCAGACAGATACCAAAGAACGGGACCTTGTTCTCACGGGCATACTGCACAGCTTTGATTTTTCCTTCTATGCCACGGTCGCCAAAACCACCAGGCACCAAAATACCATCTACACCTTCCATAATTTTCTGCATATCAGTTTCAGGAGCTTCGATATTCTCGGCGTTTACCCATTTTATTTTCAGTTCGCTTTCATTAGCAACAGCGGCATGCTTCAATGCTTCTGTAATACTGATGTAAGCATCCTGTAATTCAACATATTTACCAACTACGGCAATCGTTACTTTGCGGTCATAATGCTTCAGTATACGCTCTACCATTTCATGCCAGTAAGTCATATCTTTTGGTTTATCAGGCATATCCAATTTTTTGAGCACGATGGAATCCATACCCTGTTCTTCCATCAGCATCGGAACCTGGTAAATACTTGCCGCGGTCAGATTCTGAATTACAGCTTCCGGATCAACGTCGCAGAACATAGCCATTTTTTCGCACATATCTTTGGAAATAGGACGTTCACTGCGGCAGACAATGATATCCGGGGAAATGCCGATGCTGCGCAGCTCTTTAACGCTGTGCTGGGTCGGCTTGGTTTTGAGCTCACCTGCAGCAGCTATATAAGGAACAAGTGTTACATGGATATACAAGACGTCGTTACGGTCAACTTCTTTTTTTACCTGACGGATAGCTTCAAGGAACGGCAAGCTTTCAATATCGCCGACGGTACCGCCGATCTCTGTAATAACAAAATCAGCATTATCATCACGGCCAACGCGGTAAACGCGCTCTTTGATTTCATTAGTAATGTGAGGGATTACCTGCACTGTACGTCCCAGATAATCGCCCCGGCGTTCTTTATTGATAACGGACAAATAGATCTTGCCCGCGGTCACATTGGAACTCTTTGACAAATTAATATCAATAAAGCGCTCATAATGACCCAGATCAAGGTCGGTCTCAGCACCGTCATCGGTGACAAAAACTTCGCCGTGCTGATAAGGGCTCATTGTCCCCGGATCAACATTGATATAAGGATCAAATTTCTGGATCGTTACCTTATAGCCGCGGCTTTTCAGCAAACGTCCAAGCGAAGCCGCTGTGATCCCTTTCCCCAGCGAAGAAACTACACCGCCTGTTACAAAAATATATTTCGTCATGATTGTCCTCCCGTTCCTCATAAAATGGCTTTTTATCTCCAAAAATTACATTCTTTCCGGTGCCGATACGCCCAAAATATTCAAAGCATGTTTAATAGTATGGCGGGTCGCCTGTACCAGCTTGATCCGTGCCTGCTGCACTTCCGGGTCCACACCCAGGATACGGCACTGATTATAGAAGGAATGGAACAGTCCGGCCAGATCGTGCACATAATGCGCCACACGGTGTACCGCGCGTTCTTTAGCCGCAAGCTCCAGCATTTCCTGATATTCGCCCAGTTTTTTGATCAGTTCCAGCTCTGTCGCATCTGTCAGCAGATTATAATCGGCAGCAGCCGCTTCAACAACATTCTCCTCAGCCAACTGACGCATGATACTGCAAATGCGGGCATGTGCATATTGAATATAATACACAGGATTTTCATTAGATTTTTCAGTAGCCAGGGTCAGATCAAAATCCAGCTGGCTGTCGATCGAACGCATAGCAAAAAAGAATCTGGCAGCATCAGTACCGACTTCTTCGATCAGCTCGTTCAAAGTGACGCTTTGACCCGTACGCTTCGACATCTTGACCAGCTCACCGTTGCGGTACAGACTGACCATCTGCAGGATCAAAACTTCCAGCTGCTCGGGATCATACCCTAAAGCGCCTACAGCTGCCTTCATTCTGGCGATATACCCATGGTGATCAGCGCCCCACAGGTTGATGACACGGTCAAAGCCGCGGCTGAATTTATTCCAGTGATAAGCAATATCAGCAGCCAAATAAGTAGGCACACCGTTATCACGGATCACGACGCGGTCCTTATCATCACCGTAAGCAGTAGCTTTCAGCCACAATGCTCCGTCTTTTTCATACATATAGCCGCGTTCCGTCAAAAGTTCGCAGGCTTCTTTGATCTTATCTGCATCATGCAGTGTCTGCTCGCTGAACCAGACATCAAATGTGACGTTAAAGGCTTCCAAATCTTCCTTTAGAGCAGCAAGCTTTTCTTTTAAGGCAATCGTACGGAATTCGTGCAAACGTTCCTGCTCATCCATATGCAGGAATTTATCGCCGTAGATCTTGACGATGCGTTTGGCAGTTTCCACAATGTCGTAACCATGATAACCGTTTTCCGGGAACTCCACATCCACACCAAGCTCTTCCAGATAACGGGCATTGACCGAAGCAGCCAGATTATTGATCTGATTGCCGGCATCATTGATATAGTATTCACGGGTAACATCATAGCCTGCCGCTTTCAGAAGATTGGCAAGTGAACTGCCTACCGCAGCACCACGGCCATGGCCGACATGCAGCGGTCCGGTAGGATTGGCGCTCACATATTCCAATTGGATCTTTTCGCCGCCTCTGGCAGGCAGATTGCCGTAATCAGCACCTGCTGCTACGATACTTGCCAAAAGTTCGGCTGTCCAATTTTGTTTCAGATAAAAATTAATAAACCCCGGTCCCGCGATCTCAGCCTTTGCAACATAAGGGCAGTCCAGATTGTCGATCACAGCCTGAGCCACTAAACGCGGATTACATTTTAAGCCGCGGGCTGACTGCATGGCAAAATTGGTGGCAAAATCACCAAATTCCTTTTGCGGCGGCACCTCTAATAATACCTCCGGCAAGTCTCCCTCTTTGATCGTACCGGCGGCAATCGCTTTAACCGCGGCAGCTTTAATTGCAGGGGCCCCCGCGCACGCAGCGGCAGCCAGTGCTTCCTTCATATTCACGCTTGACATCCTCCTCGATTTCCATCTTCAGCTTAAATCTGCTGCGTGTCTGTCCTTCCAGTTCTAAAACATATTCCAAATCGATATGCCAGACTTTGTCGCGACAGTAAACATATAAATAATCTGTCGTCAGCCGCATCGGCAAAGCCAGATACGGAGTCCGGTACATACTTTCACTGACCAGACCTCCGGCAAATTCCTGCCTGCAATCCACCGTGCCGCTGCGTAGAATAATGACTCTCTCATAATCCCACTTGATAGTAGTTTTAGTGCCTGCCAGACCTGCTGCTTCAGATTCATCATAAAAAACATAATATTTATTATTTTTTTCTGCCAGTCTCCCGTAAGCTGTGGTCTCGATATTTTCCGTCCCTGCGCTGCTGTGTGACTGGCTGTAAATATGTATTTTCACAGGCTGCATAACACTTTTCACTCCATAAAAACGACTAGAGCTTACTCCCTTTCGCCGCGTTAACCTATGTTCGAAACGGAGCAAGCCCCTCAATGCCTGCACCTTCCTTTCAATAAATAAAAGGAACGGTCTACAAAACTTCTTCAAATATTATATATCAGTGGCCGTATTCAGTCAAGGAAAGGCTGACTCTTGCACCTGCGGTTAAAAAAAGTGTATAATATTTATACTGTTTTTGTTGAATTAAAGAGGAGGGGTCGCGATGCAGCAAGATTGGGGCATCATTTTTGCATTTGGATTGTATTTTTTAGCACTGTTCGGCATAGGGATTTTCCATATGAAAAAAGAACAAGATCTGGCCGGCTATGTTTTAGGCGGACGTAAGGTAGGGCCATGGGTCTCGGCAATGAGTGCCGAAGCCTCAGATATGAGCGGCTGGATGCTGATGGGATTGCCGGGCTATGCGTATGTAGCAGGTGTCAGCGCATTCTGGATCGCTATCGGCTTGGCAATCGGAACCTGGCTGAACTGGCTGTTTGTGGCTAAGCGGCTGCGTGTTTATACCAAAATAGCCAACGATTCGATCACTTTACCGGATTTTTTTGAAAACCGGTTCCGCGATAAAACAAAAATCCTGCGTGTCGTTTCGGCAATTTTTATTTTTATTTTCTTTCTTATCTATACAGCTTCCGGTTTCGTTGCCGGCGGACGCTTATTCAATACTGTTTTTGGACTGCCTTATTTTGAATCACTGCTCATCACTGCAGGCATTGTAGTTTTTTACCCCTTTACCGGCGGTTATGTAGCTGTCTGCCGCACCGACTTCTTCCAGGGCTGCCTGATGTTCTTTGCGATCATCATCGTTCCTGTAACCGGTATTTTTAAAGCCGGTGGTCCGGTAACAGCCTTTGAAAAACTTTATAATATGAACGCCAACTATTTCAGCTTTTTTACCGACGCTACCGGCGTCACACTAAGCGCTACGGCAATTATTTCTCTGCTGGCCTGGGGCCTAGGTTACTTCGGCCAGCCGCATATCCTGGTACGCTTTATGGGCATCAGCTCTGCCAAAGAGATCCCTCAGGCAACCCGTATCGCTATGGTCTGGGTAATCTTTTCACTGTTCTTCGCAGTTACGGTCGGACTTGTAGGACGCGTGTTGTTGGGCGATACGCTGACAGGCGTCAATGCCGAAACTGTTTTTATGGTTCTTAACAATGAATTCTTCGTTTCCTTCCTGGCCGGCATCATCATTTCCGCTATTTTGGGCGCGATCATGAGTACTTCTTCCAGCCAGCTGCTGGTAACAGCTTCAGCAATCTCCACCGACTTTTACCAAGCGCTGCTGCGTAAAAATGCCGGTGAAAAAGAACTGGTTTTTGTCAGCCGTTTATCTGTAATTTTAGTGGCCTGCTGCTCATTAGCGCTGGCTTCCAACCCCAACAACTATATCCTGGAGCTGGTAGCATATGCCTGGGCAGGCTTCGGCGCCTCTTTTGGCCCGCTTGTACTGTTCAGCCTTTTCTGGCGCCGCACTACTATCAAAGGCGCTATTGCAGGCGTTTTCTTCGGTGGCAGCACAGTGCTTATCTGGAAAGAATTTTTTGCTTACACCGGTATTTACGAAATCGTTCCCGGTTTCATCATTTCAGCTCTGGCTATTTATGTTGTCAGCCTGCTGGATAAAAAACCCGATGCTTCTATAGTCAAAGACTTTGACGTAGCTGAAGCCCATATTCAGGATATGTAAAAACTGCTTAAAAGCACCCGCAGATTTATCTGCGGGTGCTTTTTTATATCCTATAAGGCATAAATATCATAAAAAATAACGCCTGCATTTTCGCAGACGTTATTTTAAATTTTCTTTTTACAAAATATTTTACTTTCCCCTACCGCGCATATTTGCTTTGACCAAAGCTACAACATCACCTGAAAGCAGCAGTCCTGTCATCGTCAACAGCATACCGAAGGCGATAACCGCTGTGATTTTCTCATCCAGAACAATAACAGAGGTAATCACAGTAACTACAGGTGCCAGATAAATATAGGCACTGGTCTTAATAGCTCCCAGCAGCTTGACTGCCATATTCCAGGTCACGAAGCACATCGCCGACGCTCCGACACCTAAAAACAACAAATTAAACAGATTGACAGGATCAGCCAGCCGCTCAAAACCCCAGCGAAAATCCATAAACAGCAGTGCCGGCAGCATAAATACCAAACCATACATGAAAGTATGCCGTGTGCTTTGGATGGCATTGTAACCAAATGAACTGATTTTTTTAGACAATACAGCATAAACTGCCCATGTAGCAGCTGCCGCTAAAGCCAGAAAATCTCCTAAAGGATTAATCTGCAGCTGTGTAGCACTGTTGAAACTGATCATGGCGATACCGGCAATCGCCAGTACAAACCCGACTATAAATTTTTTCTGCAGAGCTTCGCCTGCCAAAAAACGACAGGCCAGTAATGCTGTAAAAAATGGTGCTGTGGCCGTAATAACTCCCACGTTAGACGCAGGAGCATACACAAGCGCAATATTTTCAAACAGATAATACAAAGTAATACCGCTTAATCCGGCACCGGCAAAGATCCATTCCTGTTTTTTATCAGTCACCTTCAACCGATATGGATAGATCAGAAACAAAACTATCAGCCCCATAATAAAGCGGAAAAACAAAATCTCTATCGGAGTAAAGCTGCGCAGCAATACTTTAGTTGAAATGAATGTCGTACCCCAGAGCAAGATCGTTACAAGAGCAAAAAGATGCCCCATCAAAATTTTATTCTGCATAGCTTCTCCTATTGTTTTACTCTAAAAATATTACGGTATTGCCCTGGTGTCAGGCCAATGACCTCTTTGAAAAATTTACTGAAATGGCTTTGATCACTAAAACCGGTCATCAATGCAACCTCAGCAGGCTCCAGGTCCTGAGCAAGCAGTTCCTTAGCTTTGCCGATCCTTATTGTTTCCAGGTAACGATAAGGCGTGATACCTTCCGTTTTCGTAAACAGCCGCAGCAGGGAATATTTGTTCATACAAGCCACAGCTGCCAGTTCTTCCAGCGTCACTTTTTCTGTATAATGCCCCAGCAGATGTTCTGTTACTCTGCGTACAGGCGGGGCTTTCGCCTCGATAGAGGTTTTACTGATACCGGCAGCAACAAGCTGTTCCAGCAAAAAATAAAAAGTTTCTTCCTTCGCCAGGTCTTCCCGTTCCTGCATAATCATTTGATGCAGTTCACGCAGGAGTGATCCAGACAATTCGTCACCGCGTAAAACAGGGCTGGCAAACAGCGGCACTTCCTCACTGCCTGTCAATTCCTGCATAAACTGACTCATAATCTCCGGTTTAATATTCAGGCAGCGCAGATCAAGCAGATCATTATCCATTGGTTCGCAGTTATGCGGCACGCAGGGATTGAACAGCAGCACATCACCGGCAGTTATATAATAATCCACATTATCGTAGCACATATGACGCAGGCCACTCTTCTCAACAAACCCGAGCACATAATATTCGTGAAAATGCTGCGGGAATTTCTGCAGGATTCCCTGAAACCAATAGGCTTCTATCTGCAGTTCTTTATCATATTTTACAAAACGTTTTTCATTTTTCACAGCAGGCTCCTTTTTCTTATCCTACCAAAAATCTACCGTGCCATCTTGTATAATATTGACTGCAATTATAAAAGAACCTGCGTAAAACGCAGGTTCTGGCAATCAACGCATATTTTCGATAAAATCTTCAAAATTATTGATGAGAATCGGATGACCTACGACCTTTAAATCACGCAGGTGCGTACCATAAGATTCATAAATATTTTCAGCAAGCTCCATTTTCAGACCTTCTTTAACATATTCTTCCATCATTTTAACGATAAAGCGGTTGATCTCTCCTGTTTCCGGTTTAACATTGAGCGGAATGATACGTTCTTCGGGTTCGTAGCTTTCGACAGTCACATCCCAGCCTCCGGGAATAGGCGGCAGCCGTTTTGCCAAAATCATATACTCAGGCGAAAACCCTACATACGCATCTAATTTATTTTGTAATTTTGCTTTCGTAACAGGATAACCGTTAGCATTGCCCCATTTAACTATTTCATCACAAACTTCGTTGTTGTGAATAACACTGGAAAATGTAGTTTTTGCTAAAACTTCAGCCATAATCATACCTCCCATATGGTAAAATTCTAACTTCTATTGTACTTTATCTTGCCGATAAATTCAACTCATTCGCTTTTACCTCTGTAAATTTAGTAACGTGGTCAAAGAAAAAGCACTGACCAAAGGCCAGTGCCTGAAAATACTGCTGATTAAATCTGTCCCAGTGCCTTCAAGATAGTCTGCGCAATAATCGCGCTGCCGATATAAGTGCCTGTAAAAACTACACAGGCAACAACAACGATCCGCCAGCCGCTTTTGGCAAAAGCATCAAGGTCTTTGCCGATAGCGATACCGGCATAAGCGAGAATCGGAGTACAAAGCTGTAAAAAGCCTACTTTTTTAACAGCTTCATTGATCACGTCACTGCCGGGCATAGTCGGATAAGTCAGGATACAGCCCAAAGTTACGATATAAGCAACAGCAGGGATACGTCCCGGCAAATATTTTGCCAGAACAACACCGGCAATTGCCAAAAAGATTAAAAATAGCAGACCGGGAATTGCTTCCACGATAGTATATTTGGTGCCAATAGCGTTGGCGACAAGAGACATGGCGCCGACAATAAATAATACGATCAGTGTATCTTTGATTTTCATTTTGCAGCATCCTTTCCTGTCGGTTCAACACCGTATTTTAAGCGGTAGATTTTCTTATACAGCCACTCTGTCAGCGGCAAAGCCATCCAGATGCACATATACAGGCCGTCAAGACCGGAGAGCATATTGCTGGCTGCACCAAAAGCAGCGATCTGATCCGCCATCTGCGGATACATAACGCTTAAAGATCCTACAGCAGCAGTCATCATACTGGCAGAGCCGACGCCGGCCTGTGGCTAT
>OGPV01000486.1_pt1 | contig 30940 bp, 24 predicted proteins | sample 1553001 | NCBI WGS metagenome assembly OGPV01 (sample SAMEA2580268, study PRJEB22360) | human gut metagenome | biome: human gut; feature: human-associated habitat; material: faeces | place: Denmark | collected 2008/2010
TACACTGCCATGCCAGTGGCAATCAAACCCCGCCGCAGAGCCAAGGGCTTGTACCGCACCGTCTTCTATATGCCGAATATGATCAGCATGGTCATTGGCGGCTATATGTGGATGTTTATTTTTACGAAGGTTCTCTATTATATGGCGGACAACTGGGGGTGGAAGTTCCTGGATCATTCCTGGATCGGTGACCCCAAGTATTCCTTCATCGCCATCATGATCGTTGCAGCCTGGGGTGCGACAGGCTATCTGATGATCATCTACATGGCCGCATTGCAGGGCGTTCCCGCAAATCTGAAGGAGGCGGCATCCATAGATGGCGCAGATTCCTGGCAGAATTTCTGGAAAATCGTTTTTCCACTGATCGGCCATGCGATCACCATTTGCGTCTTCTGGGCATTGAATGCAGGCTTTCAGGTCTTTGATGTGATCTATACGCTCACCGGCGGCGGCCCCGGCAGGGCGACACAGTCCGTTGCCATCAATATTTATGAAGAGGCGTTCCGCGGGAACATCCGCTATGGATATGCTACCGCGAAATCGACGGTGCTGTTTATCATTGTTCTGGCCGTTACCGCCGTTCAGCTCAGAATCACCGGCAGAAAGGAGCAGGAGCTATGAAAAAGAAGCGGCTCTGGTCTGATATTGTCATATACAGCCTGCTGACGATCGCTGCCCTGTACACCCTGTTCCCGCTGCTGATGGCGCTGATGAACTCTTTCAAGTCCAACCGGGAGCTGCTGACCAATGTAATGAGCTGGCCTACGGAATGGAATCTGGATAACTACATCCGGACATACGAAAAAATGCATTATGGCCGCAGCTTTGTCAACACGGCCATTTTGGCGGGACTGAGCGTGTCTCTGATAATCCTGTTCTCGGCGCTGGCCGGCTGGAAACTCTGCCGGACCAAAACGGGGCTGTCCCGGTTTCTGCTGAAGCTGTTCATTTTCTCCATGCTGATCCCGTTCAGCTCCATTATGATCCCGCTGTACAAAGTCACGCTGGCGCTGGGAATCAAGAACTCCCTGCTGGGGCTGTCGTTTGTCTATGCCGGTCTGGGCGTCAGCATGGCGATTTTCCTGTATCACGGATTTGTCAAAAGCATCCCGACAGAGATGGAGGAGGCCGCGGCCATCGACGGATGCGGTTCTGTGCAGACCTTCTTCCGGATCGTACTGCCCATGCTGAAGCCCATTACGGCAACCATTACAATCACAAACGTTCTATGGGTGTGGAATGACTTCCTGCTTCCCCTTATTGTCATTTCCGACAGCAAAAAATATACGCTGCTCTTATCAACCAATACCCTGTTCGGTCAGTACAGCAGCGACTGGACCGCAATTCTCAGCGCGCTGATTCTGGCGGCGCTGCCGGTGATCGGATTCTATGCGGTTTTTCAAAAGCAGATTTTGAAGGGCATCGCGGATGGTGCCGTGAAGGGGTGAGCCTATGGAATTCTTACATACAAGCGATGGCGTCTTATACTGCGGGAAGGATCCCGTTATCCTGCGGGGGATGGGTCTTAGCGGCTGGCTGCTGCCGGAGGGCTATATGTGGAAATTCTACACCAAATGCGACCGCCCCCGGCGTATGGAGAAACTGCTGCGTGAATTGTGTGGGGCGCGTTACGCGGAAGCCTTCTGGGAGCGGTATTATGACAGCTATATCACCGAGCGGGATATTGCATGGATCGCGGGGCAGGGACTGAACTCCGTGCGGCTTGCCATGAACGCCCGGCATTTGTTTGATATCGGGGAGCAGGATACGGTCAGATTCCATACGGCATATCTGCGGCATGTGGACGACTGCCTGGCATGGTGTAAAAAATACGGGATATATCTGTTCCTGGATATGCACGGCGCGCCGGGGGGACAGACGGGGCAGAACATTGACGACAGCGAATCGGATATCCCGGAGCTGTTTACAGACAGGCGAAATCAGGATATCCTTGTGGAGATGTGGTGTCTTCTGGCGATTCGCTACGGGAATGAGCCTGCCGTCGGCGGCTATGACCTTCTGAATGAACCCATCCCCAACTGGAACCGCCGGTATAATCCTCAGCTGCTGCCGCTGTACCGCAGACTGACCCGTACGATCCGGGACGTTGACGCCAGGCACATTATCATTCTCGAAGGCGCCCACTGGGCAACGGACTTCTCCGTCTTTGACGACTATACGCCGGAGGAAGCTGCGGACAACATTGTCCTGGAATTTCATAAATATTGGAGTGACCCGGATGAGGAAAGTCTGGCTCCCTTTGTGGAGACAGCGAAACGGCTGAATGTTCCCCTGTGGATGGGTGAGGGCGGCGAAAACAATCTGCAATGGTACACTTATGCCTTCCCGATGTATGAGCGCCTGGGGATCGGATGGTGTTTCTGGGCTTATAAGAAAATGGAAGTGCCGAATTCCCCGGTAACGTTTGAAAAACCGGAGGGATGGGAGCGGATCATCGCCTGCCTGGATGGGGGAAAACGGCCTGCGCCGGAAGCGGCCCGGGAGATTTTTAACCGGTTTCTCGACTGCATTTCCCGGGGAGAATACCACCCTGAGATCATCTGCGCACTGACCCGCAGACCGCCGCTGGAGATTCCGGCCGGGGCCTATGATGCGGAACAGATCCAAAGGGAACGCTGCGAGGGAGTCGCTTTCCGCAGAACCAGCAGAGCTACGCTGCTTTTTGCGGATGGCCGCACCGGTGAGGCGGATTGGCGCAGATATGGCGGCGAAGCCCAGCCGGAGGATCAGAAGATACTGCTTTGCCTTCGTGAGGGAGACCGGGTAGGCTACCGTGTGGAAAATCTGGAGGGAAAAAAACTCCGGATCGATGTACGCAGCTATGGAGATGGAACATTGAACGTTCAGAATATGATTGCCCAGCAGGGACTTGTATGGGTGTCATGCAGCTCCGGGATTATAAATGTAGAAAGCCTTCATATCACGATTGAGGAATGACCGATGGGAAACTGCTATTACGATGCGAACGTCCGGTTTGTGCAAACGGAATATGGACGCCAACCGACTTTCTCCAGCTTTCTGCCGGGCATAGCAGGCCCCTGGGGAATTCCGACGTGGTGCAACTACAACAACCGGGGACAGGCAGTGTGCAGCTTTGGCGTCCAGGATAAGGATCACGCAATCCTGGAATTTTCAGCCGCCGCAGCAGCGTATCAGCGCACACCACTGACCGGATTCCGGACGTTTCTGAAGGAGAACGGCAAAGTAAAGGAAGCGTTTGCCGACGGCCTGGGGACCATGACGGTGGAACCGAACGATTTGACCATCAGCTGGCGTGATTCCCTGTTCGCAATCGAGGTGACGTACTTTTCTCTGCCAAATGAGCGGATGGCGGGATTGTGCCGAAGGGTCCGGCTGAAAAATATCTCTCCCAAGGCTGTGGAGACCGAACTTCTGGACGGTCTTGCCGCCATGGTGCCGTATGGAATCTCAGACGAAAAGCTGAAACAGGAACCGCAGCTGAGCACCGCCTGGATGCAGGTAGAGAATCTGGAAGAAAACCTGCCCTATTACCGTGTCCGAGCCAGTATGGAAGATACAGCGAAGGTCACTGCTGTCCGGGGCGGAAATTTCAAGCTGGCATTTGCCGAAGGTGGACGGCCGCTTGAAACCATTGTACAGCCAAGCCTTATTTTTGGCTGGGACACTTCAATGGTGAAGCCGGCCAACTTTGAGGAACATGCGCTTTCGGAAATAACAAGCACCAGACAGCTTACGGAAAATTTTCTCCCCTGTGCCTTTACACCGTGGGCAGGAACCGTGCAGCCGGGCGAAGCGCTCACGCTGTGGGAGTTTTACGGTCAGGCGGAAGAAATCGATCAGATGCGGTCCTTCTGCCAAAAGGCGGGAACCGCTGCGTACTTTGAAGAAAAGCTGAAGCAGGCGCGAATGCTGGCGGAGGAAATCACGGCTCCTGTCAGATGCAGGACGGCCGACTCCGTGTTCGATGGATATGTAGCGCAGAACTTTCTGGACAATGTGATGCGGGGCGGTCTGCCTTACCACATCGGCGATCGCAAGGGGACTCCGCCGGTCTATTTATATTCCAGAAAACATGGCGACCCGGAGCGGGAATATAACTATTTCTCGCTTGGCAGAGAATATTTCAGTCAGGGCAACGCCAATTTCCGGGACATCTGCCAGAATCGCCGGTCTGATGTCCTGATCGATCCGGACGCGGGGATGTTCAACATACGGCTATTCTTTGAACTGCTGCAACCCGACGGATACAATCCGTTGGTTCTGATGCCCGTCAGCTATCAGGTGCGCGATCCGGAAAAACTGATTAAAAAGGTTGGCACAGCCGATCAGGACAGGGCGCGTGAGATCCTGAGCGGCCCTTTTTCCATTGGCAGGCTGGCTATGGAAGCGGAGAACTGGAAGCTGGATGATATCGGGGATTTCCTTGCAGCGGTGGTTGCCGCTTCCGAAGTGGAACCCAACGCGGTGTATCAGGAGGGCTACTGGTGCGATCACTGGACATATCTGCTGGATTTGATTGAAAGTCAGCTTTCGGTATTTCCGGATCAGGAACGGGCGCTGCTCTTTGGCGTGCCGCAGTATCGGTGGTATGCCGGCCAGGCATCGGTTCGTCCGCAGCCGGAGCGATTCTGCATGACGGAAAATGGCCTGCGGCAGTATCATTGTGTGCAGGCACAAATGCCGGGACGGAAGTGGACACAGACGCGGGATGGAACGGCGGTCAGTAATCTGGCGGAGAAGCTGATCCTGCTATGCGCGGTCAAATATGCCACGCTGGATTTGTCCGGGGCGGCGATCGAGATGGAGGGCGGGAAGCCCGGATGGTACGATGCCATGAACGGGTTGCCGGGACTTCTGGGAAGCAGTGTTGCCGATGGCTGCGAGTTGCTTCGTATTCTAGATTTTCTGCTGGAAAGGAAGCGGATTTTCCCTGATCAGATAGAGGTGTACGAAGAAATTGCCAACCTGCTGAAGTCCTTGTACAGCTTGGAAAAGGCGCATAAGACCGCCTATGAAAAGTGGGTGGAGAGGAATCGGCTCCGCGACAGGTACAGAGCGCAGGTGCAGAACGGTTTCTCCGGCAGACGGACGGCTTTCCGGGCAGAGGAAACTGCCGATATTTTGAACTGCCTGGCCGCGTCGCTCAGGCAGTCCATAGCAAGAGAAACGGAAGAAAACGGCGGAATCTGTCCGACCTATTTCTACTATGAGGCAGAAAGCATCAGACCGGTGAAATCCGGAATACTGCCCGGGAAAATGAGAAAATCGGCGCTTCCGCTTTTCCTGGAGGGGCCGACCCGCTGGATGCGTACCCGGCAGACGGAGGCGGCGAAACGCAGTGTGGCAGATAAAGTCCGGGACAGCGCGCTGCTGGACCGGAGACTGAATATGTATAAACTGAATGAATCTCTGGAGAATGTCAGTTTCGAGGTGGGCAGGACCCGGGCATTCCCACGGGGATGGCTGGAGAATGAGTCCATCTGGGTACATATGGAATACAAGTATCTGCTGGCGCTGCTTGCATGCGGCAATTATGACCGCTTCTTTATGGACTTTGCAGCTATGGCCATACCGTTTCTTCCTCCTGAAACGTACGGGCGGAGCACCCTTGAGAATTCCAGCTTTCTGGTTTCGTCGGTAAATTCCGATTCCGCCTCCCACGGACGGGGCTTTGTATCCCGGCTCTCCGGCAGCACGGCGGAGTTTATCTCTATTTGGAACTGGATGCTGTTCGGGAAAGCTCCCTTTGGATTGGATGACGACGGACTGTATCTGAGCCTGTGTCCGGCGATCCCCGCCAGACTGCTCCCGGAAGATGGGGAACTGATGGGGACATTTTTAGGCAAAGTGCCTGTAGTGTACCATGCTGCAGATTTGGAAGAACTGAGACCCGGTGCATATCGGATTACCGGATACCAAATCTGTGACGGAACGGGAACCGCATTTATAGCGGGCAGCAAGGTCCCGGCGGAATGGGCAAAGCAGATCCGCAACGGCGGTGTATTGCGGCTGGATGTCTCGGTAGAGCCAATTTGAGCGAGGTGAAAGATAATGGAATTAAGACTTATTTCAACCACATACGAAGGAAAAGAAAGAATTACCAGGGAACAGACGATCCCATTTTGCGATGACGGTGGCAGGGAAGAACAGCTGATCAATCTCTACCCTCAGGTTATTTATCAACAAATGGATGGCTTTGGCGGCGCCATTACGGATTCAGCGGCGTATATCTATTCCCTGATGAATCCGGAACAGAAAAAACAGATGCTGGATGAATACTTTGGGCAGGGGACGATGAAGTATCGTTTCGTGCGTATTCCCATCGACAGCTGCGATTTTTCTCTCTCCCACTACGAAGCGGATGGTGACGAAGCCGATGCGTCGTTTGAGAGCTTCTCTTTTGCGCGGGTGGAAAAATATATTCTCCCGATGCTGGCAGATGCGGAAGCGGCTTATGGAGGCAGACTGGAGATCATGCTGTCTCCGTGGAGCCCGCCGGCGTACATGAAAACAAACGGAGAAAGAAATCATGGCGGGAAGTTAAAGGCCTGCTATTGGAAACGCTGGGCGGAGTACATCTGCCGATACGTCGAAGAGTACCGCAGCCGCGGTTTCAACGTGACGATGCTGACACTCCAGAATGAGCCAAGGACGCCGAGTTCGTGGCGGCCCACCGGGACGACACAGACGAACAGCTGATTGCCTATCTCCAGCAGTGCGCCCAGGAGCTTGGGCATACGCCCCACCCCAGAGAGGTATTCGGGGGTGCTATGATTGGGGAACGGTTCGGCGGATGGTCCAGAGCGGTAGATGTTGCTGGGCTGCCCTACCCAACACATAAGGTCAGCGATAAGGGCAGACGCATCTACCGCAAAACCATGAAAGAGCAGTCCCGTGTATTCGACGAACGTCAGGCACAAAAGCGGGAAGCCATCCGGGCTGTGAATCAAGAAAAGGCCGCTGTCGCTCAGGCCGAGAAACAGGCCCGCTTAGAGCGGGATGCCCGGTGGGGAGAAGCCCACGGGGATAAGATGAGCGACGATGAGATACTGGGATGTTCTCCAGAGAGTGGCAAAGAAGCACAACATCACCTTTACAGCCAGCGACAACAACTCCTACCACACTGTTTACATCAGTGCGGTCAACGGTCTGGGCGAGTTTAACAACGGCAATCACTCCGGCTGGATGTACACCGTCAACGGCACCCATCCCGAAGTGGGCGTAGCGGCCAAGTATCTGAAGAACGGTGACAAAATCGTTCTGCACTATACCGACGACTACGACTACGAAGAGGGCGGCAACAAGTACGGACAGAAGCCCAGCGGCGGAACGACTACTGGTGGCACTACCGGCACCAGCATGATTACCACCGCTGACCGGAACAAGGCGGCGGCTGTGGACAAGCTGATTGAGAAAATCGGCACCGTCACCAAGGACAGCGGCCCCGCCATCGAGGCGGCCCGAAAAGCCTATAATGACCTGACCCCGACTCAAAAGCGGCTGGTCACGAAGCTGAAAGAGCTGACCGACGCTGAAAAGGCCTATGCGAAGCTGACGGCCACTGCCGAGGATCAGCAGAAGGCCAAGGATGTCATTGACAAGATCAGCAAGATTGGCAACGTCACCAAGGATTCCGAACAGGACATCAAGGATGCCCGGAAGGCTTACGATGCCCTGACGGACCTGCAAAAGCTGCTGGTTGACAACTACGAGACCCTGACTGCGGCAGAGACGAAGTTTGCTATGCTGGATACCCTTGGAAAGGTCAGCGAGCCTTACATCAGCACCGGCGAGTACATGGAGGAACTGGGTACTCCCAATGTCGGCGCTGTTGGCGGCGAATGGATGGTCATCGGCCTGGCCCGGTCCGGACGGACAGTCCCCGGCGTGGAGGATTACTACCAGAAGGCTGTGGAGTATGTGCAGCAAAGCATTGACCCCGACACCGGACGGCTCCACAAGGCCAAGTCCACGGACAATTCCCGAATGATCCTGGCCCTGACGGCTATCGGCAAGGATGTGACCAACGTTGGCGGCTACAACCTGCTGGCTGGCCTCAGTGACCTGGAGTTCGTCAAGTACCAGGGCAACAACGGTCCTATCTGGGCACTGCTGGCACTGGATTCCGGCAACTACCCCGTGCCCTCCGGCGGCACCACCACACGGCAGGCCCTCATTGACGAGATTTTGAGTGTGCAGACCTCCGACGGCGGCTGGGCCATCTCCGGGGACCGTGCCGACTCCGACATGACCGGCATGGCCCTGACGGCTCTTGCCCCCTACTGCAAGAAGGACCCGACTGTGAAGCAGGCCATCGACAAGGCCATTGCAAGGCTTTCCGAGATGCAGGACGATGACGGAGGATTCAGCACCACTTACGGCGACGGCAAGTATATTGCCACCAGTGAATCCACCGCACAGGTTCTCACCGCTCTGTCCGCTCTGGGCATCGATGGGGACACCGACTCCCGGTTCGTCAAGAACGGAAGCTCCGTGGTTGACGCACTGCTGCGGTACTATGTAAAGGGCGGCGGCTTCAAGCACATCATGGACGGCGAGATCGACGGCATGGGCACCGAGCAGTCGTACTACGCACTGACTGCCTACTACCGTTTCCTCTCCGGTAAGACGAACCTGTACGACATGACCGACATCATCGACATGGGCGGCGATGTGGTAACTGTGGAACCCACCGTTCCCGCTGCCACCGAACCTGCCCAGGCCAATACTCCCTGGTGGATCATTGTGGTCTGCATCTTTGGCGGCGTTGGCTGGGGTATCGTCATCGGCGTTGTCCTTGTTCCCAAGCTCAAGAAGAAAGATTGATTTGACCTCGCTGGGGGTGGGTTACGCCGCCCCCAGCAAAGAAAAATGCTGCATGTCCATTGGTGGCGGCAGCTCTGCCTGTGTGGCAGAAACCAATTAACTCAACGAAAGCCGGATCATCCCACGCTGCTCAGGATTCCCCCTCTGAGTTTGCCCAGCGACGGATGGCCGGTTTTTGTGTCAATGAGGTGGAACATGAAAAAGAAGAAAACCGCGAACCTGATTATGGTTCTGATTATCGCAGCCATCGCCATTGCCGGTGTGGTGACTGCGTTTATGCTGAAGACCAGTACCGGCGACGGTCTGGGCAGCCAGTATCAGATCCGGGAGCTGAAGGACAACGCCGTCATTACCCCCGGTCAGGAGGATCATGTCTGCACAATCACCATCGTCTGTGACACCATTCTGGACAACACCAATAATCTGAACGAGGAAAAGGCACCCTTTGTTCCCATAAACGGAACGATCCTCCCCAAGACGAAGGTCAGCTTTGCGGAGGGGGATACGGTGTTCGAGGTGCTGAACAAGGTCTGTGAGGCCGCGGATATCCAGATCGAATACAGCTGGACGCCCATGTACAACAGCTACTATATCGAGGGCATCAACCACCTGTATGAGTTTGACGTGGGGCCGGAATCCGGCTGGATGTACAAGGTGGACGAGTGGTTCCCCAACTACGGCTGCTCCGCCTACAAGCTGAAGGATGGGCAGGATATCGTCTGGTGCTACACCTGCAACGGCTACGGCGCGGACGTAGGCGAAGTGTGGATGGGGTAAACGGGTACATACACCCCGCCGCTTCTTCAGCTCCAACAGCTTCTATACCACCGCCGCCCACCGCATGAGCCGTCATGTGTTTGACGGTGCTATAATCGCGGAGGACGCCATTCATCTCTATAAAAAACAAGGAGGCAGCAACATGAAGAAATCTCGCATTGCCACGCTCCTGATATTTTTGTTGGTTATTCCGGTCACGCTGTACTTTGGCCTTCGGCTGACTGGCAGAGCCTACTATCTGACCAGCACTCTGGTCATTATTGAAATCATCATCCCGTTCCTGCTGGCCTTTGAAAGCCGCAGACCTCAGGCACGGGAGCTGGTGGTCATTGCCGTGCTCTCGGCTCTGGCTGTGGCCGCGCGGGTGGCCATACCGATTCCCAATTTCAAGGCGATCTTTGCCATCATTATGCTTTCGGGTATCGCCTTTGGCCCGGAGGCGGGCTTCCTGGTGGGCGCGGTATCTGCCTTTGCCAGCAACTTCTTTTATGGGCAGGGAGCCTATACCCCATGGCAGATGTTCGCCTACGGTGCGGGGGGAATGCTGGCGGGCTTTCTGTACGCCAAGGGCAGGCTGCCGCAAAAGCGCTGGGTCATGGCCGTGTTCGGCTTTCTGGCCTGTGTCCTGTTCGTCGGCCCACTGTTGGACACCTGCACTGTGTTCCTGACCCTGCCTGTTATCAACGCTCAAACGGCATGGCCGCTTTACATCTCTGGTTTCCCGGTGAATATCAGTCAGGGTGTCTGCACGGCTCTGACCATGGTGTTGTTTGGCCCCGCGCTGCTGGAGAAGCTGGATCGGGTGAAGCTGCAATACGGCATGACGGAGGACGGCAATGGGGTTTGAAACCTGCCATCCGGCGGTGAATTTCATCTTCTTTGCCGCCGCCATCTATGGGACTGTGAGTTTTATGCACCCGGTGTTTCTGGCAATAGTGTACGCCGGTGCCTTTGCCTACAGCGTCAAGCGCTGCGGCAAGCGGGCGGTGGCCTTCAACCTGTGCTTATTACCGCTGATTCTGGTATTCGCGCTGTACTACAGCTCTTATCACCATTTCGGTGTCACAGTGCTGAGACAGAACTTCATCGGCAACAACCTGACGGTGGAAAGCTTCGTCTACGGTCTGGCGATCGGTCTGCGGTTTGCAACATTGTGCATGTGGCTGGAAGCTATATTCCGCGTGGTGACTTCGGACAAGGTGGTATACCTCTTTGGCAGGGTCAGCCCGAGACTGTCGCTTTTCCTCACGATCCTGCTGCGGTTCATTCCCAGAGTCGGTCGGGAGGCGAGGAAAATCAATCTCGCCCAAAAGGGCATTGGCCGGGGCAGCAATCAAGGGAATGTAGTCCAAAGATTCATCAACTGTCTGCGGATATTCTCCATGCTGATAACCTGGATGATCTCGGCTTTAGCACTGGAATCCGATTCCATGCGTTCCCGGGGCAGCCTGCTCCGTGGCCGGACGGCTTTCTCTATTTACCGCTTTGACAACCGGGACAGGGTATTTGTGATTGCTCTGTTCAGCTGCATCACCCTGACGGCCATGGGCGTGATTCTGGGAGCCAGCAAGATGTGGTACAACCCCAGAATCATCTGGCGGCCATTAAACGGAATTGGCGTAACAGCGGCCATCGGTTATCTGGCGCTCTGCCTGCTGCCCCTTGGGCTGGAGCTTTGGACAGAGTATCGGTTCAATAAAGCAAGGAGAATTGCATGAACAGAGAAAAGCTTTTCACTATTGTGCTGAACTGGGTGCAATTGCAATTTTGGCAATACTCTCACTATGACCATCGCGAATTAAAAGACTCGTAGCATCCGGATATTTTGAGAGCCTGAGTAGCTACGAGCCTTTGCACTTTATGTGATTGAATTGCTGCGTGCCAGACGATACGTGCGGCGGTACAAGAGGTCAGCTAGAAAACTCGCTACCTACTCGAATGCTCCAGCGCTCTGCGAATGTGCAACCATTCCACTTGCAGCCCTTCTTCATTTTTGACGATAACTCGCTTTTGCTCGATTGCTTTAATTAGGGCCTATCTGAAAACTCAAACCTCATATATAAATTGCACAAAATCCAAAAATGCAGTAGAATAAAAGAAAAAGCATAGGGGTGATCTTATGGCAGCAAGGCGATACGAGATGACCGATACCCAGTGGGACAGGATCAAGGATCTGATTCCACGAGCTAAGACTGGCAGGCCGCCAAAGGATGACAGGATGATGCTCAACGCAATGCTCTGGCTGGCCAGAAGCGGCGCGGCCTGGGCGGATATCCCCGCACGGTTTGGGCCACATCAGACCGTTTACAGCCGATTCTGCAAGTGGCGTGACGACGGAACCCTTTTGCGCATTTTTCAGGAATTGAATGCGGATGCAGACTACTTGGACAGAAAACGGGAGTACATATTCCGTTGACGCTGGAGAACAGTGCTTTGTTGCCAATATCCCAACTACACTTCCCAATCCCTGGTCGGCGCAGCTTTATCAGGTGATTGATGTGCCAGCTTCTGGGAACTATCGTGTAACGTTTAAGGCAAAAGCGTCTATGAATAGAGAAATCCGGTTGGCTCTGGAAAAAGATGGCCAATCGCCTTTGATGGACGAAACTATGTCTGTGAGTGGTGATTGGACGAATTATTCCTATGATTTCACCGTGAGTTCTGCTGCTTCGGGCGTAAAGCTTGTTTTCATGCTGGGCAATGTTGGCACAACAGAAAACATGGCCCATACGATATCCATCGACGACATTTCCTTGTATAAAGTTTCCTGAAAATTACCGGAGGGGATCAAGAATCCTCTCCGGTTTTTGTTCACTGATAGACCCGAATATAGTCTATTTCAAAGATGGCGGGAAATTGCGGGGTTATATTCTGCGCCGACTCCAGATCGAAAGACCCACCAATGGCGAGATTTACCAGAAGGTAAAATGGCTGGTCAAATGGGGCCGGGTATTTTATGCTCTGGTCTATTGAGTCCCACTGGTTTACTTTGGCGTAAGGGACGCCATCTATCAGCCAGGAAATGGAATCTGGTTCCCAGATCAGCTCGTAGATATGAAATTGATCGATCCCTTGCCCGTCCGGTAACTGAGCCTGGTTTTCTGTGTGGGTGTTCTGCGGACAGACACCTCCAAAGTGGATCGTGCCGAAAACGCTTTGGGGCAGACGCCCTTTTGCTTCATAGATATCAATCTCTCCGGAGGCTGCCCAGGGGCCGTAGACGCTATCCTCCGGCAGCATCCAGACTGCCGGCCAAAGCCCGTTTCCCACAGAACATCTGGCGCGGAATACGACCCTCCCGTACTGAAAGGAAAATTTCCCATGGGTATCGATTCGGGCTGAGGTATATGGACAGCGGATCCCAAACTGTTCGGGTGCCTCCTCTTGACGGGCGATGATTTTTAAGGTGCCGTCGCTGACCTCCAGATTGTGTGGCGTGTAGTATTGCTGCTCTCTGTTTCCCCAGCCCGGCACAACAGGCTGCCCATCCGAAGACAACTGCCAGTTACCCACCCGACGATTCCAATTATGTTCATTCAGCGAACATCCGGGAAAGGTTTCTTCCCAAATGAGTGTTTCGTACATATGCTGCGAACCTCCTGATATTGCATGTGGCATTAGTGTAAATAATACAAAGGATAATGTCAACCAAATCCAAAAAATTGGGATATAATCCAAAATTGATGCGTTGTTTCTGACTGGCAGCTCTGCTATCATGTAGACAGAAGGAGGGGGAGCAACGTGAATCAGCAAAAAGCAGAGAAGAAAATGTCAAACTCCAGTCGATTCCAGCGAGGGATAAGAAGCCTCTGGAAACAGCGGGAACTGCAGGCGATGGTATGGCCCGGATTGATTTGGATGGCAGTTTTCAGCTATGTTCCGTTGGTGTTCCTGTATATTGCTTTTACGGACTACCGTATCAGCACACCGCTGTTTGAGAACAATTTCGTCGGACTGAAGCACTTTGCGGCGTTTTTATCGGATGACCGCTTTTGGCGCAGTGTGTACAACACACTGGGAATGAGCGCGTTACGGATCACGCTGGGATTTTGCATTCCTATTTTCTTTGCGCTTATGCTCAATGAGATCAAGAATGCCAAGTTTAAGAGATTGGTTCAGACGCTGTCGTATATGCCGCATTTTATCTCCTGGGCAATTTTCGGCGGCATCCTGCTTACCTGGCTGTCCCAGTCCGGAATTATTAATCAGCTTATGATGGCTTTGGGCCTGCAGGACAAACCAGTCCTGTATAACGGCGACCCAAAGAAGTTCTGGTGGATTGCGTTCCTCTCCGATACGTTGAAAGAAATGGGATGGAGCGCCATTATTTATCTGGCTGCGATCTCGGGTATTGACCCGGGGCTGTATGAAGCGGCTGAATTGGACGGGGCCGGGCGCTGGAGCAAGATGTGGAATATCACCATCCAGTGTATCCGTCCGACCATTGCGCTGCTGTTCATTCTTGCCGTAAGCGGCTGCCTGACCAGCAATTTTGACCAGATCTTTTTCCTGAGCAATTCTGCCAACATGGCACGCAGCGAGACCATCGATCTCTATATTTACAATATGGGCATTGTGTCCGGTCGGTTCTCTTTTTCGACGGCCGTGCTGTTCTTCCGCAGTATCATTGCCTATGGCCTTCTCCGTCTGTGCAATTTCACCTCCGTGAAATTGACAGGAGAGAGTATCATTTAGGAGGGACAAAAAATGCGCAAGAAACTGCATTCTGTTACGGCATTCGATGTTATCCTGGCGATTATCATGGTGCTTATTTGCTTTGCCTGCGTGTATCCAATGTGGTATATTCTGGCGAATTCACTGGCAGCGCCGGAAATTGCGAACCGGGGGCCGGTTGCGTGGTGGCCAAAGGCTTTGAGCCTGGATGCCTATAAGGTTGTCTTTCAGAATGAATACATCCTCAGCGGTTTCAAAATCACAATTTTTCGTACTGTTGTTGCCACATTTACGCACGTCTTTTTCACCTCCATGGTCGCCTACGGCATGTCCCGGAAGGACCTGATCGGGAAAAAGCTCTACATGAAGATCGCAATGATCACCATGTTTTTTAACGGCGGTCTGATCCCCAACTTTATTCTGATGATCAAGCTCGAGCTGTACAACACATTCTGGGTGTATATCCTCCCCGGAATGTTTACCTTCTACAACATGGTCATTTTCATGAGCTTCTTCCGCTCTATTCCGGAATCGCTGATGGAGAGTGCCCGGTTGGATGGCGCATCGGAATTCACGGTTTATTGGAAAATTGTCATGCCAAATGCCAAGCCGGTCATTGCAACGATTGGACTGTTTACAGCGGTCTACCACTGGAACGATTATTACCAGGGCGTTGTTTATATACGGGATAAGACGTTGGAACCGTTGCAGACGATCCTCTACAAGCTTTTGGCGGAAACCAGTATGACGGCGCAGCAACAGCAGGCTATGCTTGCGCTGGGCGGGACAACGACATCGGCTACCGTAAAGTACGCCGCAATGTTCGTGGGAGCATTGCCGATCCTGTGTCTGTACCCGCTTATCCAGAAGTACCTGGTAAAAGGCGTTATGCTTGGTGCAATCAAAGGGTAACCAAAGCGGCTGGAGCTGCTTAAAATATGAAACAAGGAGTGCGAACAATGAAAAAACTAGTCAGTGTCCTATTGGCGGCAATTATGATCTTCTCGCTTGCTGCCTGCGCAAAGGGAGGCGGAACGGAAACCACATCCGCGGCACCTGCTCAGACGGAGGCCGCAAAAACCGAGAATACGGAAGCGACAGAAACGACGGCAAGCGCGGATGCCCCCGCTTGGGAAAAGGATACCAGCCCCATCGATATGGAGTGGTTTGTAGGCGCGTCCTGGTATGGCTATACCTGGGGCGACAGCCTGTCCACCAAGCATATCACGGAGAAAACGGGCGTGAACATCAATATTGTTACGCCTACCGGAGATGTGTCTGAGGAGCTGAACCTGATGATGATCAGCGGAACGCTGCCGGATCTGATCTCTCTGGGGTCCTGGGAAACCTGCTACAATACGCTCTATGAGCAGGGTTATACTTACGCGCTGAATGAATTGGCTGACCAGTACGATCCTTACTTCTGGAAGGTCGTGGATGGCAGCGTCGTCGCATGGCATACCAAGTCCGATGGCAACCTCTACTGTGTTCCCAATGACGCCTACGGTGCCGAACAGATGGCCGAAACCGGCATGACGGCAGCCGTTCAGACATTCCTGGTGCGCAAGGACCTGTATGAAGATATGGGCAGCCCGGATATGTCCACGCCGGAGGGCTTCCTGAATACGCTTCGGACGCTGAAGAATGAGTACGCAACCTATAAGGGTGTGGATATTACCCCCTTCTATGCACAGGGCGGTAGCGGCTACGGTCTGACCAGCTACTTGCAGAACTTCCTGGCTGTTCCCTATGAGGAAGACGGCAAGATCTATGACCGGATCTCTAACCCGGACTACATCGAGTGGCTGAAAACCTTCCGGCAGGCTTATCAGGAAGGCCTGATCGGGATTGATTACCTGGTTGACTCTGACGATCAGGTTACGGAAAAGAGCAACAACGGTGCTTACTTCTGCATGCTGCGTGAGTGGAGCGGAATGCAGGAAGCGAATGCGATCCTGGCCTCCAGCGAAAATCCGGACAGCTACTATATTGCAATCGATGGCCCTGCAAATTCTAACGGCGATGCTCCTCTGATTTTCCCGGGCTCTCTGGATGGCTGGATGAGCACCTTCATCAGCAAGGACTGCAAGGACCCCGCCAGAGCAATCGCTTTCCTGACTTATATGCTCAGTGAGGAAGGTCAGAAGGATATTTTCCTGGGCATTGAGGGTGAAACCTACGAAGTTGTAGACGGCAAGCCCCAGCTGACGGATGAAATGATCGAGCTGATGAACAGTGACCCCAATACCTTTGCTACGCAGTATGGCCTGGTAGATACCTACTGGATGCTCCGCAATAGCGTCATTGTGGACCAGTGGCGTCCGGCAAGTCCCTACTACATCACGGCAATGAGCGATTGGGCAGACAAGAACGCATTTGTGAACGGCGGTATTTATAACAATCTGGAGCCGACTGGTGACAGCGAAGAGGCCATTGCGGCGACCAGAATCAATCAGCGCTGGCAGGAGGTAGTTCCTGAACTGATCACGGCTGCAAGTGACGAGGAGTTTGACAAGATTCTGTCTGACTTCCTGGCAGCACGGGACAGCTATGGCTACGAAAAGGTTGTCAGCTATGAGCAGAACCTGCTGGATGTGCGGAAGGCGCTCTTTCAGTAAGTAGAATTTTGGGCGGTGGGCACTTGCCCACCGCCTTTCCCTTGTCGAAACAAGTGTCAACATGCTATAATGATTTACGCAGGAGGTGTTGTATCGTGCCCAAAAAGAGTATGCTTCCAGGGAAAACCAGATTGGCAGCGAAAATCATTAAAATGTTGTCGCTAATATGGATCATTCCATGCGTAATCATTGCCGCACTGTGGATCAAGGGTAGGATCGAGTTTGTCTATGACAGCTTTGAAAAGGATTCTGCCGCAGCGCTCCAGAATTTGCGCATAGAGACAGCGTCCAATGCGGCCAGAATTGATACCAGCGCGTCTTCAGCGCTCAGCCAGAGGGAATTTGTTCGCTTTTGTACGTCCGATATGGATGCGGATGGTTTGCAGCTGGTAAAGTTTTCTCAAAACGAACTCAAGACGATCCGGAGCATTTTTCAGAGCAATGACATCATTGAAGAGGCAAGTTTTTTCTTTGATAATCCGCAGATTCACGAAATCTGGCCGACAATTTATAGACTGGACAGGCTGAAAAATACGCCTTTTGATGAGATCATCCCCTCCGGACAAAGTGCCGTATACGCTGTAGAGGATGGAGAGGTATACGGGTGCTATCGTATTTACCTGGACATTACCCCTGTGGGGTTGCTGCGGCTTCGCTTGGATTCAGACAAATTCTTTTCAGGCTTCTCGAATGCAAATGCTGCATCCTGTTTGCTTGCGGCGAATGGAGAGCTGTTTTCAAATGAAGAGAATCTGTTTTCAGCGGAAGAGTTGCAGGCGGTGCTGACGGATTCGCCGGATATGCCCTCCAGATCAACCTATCAGGCCGTATTGGAAAAGGACGGAAGAAGCTACCTGGTACGTTACAGCTGGTTGGAGCTGCTGAACGCGTGGGCAGTTGTTTATGAGGATCAGGCGGATTTGCTGCAGCCCGTATATCAGATGGGGGCAAGCGTGCTGGCGGTTATGCTGCTGGGAATGTGCGTGATTTGGGTCCTGGTTCAATACGTCTGCCAGTCGATGCTGAAACGGCTTGCGCTATTGGAGAAGAAAATGCTGGCGGTGCAGTCCGGCAATTTGGATATTCGGATTCCCGAAAGAGAAAACGGCGGGGATGAACTGGATACGCTCAGCAAAAGCTTTAACGGTATGCTGGACCGAATGCAGCAGCTGGTGGATGAGAATATTCAGCGCGGACTCGCGGTAAAGCAGGCGGAGTTGGACGCATTGCAGAGCCAGATCAACAGCCATTTCCTATATAATGCACTGGAGAGCATCCGTATGCTGTCAGAAGTACATGGGGATACGGAGGTTGCGGAAACCGTTTTTTCTCTGGGGAGCCTGATGCGGTATCATATGAAGTGGAAAACAAAAACCGTCACGCTTTCCGAAGAGCTGGACTGTATTGATCGCTACATCTTCTTCATGTCCGCGTCAAATGGCACAGAAATCTGCCTGGAATCTACGCTTCCGCGGGAAGTTTTGTATACAGAAATTCCCAAACTGAGTATCCAGCCACTGGTGGAAAATGCAATCGTTCATGGAATGCCGGCGGACAGCAGGCGTATTGTCATCACATTGAAATGCCGCCAGGAGGATGGCCTACTGATTTTGTCCGTTACGGACAACGGTATCGGAATTGCCCCGGAGCGGCTTCATGAGATTCAGTGTGCTCTGAATGGAAGCGGGACTGGGAATATCCGCTCCGGAAAGAACGGCATTGGGGTTGTGAATGTGCATCAGCGAATCCAGCTGATGTACGGCGAAGCCTGTGGGCTGCGGTTTATCAGCTGTGAAGGCCTGGGAACGAGCGTCGAAGTTCGGATACCGGCACGGCAGGATGCTCTGGGAGGATGGTAGCATGAAAATTTTGCTTGCGGATGATACGGAGCTGATTCGGGAAGGACTGAAGAGTATGCTGCTTCAGCTGCCGAATCCGGCAATATGCCCGGAGATCCGAACGGCATGCAACGGTGCGGAGGCGCTGAGTCTTATGCGGGAGCATCCTGTGGACCTTCTGATCACGGATATCCGGATGCCTGATGTGGATGGAATCGAATTGATGAGGCAATGCCGGTCGCAGTGGGCCAATACATCCATTGTCGTAATCTCTGGATATGACGACTTCAAGTATGCCCAGCAGGCGATAGAATACGGCGCAAGCGCCTACCTTTTGAAGCCGGTGGATAAGCAGGAGCTGTACCGGGTTGTGGAGAAGGCCTGGCAGTCTGCCAACGCAAGGCGGGCGACCATTGTGAATACCTCGTACTCTCTGTTTGTGAATTACTTGCGGGGAGAATCGTCAAACGCGGGAATATTGGAGCAGATGAAGCGAACGTATCCGTTCCTGTCCGGGGCGTGTGCGCTGATGTTGATTGGCTTCCCGGGAACCGGATATATTGGGGAAGAGCAAAATCGGAATGCGTCGCTTCTGTGCAATAGGCTGGGAAGACCATTCCTTTGTATGGAGGACAGGTCAGAAATAATCGTTTTGGCACCGTATCCTGTGGATATTCGGAAGTATTATCCGAATTTGGAGCAGGATTTTCACGGAATATGTATTGCGTATACAATGGTAGGCAGAGAAGCGGATGCGTTCAAAACGGCGTATCAGCAGGTGCGGAATGTCTATGTTCACAGGCTGCTTTACCCCGGGAAGAGCGTACTCTGCCAGGAAGATATTGCGGGAATGCGAACCGATTTTACGGTTCCGCACCGGAAGATCGAACAGATGACGGAGCTGACGGGAACGGCGGCGGATGAGGCGTTGACAAGGCGGCTGTCGGAGCTGTTTGACCGTCAGAAGCTGGTACAATACAGTATTGGCTATACGCTTGCGCTCTGCGACACCGTCTATAGGGCAATGCGCCAGACGGCGCTCTCCATTCCGGGCGGCGAAGCAGTGGACTTGGAACGGGTAAAGTCACCGCTTACATTCGCAACCATGCGGGAATATCTCGTAAATGTAAATGAGCGTTTATTGTCCCTGAATCAATTGGCACACACCTATATGCAGAGCCGAAATGATACATATGTCATGGAGCTGGCAATTCAATATATCCGGAGAAACTATCCGAAGCCTATTACATTAGCAATGGTTTCCAATGAGGTTTCCCTGAATTATGCATATTTCTCTACCATGTTCAGCAAATACACAGGAAAAACGTTCTCTGAGTATTTGCGGAATACGCGGATGGAGAAGGCCAAAGAGCTGCTTCGTCAACCGGACATCTCAATTGCCGAGGTGGCCGCACAGGTTGGATATGAAAACTATAAGAGCTTTTATCGGGCGTTCAAGGACGCGGTAGGTACAACACCTGTGGAATACCAGCAAAAGAAATACAGGATCCACAGAGAAGATGAAAAACAGTAGCCAGTAAGGGGTGTATGGAATGGGAAGCGGATTTCTGGACGATATGGGGTCCTTTCGGATAGAGCATGGGGAGAAAAACAGGCTGAATTATTTTCCCCTTGCCGCAGAAAACGGCGTTATGGCAAGCATAACGCCGGAATTAAAGGGTGACTTGAAGCGGGACCAAAACAGTTATGTGCTGCCGCCGGCCAGTGAAGAGGATCTGCGTTCCGGCATGGCGGGGAGAAATTTTTGGTGCAGATTTGAAAACGGCGAATTGTGGTCGGCAGCAGGAATGAGCGCCGTGCAGATCGCGGAGGAATTTACGCCCGCGGAAGAGAAGTGCATAGTGGAAGCAGGACTGCTGTGGCATAGGACTGTGCGGGAAAACCGGACGCGTCAATTGCGGGCAGCTGTGACCAGCTGGGTCCCCAGCGCAAACGGAACGGTGGAGATCATGCAGGTAATGTTGGAGAATTGCGGCGAAGAAACCCTCCGCCTGACACCGACAGCTGCAATCCCACTCTATGGGCGCAGTGCGGATAATCTGAGGGATCACCGCCATGTGACCTCTCTGCTGAATCGAGCGGAAAGCCGGAAGGAAGGCGTAATCCTCACACCGACCTATTCCTTCGATGAGCGTGGGCACACACCCAATCAGCGAAGCTATTTTGTATTTGGCATAACGGAAGACGGGAAATCTGCGGAAGCGGTCTGTGCGAACCTGGATCGTTACACAGGCGAAGGAAGCCTGATCATGCCGGAGTGGGTTGCCAAAGAGCTGCCAGGTGATTCCCTTGGTGGTGAAACGGCAGGAAAAGAAACAATTGGTGCGCTGCGTTTCCCGGAGACGGAGTTATGCCCGGGAGAAAAGCGGGAATACGATATTCTTGTGGGTACAGCGGAAGATAAGGCAGCTGCGGAGCAAATTGCCGCCGTCTGGCTTTCCCCGTACAGAATCCGGATTTCCCTGGAAGAGACAAAGCTCTGGTGGGATCAGGTGAATCCAATCCGCACCCATACGGGTGATTCAGACTTTGACAATATTCTGCGCTGGATCGGAATTCAGCCAACGCTGCGTAGAATTTATGGCTGCTCGTTCCTGCCTCATCACGATTACGGAAAGGGCGGACGAGGCTGGCGTGACTTGTGGCAGGATTCTCTGGGACTGCTTTTGAGCGAGCCTGAGACAGTGGCGGATGACCTGGTCGCCTATTTTGGCGGAGTCCGTTTGGACGGGACGAATGCCACCATCATTGGAAATCGTCCGGGAGAATTCAAGGCGGATCGCAATGGAATTCAGCGAGTCTGGATGGATCACGGTTACTGGCCGGTACTGACTATCTGGCAATACATCCAACAAACAGGCGATATTGAGATCCTTCTGAGAGTGGCACCTTTTTTTCAGGATGGTCTCGGAATGCGGGGGACCCAGAGAGATGCCATCCAGGCAAAAAGAAGCTGCACAGGAACTGTTGCAGAGCATATGCTGTTGGAACAGCTGACCGCATTCTGTGAAGCGGGAGAACATGGCCTGCTTCGGCTTCGGGATGCGGATTGGAACGACGCTTTGGATATGGCACCTCAACGCGGGGAGAGCGGTGCGTTTACATCCGCTTATGCCGGAAGTATGGAGCTGTTGGCGAAAATGCTGGAAACTTTACGGCAGACCGGAAAATGCAGCAGTATTGACCTGCCAAAGCGTTTTGAAATCCTGCTGGGGGAAGAGGACAATTGGGCTTCCATCGCATCGCGTAGGGAGAAGCTGAATCGGTTCTGCGCGCAGTGTATCCAAATTCCTGATGATGACCGGATTCAGATCCCGTTGGACAAAATTGTACGGCATTTGGACTTGTGTGCGGACACGCTGAAAGCAATCATACGGGAAAGGGCATGGATTCAGACGGAGCAGGACGGATGGTTCAACAGCTACTATGATAATTACGGTACTCCACTGGAATGCGGGACGCCGGGGCAAGAACGTATGATGCTGACGGGACAGGTATTTGCGACCCTGGGCGGAGTAGCAGCGAAATCTGAGATACCTCAAATCTATCATGCGGCCAGGCGGCTGCTGTATGCGCGGCAGGCAGGCGGATTCAGACTGAATACGCGGCTAAATCCAGAAGATTTCCAAATTGGCAGAATGCTGGCCTTTGCCTACGGGCACAAGGAAAACGGCGCGGTGTTCAGCCATATGAGTGTCATGTTTGCATATGCGCTGTACAGCCGGGGGTATGCCAGAGAGGGCTTTTCGGCCATAGAGCCAATTTGGAGACTTGTGCTGGATTCTAAAAAGAGCAGAATCTATCCGGGGATCCCGGAATACTTTGCCCCGGATGGCCGGGGTATGTACCCGTATCTGACGGGTTCCGCAGCCTGGATGATGCTGTGCGTGGTGCAGGAAATGTTTGGCATCCGCGGGGAAAATGGAGCGCTGTGTCTGCGGCCTCAGCTGCTGCCGGAACAGTTTGACGTGCGGAATCGAACCAGCATTATTTTGAAGTTTGGCGGAAAGGCATTCAAGATTGTATACACATTGTTGGAACGCCTGGAGCCTTCCGAATATACAATTGTGAAGGCAGAGCTGGACAATATGCCAATAGCGGATGGACGTATCCTGCCTTCTGAAATGGGAGCATTGGACAAAGAGAAAATACATATTGTGGAAGCTTGGCTCGGGAGAAAAGTACAATGATCGATATCATAAAAGACTATGACAGTCAACCGGCATTTGCCGATTTTTTACCAGGAATTGCGGGGGAGAATGGTATCCCCGCATGGTGCTTTTTCGTAAATCGGGGGCAAGGCGTTGCGAGTTTTGGCACGCAGGATAAGGATCACCCGATCATGGAATTTCGGCCGGCGCACACAGCGTGGCAGGATGTCCAGACGAAGGGCTTCCGTACTTTCTTGAAGTACCATGGGCATGTGTCGGAGTTGTTTGTGAATGCACGGGACAAACAGATGCTGCTTGGGGCAAACAGCTTGACGCTTCAGTGCCGGGAAACAGATGCCCCGGTTCGTGCCCAGGTCCAGTATTTTATTTTACCGAATGCGTGCGTTGGAGCGCTGGCAAGGACGCTGACAATTGAAAATACTGGCAACGGCGTATTGGACTTGGAGGTACTGGATGGACTTCCGGCAATTGTTCCCCATGGGATCGGAGACTGGCATTTGAAATGCATGACCCAGACCGCAAGGGCCTGGATGGAAACGGTAGGAGGCAAAACAGGCGTCCCCCGATACAGGGTACGGGCAAGCCTGGAGGATAGTGCCCGGGTCGAGCCGATCACCGGTTTTGCGTTTGGATTTTCTTGTGTGGAGGAAGGAAAACGACTGCCTGTCCTGTGGGACCCGGAAGCCGTTTTTGGACAGGATACTTCCTTTGTCCATCCGCATGGATTTGCGCGGATGGATTTGCCGGAGTTGATTTCGGCACACCAGCGCTGCCAAAATCTGTTCCCGTGTTTCTTTTCAGGTGCGCGGCTCCGACTGAATCCGGGAGAGAAGAAAACGGTTTATACACTGCTGGGGCACGGAAAAACCGGCAGCGGCTGCGGGAAACTGCTGGAAGAGGCGGTATCGCCCGAATGGTTTGCAAGAAAGCTTGCGGAAGCGGAAGCAATGGTGGATACACTGTGTGCGCCAATTGCATGCGACACGGCAGATCCCCGATTTGATGAGTACTGCAAGAGGACGTATTTGGATAATTTCCTGCGCGGCGGCAAGCCGGTACGCTTGACTGGACATACCTTTCACCTGTACAGCCGTAAGCATGGGGATCTGGAACGGGACTACAATTACTTCTCCCTGACACAGGAGCCGCTCTCCCAGGGAAACGGGAATTTCCGGGACGTGTGGCAAAACAGACGATGTGATGTATCGTTTGCGCCTTTCGTAGGCGGAAAAAATGTTGCCGACTTCTATTCCCTGATCCAGCCGGACGGATATAACCCCCTGGTCATCAAACCGGATCTGGTACAGAGCGCCAGTGGAGAGACAATGACACCGGGGCAGTATGTGCTGCGCTATGGGAGACAGGAGGGAATGGCCCGCATAGCGCAAGGAACGGTAAAAGCAGATGCGGACTTCGGAGAGGGATATTGGACAGACCATTGGAGCTATGGCCTGGATCTGATTGAAGATTTCCTGCGTATCTGGCCGGAACGGGAGCAGGAACTGATGCAAATGGAACTGCCCTGGTACCGGCCGCAGGCGCAAATACTGCCCAGAGAAAAACGCTATAGTGTGTCGGGTGGAGAACTGCGGCAGTATCACTTTTTGGAAGAGAGACCGGGAGAAAAATGGTGCAGGGATGGGTACGGGAATCTGGTAAAGGCTACTTTGCTGGAAAAGCTGGTCTGTATGTGCGCAATGAAATTTGCGGCGTTGGATGCCTGGGGCTGCGGCATTGAGATGGAAGGCGGAAGACCCGGCTGGTATGACGCGCTGAACGGATTGCCCGCACTGTTTGGTTCCAGTGTTACGGATGCCATGGAGCTGCTGCGGCATTTGCGGTTTCTGAAAGCTTCTCTTCGGCGCTATGGAGGAAAGGTTTCTTTGCCGGAACCCCATTACATGTTACTGATGCGCCTAAAGCAGAGCGTCGAGGATATTCCGGAGTATACGGGAAATACGGTGCTGGTTGATTTTTGGAACAGCAGCAAATCCGCGCTGGAGCACTGCCGGGAAGAAGTCTATACGCAGGGAGCATGGGACTATGCAGATTGCCAGGCGGAACAGCTGGCTGAAATGCTGGACGCATGGGCAAATTTCCTTGGTCAACGGCTTGCTCTGTGCCGCGGAGAAAACGGGTTGATGCCGACCTATTGCCGATACCGTGTGAAAATGGAGCAAGGAACGCCTTCGTTTGAAAAGTGTGATATGCCGTTGTTCCTGGAATCCAGTGTGCGGGATATGCGCCTATGTGAAAGCAAGCAAAAACGCAAAGAACTGTTTGAGGCAGTACACCGGAGCGAACTGTTTGACGGCAAGCTTGGGATGTACCGCGTCAATCAGGCACTGGATATATCCGAGCTGGAGCTGGGGCGTGCGGCTGCGTTTACACCGGGATGGCTGGAAAATGGTTCCATCTGGCTGCACATGGAATATAAATATTTGTTGGAATTGCTGCGCGGCGGATTGTATGAACAGTTTTCGGAAACAATGCGGCAGGCTGCGATTCCGTTCCTAGATCCGGCTGTTTACGGAAGAAGTACATTGGAAAACAGCTCCTTCCTGGTGAGCAGTGTGAACCCAGAGGAGGCGCTTCACGGACGTGGATATGTGGCGCGGCTAAGCGGTTCTACGGCGGAATTTATGAGCATATGGCAAATCATGATGTTCGGCCGAAAACCGTTCCTGCGTACAGAAAGCGGCGTGCAAATAAATCTGCAGCCTTGCATTCCGGCGTATCTGATAGATGAAGAGCGCACAATCCGGGCGGCATTCATGGAAAACAGCACCGTAATCTACCACTTTGCGGAGTGCCGAGATTATTTCCCAGGAAGCTACAGTATTCGTATTCGATCTATGGTGGATGTAGATGCAATTCGTCAAGGTGCGGCTACTGAAACAGTGGCGGATATTTTCTGATCTACAGGGCTTCTGTAAATGAAAATACCGAAAAAAGCCTTGGGAACCGTGCGTATTATCCTGTAGTTCAAACAGGCTGCTTTGAGTTGCGGGGAGATTTAAGACTCGCTAATGAAAGAACGCCCATTTCTGCATGAGCTGTAGCTTCATAGCAGAAATGGGCGTTTTTAGGCTAGGTTTCCGTGCTTGCGAGGCTCGTCAGAGCTACCCCAAGCAGGTGTATACCTCCAAATCAGGATAAGAGCAAATAAAGTATTTGACAAAGTAAATAATTTATGTAAATATATTAACAGAAATGGAGGTATTTATGGCTACTATAAAGGAAATCGCGGAAATTGTCGGTGTATCCAGTGCTGCTGTATCCAGAGTGCTGAACTATGACGAAGGGATTTCTGTCAGTGCGGAAACGCGGGCGGCAATTTTTGCCGCGGCTGAAAAAGTGGGATATAAAAAGAGAATCATTTTTCCCAAAATAGAAAATGTCGCGCTTCTGTACTTCACAGAAGCGGAAGATGAGCTGGAGGATATATTCTACCAGAATGTTAAGGATGAGCTCCTGAAGCAAGCCCGGAAAATGAATATCCACCTTACGGTATATAGTAAAAAGGATGGGATGAACGCCATACCAAAGGATCTGAACGCATTTGTTGCGGTGGGTTGGCTGAACAGGAAGGAAATCAACAGGCTGTACAGAATATGCAAGAGAGGCGTGTTTATAGGAACTTCTCCGGACGAGAAGCTGTTTGATGCGGTAAGACCCAATATGGATTCTTTTGTAACTCAAATCGTAGACTACTTTATGGAGAAGGGACACCGCACAATAGGCTTCATTGGCGGCCCCGACAGAAACATCGATACTGGGTTGCCTTCTATGGATATCCGCGAATGGTCCTTCCGGCAAAGCGTCAGCTATTATAATTGCCTGAATGAAGATTATATTCTGATATCCGACAAATTTACGGTAGAGGAAGGCTATCGTTTGGGCAAAGAGCTTCTGACCAAGAAGACGATTCCTACATCGCTTTGTGTTGCAAGCGATACTCTGGCCGTAGGCGTCCTTCAGGCATTGAATGAGGCGGGCGTTCAGGTACCGGAACAAGTGGCGGTATTCAGCATTAACGATGTAAGTATCGCAAAGTATCTGTCACCGCCGCTGACCACAATTCACATTGACATTCCTATCATTTGCGAAACCGCATTGGATCTGCTGCGGAACAGAGTTCTGAGCGGAGGAAAAATAACGAAGTCTATTTTCGTAAATGGAACGCCTGTGTTCCGGAAAAGCTGCTGATATAACAGGATAGCAGGAGATGCGTTTATTGCATCTCCTTTTCCGTTTTGCACAAATTACAGTTTTGTTTATGTTGTAAATCGCTGAATTTTATCGTGGTCGCTGCGGCTGTATTGACAAGACGAGTTATGAGTGATATATTCTGAATAGTAAATAATTTACCTACAATAAGATAAATTATTTAACTATCATCAACAAAGGAGAATATGTCATGAAAAAGAAGCTGTTGTCTATTTTGGTTATCCTGTGCATGATCCTGTCTCTTGCTGCCTGTGGCAGCGCCCCCAAAGCGGAACCGGATGAAAATGGAAACTATGTCGTGAATGGAAGTTTTGAGGAAGCGGATTTCACAGGGTGGACTGTTACCAATATCGACGATTCCACTGAGGAACTGGATATCTATACCCGTGAAACGGATTGCTGCGACGGTGTTCAGTCTCTGCACTTCTATTCAGGCTCCAGCAATGTTAACTTTACTGCGGAACAGACCATTTCCGGTCTGGAAAAAGGAAGCTACAAGCTGACCGGTTATATTCAGGGCGAGGCCGCAGGGGACGAGAACGCAGAGGTCTTCTTCTACGCGGTGATCAACGGCAAGACATACAAGGCTGACGCGGAATTGAACGGTTACGTTAATTGGTATGCCGCGGAACTGGGCAATCTGGATGTTGCGAATGGAGAAATTACCATTGGCGTGAGTGTAACCACTGCTCCCGGCGGTTGGGGTACGATCGATAACATCACTTTGGTCAAGGAGTGATCTATGGGCTTTGTCAAAGGTATGGATGTATCCATGGCAAAGGCGCTGGAGGCACATGGTGCATCCTACAATTTGGATGGGAAACAGGATGATCTGTTCCGCATCCTGAAAAAATGCGGAACAGACATGATACGCCTCAGGCTCTGGCCGGATCCCTATGATGCGTCCGGAGCCCCTTATGGCGGCGGAAATAATGATTTGCAGACTACAGCGGAGCTGGCACAGCGTGCAAAGAGCAGCGGGATGAAAGTGCTTCTGGACTTTCAGTACAGCGATTTCTGGGCAGACCCCGCAAAGCAGATCAAGCCAAAGGCATGGAAATCTCTCGCCGGAAAAGAGCTTGAGACAGCGGTATATCTGCATACCCGTGAGGCACTCAAGTATCTGAAAAACCGCGGAATCATTCCCGCAATGGTTCAGGTCGGAAACGAGATCACAAACGGTTTTCTATGGCCGGATGGACATGTCAAAAACTTAGCGGCAATGGCAGGCCTTTTACAAGCCGGAATTCGCGCAGTGAAAGAAGAATGTCCTGAAGCGAGAATTGTGCTGCATCTGGATTTCGGAACAGACGCCGGACTGTATGAACGGTGGTTTGACGCTATTGAGCCTTTTGATATCGATTATGATATTATCGGTATGTCTTACTATCCGCACTGGAACGGAAGACTCAACCTTCTTCTTGACAATATGAATCGGGTAAGTCAAAAATATGGTAAGGATGTCATGATCGCCGAAACCTCCATTGGGTACACAACGGACACACTTGGCTGTACGGGGCTCGTATTCACACAGGAGCTTGAAAAAAACACCGGATATCCTGCGACGGAAGCGGGTCAGATGCAATTTCTCAGCGACTTGTTTGAAATAGTCCGGAGCGTGTCCGGGGGACACGGAATAGGGGTGTTTTACTGGGAACCTGCATGGCTGCCCATCCCGACCTGTACCTGGGCAAATGCAAATGGCCGCGCCTATATGAACGATCAGGTTGAGGCGGGGAATTCGATGGCAAATCAAGCACTTTTTGATCGGGACGGGAATGCGAATGCGGCATTGCTGAACTTAAAACAAATGTAGGAGGGAAAGGAATGAAAAGGACAATAGCGTCTGTTCTGGTGGCGCTGGTCGTGGTGCTGGTGTTATCCGGATGCGGTTCCTCCAAAGAACCGGATACGAAATTGACCATCTGGACCAACATGAGTGTAGAGGCAGAAACAATTCAGGCCTATGCGGACGAGTGGGGGACTGCCAATGGATATCAGGTGGAAGTGATTCATCAGTCTCCGTCTGTCCAGAAATTTGCGCAGGCGATCAAGAGCGAAGATGGTCCCGATGCGGTTGTGGGAATCCCCAATGACCAGCTTGCCGATTATGTCAATGCGGGTCTGGCGGCAGAAGTTCCCGCAGACCTTTACGCGGATGAAGATTTTGCTGATGCGGCAATTCAGGCGTGCTACGTCAGCGGTGTCCGCTATGCCGCGCCGCTTTCCGTTGAAACGACCGCCCTCTTCTACAATACCGATCTGGTAGATCAGGTGCCGGCAACGTGGGAAGAGCTGGTTGCAGGTGCGGCGGAGATTGGCGGAGTTCAGTTCGATGCTACCAGCATTTACTATGATCTCGGATTTGTACGGGCATGCGGCGGCTATATTTTCAAGTACGAAAATGGTTCCTATGACGTTACGGACATTGGTCTGGCAAACGAAGGCGCCGTTCAGGCGTATGAATTTATAAATGCGCTCTGTAATGAATATGACCTTGTATCCGCGGATGTTACCGCAGACATTGCCAGAAGTAATTTCCAGAACGGTCAGACTGCTTATTATATTGGCGGCCCTTGGGATATCGACGGATTTACCTCCGCAGGAACGCCCTTTGCCGTTGCACAGATGCCCACCTTTCATGGCCAACCGTTTATTACTCCCGTGGGGACACAGGTTTGCTTTGTGAGCAACGAAAGCGACAGTCAGGAGAAGGCATGGGAATTTATCATGTACCTGATTGATCACGGCGCGATAGGAATGTATGAGTCCGGAGACCGGATTCCCGCAAAACTGACCGATCAGGCGGAGGAAACCATCCAGAGCAACGCCTATTCTAAATCGTTTATAGCGCAGATACAGAATGGTGAACCAATGCCCACCGTGTCTGAAATGGGTCAGCTATGGTCTATTCACACCAACAACATCCGCTCAATGTGGACTGGGGAACTGTCTCCTGAGGCTGCTGCCGAAAATATGGTAAAGCAGCTGAAGGAAGCTGTTGACCTGATGAACTCCGGAAAGTAGTGATACCATGAGGGGAAAAGACAACACAAAAGCAATTCCATACCTGTTACCGGCTCTGGTTTCCATTCTGATCGTGACCTGCATTCCGATCATTTATACGATCGTAATTTCTTTTACCAATTACAACATGTATCACCTGAACGATTTTACGTTCATTGCGTTTCAGAATTACCTCACGGTCTTTTCCGGAAGCCTGAAGGATGTCTTTTTCCCGGTGCTGGGATGGACGGTGTGTTTTGCTGTGCTCAGTACACTGGGGTCCTATACTATGGGACTCGGTCTTGCGATTCTTTTGAATAATCCAAAAATGAAGGAAACATCAGTGTACAAGGGGTACAAACAAGATAAAATAGAAATGAGGGGCGATAGAGCGGAAATGTCAGATTTTCCACTCTATCTGAACACGGTCGCTGGTGGCCTTGATCGTAGAGATCAAACCATCGGCGGCTTTTCTTTTGTCGTCAAAATCTATGCTGTCCCAGTTGTCGAGATAATAGGATAACTTCTTTATCTGCTGGGGAGATATGGTTTCAACGCTCAATTCAGCGATTGCCTTTGAAATGGTCTGGCGTCGGGTGTCCAGTTCTTCAATTTTTTTGTTAGCGTAGGCAAGCAAGGTCGCATTGGCTCCGGTCAGCGTATCCAGCAGCTTTTCAATTTCTGCCTCCACCTGTGCCAGCTCCACTTGATAGGCGGTCAGTTTCGGATTGACTTTTTCCTCTCTGCCGTGGAGTATCTGAAAGTCTTTGAATTT
>OGPV01000487.1_pt1 | contig 30903 bp, 31 predicted proteins | sample 1553001 | NCBI WGS metagenome assembly OGPV01 (sample SAMEA2580268, study PRJEB22360) | human gut metagenome | biome: human gut; feature: human-associated habitat; material: faeces | place: Denmark | collected 2008/2010
CTGCTGGTGGTGCTGGTCATCATCGGGATTCTGGTGCTGATCGCACTGCCGAACCTGATGCCGCTCATCTCGCGGGCCAAGAGCACCGAGGCCCAGCAGCAGCTCGTCTTTTTGCACACGCTGGAGAAGAATAATTTCTACACCTACTCGAAGTATTCCCCGTCGCTCGAAGAGCTCGGCTTCGAGCAGCAGCCTCTGGTTACGGAGGGAGGTCATGCCAACTACCGCATCGAGATCGTCGAGGCTTCGGAGCGGGGATTCCGGGCGACGGCCACGGCCGTGGTGGATTTCGACGGCGACGGAGAGTACAACGTCTGGGAGATCGATCAGGACAAGAACCTGAAAGAGACCGTCAAAGACTGACCGGAGAACAAATACGCAAACCTTTTTATAATCGGAGATCGGAGCGGCCGGGAGCGATCCCGGTCCCGATCGAATCCCATTACATTTTAACGAACGATGTGGCCACAAGCTCTATATCTGCTCCCGGTCGTTCCGGCCCTCTCGCTGGCCGTGTCGGATTTCCGGCATCGAAGTATTCCGGCTTACGGGCTTGCCGCATTCGCTTCGTGCGTATTGTCTACCGCTGTACTCATGTTGCCGGCACGGACGATACTGTATAATGTGCTGACGAACGTATTGCTGCTGGGATGGATGTTCGGCGGCGTGTGGCTCTACCTGAAAGTGAGATACCCTCGGCGTGCCCGCTCATTGGGCCGGTATATCGGTTCGGGAGACGTGTGGTTCCTCTTGCTGCTGACTCCGCTATTCGCTTTGCCGGTCTATGTCGTGCTGCTTCTGTGCGGTTTCGCCTGCGGATTGCTCTACGGGACCTTCGTGCGGATCGTCGCCCGGAGAGAGACGACGATTCCGCTGGTTACGTTTCTGAGCCTGTCTCTGACCGCTTACTTGTCGTACCGCTTTTGCCTTTCGCTGCCATGACCTTTCCCGAACGCATACCGACCGAAATCGTGCAGTTGTTTTCCTCCGCCGAGGCGTGGAATTACCGGCTCGTGCCTTACGCCCGTAAGGATGGAACCGTGCTGTGTGCCGGAGAGCAGGGGCGCGACTACGTTTCCGCGTCTCAGGAGATTGAGGTGCTGTCGGGGTTCCGGGTGCAGATCGAGCCGGTCGGACCGGACGAGCTTTCTCTGCTGCTGAACCGCTACTACCGCCGGGAGGAGGCACGCCCGGAATCGGGCCGGACGGCCGACCTGAGCCGCATTGGCAGCGGGCAGGGATTTTTGACGGAACTGATCGGCGAAGCATTCGATGAGTATGCGAGCGACATCCATTTCGAGCCCTACGAAGAGCGTTGCCGCATCCGGTTGCGGATCGACGGCAAACTGGTCGAAAAGTACGTGATCGATAGCGGGAACTATGCCTCGTTGGTCAACCAAATCAAGATTATGGCGAATCTGGATATTTCGGAACGCCGCCTGCCGCAGGACGGGCGCATCCTCTACCACCGGGGCGAGCGCAAGTTCGATCTGCGCGTCTCGTCGCTTCCGACGATTTACGGAGAGAAAGTCGTGTTGCGCCTGCTAACGCGCCACGCCGAGCTGCTGGAGCTCTCGAATCTCGGCTTCTCGGAGCGGCAACTGGCCGACTATGCGGAGGCGATCTCCCGCCCGCACGGTATGGCGCTGATCACCGGACCTACCGGTTCGGGTAAGAGCACGACGCTCTATGCGACGCTCCGGCGACTGAACCGCGAGTCGGGCAACATCCTCACGATCGAGGACCCGGTCGAATATACGCTCGAAGGGGTGAACCAGGTGCAGCTTAAGGAAGAGATCGGCCTGACCTTCGGCGCGGCACTGCGCACCTTCCTGCGTCAGGACCCCGACATCATCATGCTCGGCGAGATCCGCGACGCCGATACGGCGGCGATGGCGATCCGCAGCTCGCTGACGGGCCATCTCGTGTTCTCGACGATCCATACGAACAGCGCATGGGGCAGCGTCTCGCGGCTGCGGGACATGGGCGTGCATCCGTACCTGCTCTCCGGCACGCTGATCCTCTGCGCCGCGCAGCGGCTCATCCGGCTGCTGTGTCCCGACTGTAAGAAGGAGTCGGAGCTGACCGAGCAGGAAAGGGAACAGGTATACGGAAAGGGGACAACCGTTCCCGACCGTCCGCATTACCGCCCCGTCGGCTGCGAACGGTGCCATTATACGGGCTATCGGGGCCGCCGGGCGATCTACGAGGTGATTCCGATCGACGGCGAGCTCGCCGAGGCCGTTCGCGAAAACCGTCCCGACATCGCTCCATTACTCAGGGAGCGGGGCATCACCACGCTGAAAGATTCGGCTCTCGATCTGTTCCTTTTCGGGCAGACGTCGCTCGAAGAAGTGTTGCCTTTATTGTCGGAATAAATCGGCGCATTGCCGCACTTAGGAATTATATGACCCAGACACATCCGATCCGATTATGAAGAACCTCTGTCTTTTCCCCGTTTTGCTGTCGCTTTTCTGCATGGTTCATTTCCCATCTCGTGCTGCAAGACCGCTTCCCGCCGATTCGGCCGAACGTATTGAGGCGATCCGCGCCCGGCTCGACACGCTGACCCGGCGCGACGAAGCCTACCTCGGCGAGGTGGATCTGTCGGTGGGCGAGGCTCCGCTCTCCGAGCTGCTGCGCTCGGTGGCCCAAGTGGGCGGTGTGAACCTGAGCGTGCGCGACGGGGCGAACCTCGCCGTGAGCTGCAACTTCACGCGGGCCCGCATCGACGAGCTGCTGCTATTCCTCTGCGAACAGTACGGACTGGACATCCGGGTGGTCGGCAACATCGTCTCCGTCTTTCCGTACAAAGCGCCTGTCGCTCCGCCGCCCGAACCGTCGGTCCGGTTCATCCGCTCCGACTCGACACTCAGCTACGATCTGATCGCCGTGCCGTTGCGCGAGGTCGCACGGCGTATTACCGACAGTACGGGCGTGAACCTGATCCTCCCGCAAGCGCTGTACGAACGGCCCGTATCGGGTTATGTCTCGTCGATGCCTTTCGCCGAAGCGCTCGGTTCGCTGGCCGAGATCAACAAGCTGGAGGTTACCCCCGTCAAGGGCAGCGGAGCATGGGCATTCTCCGAGCCGATTCCCTCCGCCGGAGGGTCGCCCGCTCCCGCACCGAACTATGTCCGCCGCCGGCAATTCGCCCCGGCCCAGCTTTCGGTGGACAGTACGGGCCGGATTACGGCCATGATCGACCGGGGGAATATCTACGACATCATCCTCGACGTTTGCGAGCAGTTGAAGCTCGACTATTTCTTCATCACGCCGGTCAATGCGCAGACAAGCATTTATCTGAAGAACACGGATGTGAAGACTCTGTTCGACTTGCTGCTCACGGGCACGGCCTACACCTATTACGAGGAGGGCGGCGTGTACATGTTCGGCGAGGCGAAACGCGAGGGGCTGTTCTCGACGCGCATCGTCCCGATGCGCTACCGCACGGTGGACAAGCTCCCGGAGGTTATCCCCGACAACCTGAAAAAAGGAGTGCAGGTGGCCGCTTTCGGCGACCTGAACAGCATTATCGCCAGCGGCGACCAGCGGCAGGTGGCCCGCATCGAGCAGTTTCTGCGCTCGATCGACCGGACCGTGCCGCTCATCACAATCGAGGTGATGATTGTCGACGCCTCAAAAGACGTGTTGCTGGAAGCGGGCCTCGGCCTCGGTTTGGGTACGAAGCCGACACAGACGAGCGGTACGCTTTCTCCGGGCCTCGATATGACGCTCGGAGCGGAGGCCGTCAATAATCTGGCAAATAAGATAGGACTCGTAAAGCTCGGAAGGGTAACGCCGAACTTTTATGCCAGCCTGAAGGCGATGGAGCAGGACGGCACGATCGAACTGCGTTCGACGCCCCGGCTCTCGACGCTCAACGGCCATGAAGCGGTGCTCACCAGCGGGGAGATGCAGTATTACAAGGAGACGAACAATACATACATGGGTACGCAGAATCCCGTGCAGTCTACTTCGTTCGTATGGAAGAACGTCGAGGCGAACATGACCCTCTCGATCACGCCCTATGTGAGCGAGGATGGGCATATCACGATGACGATCGATCTGTCGCAAAGCGAGTTCACCGACCGTACCGAAAAAGAGGCTCCTCCGGGTACCACCACGCGCAGCTTCCGCTCGATGGTGCGCGTGAAAAACGAAGAGATGGTGTTGCTGGGCGGTATCGACCGGCAGTCGCACGAAAAGAGTTCGCAGGGATTGCCGTTCATCGCCCGCGTCCCGGTGCTCAAATGGATTTTCGGCACGCACAAGAACAACAGGCAGGAACGCCGTCTGAACGTATTCATCAAACCGATCGTCGTCGAGTAAAATCCCTCATAACAAATGAGTAAGGCAATATTGCAACGGATTGTCGGTCCCTTGACCGTGCTTTGTATCCGCTTCGAGGATGCGGATCGCTACGCGACGCACCTGTTCATACTCGAAGGGTACGGGGCGGGATGCCGAATCCTGCGGGAGAGCGCCGAAACCGATGCCGCCGCCTTGAAAAAGGCGTGTGCGGGTCGTCCCGTCCTGATCTCGGTCACCGGATACGGGGTCGTCACGAAACCGACGGAAAATACGGCGATCGTCGAGAAGGTGACGTCCGATCCCGAAACGTTCGCATGGAGCCTGTCGAGCCGGGAAAACATGGACAAGCAGACCGAATCGATCTCTTTCGTTCGTCGGGAGCAGGTCGAACCGCTTCTGGAGAGTCTTTCCGGGAAAGGTGTGCCGACCGCAGACATCCGCTACGCTGCTGCGACGGACGACCCTGAACGGGAAGCCCGGCGTCAGGCGGAAGGTTTTTACCGCAACCTGTCGTGGCGGACCCTGCTGCGCTCCTCGGTCGAAGGCCGCATGGTCGCTAAAGCGGCGGAACGCCGTCTGCGGTTGCCCGTGCTGGGGGTGATGCTGCTTCTGCTCGTAGTCAATACGCTCGTCTCCGGCTCACTCCAAGAGCGTCGCGCGCAGTTGCGGACCGTACTTTCCGCCCGTGAAAAGAAGATGGAACGCTCGCAGGAGCGTACTGCGGGACGCACGGCAATCATCGCTGACTTTACGCGCCGATTGCCGTACCGCCATGCCCTGCTGCTGGACCGGGCGGCCTCCCATGTGCCTCCGTCGGTTACGCTGACCTCGCTGGCCGTACAGCCTATGCTGAAAACGCTGGAGGACGGGCATGATCCGGTCTGTGCGTACGGATTTCTCACGATACGGGGACGGACACAGGATGCGGGGAGCGTTTCGACCCTGATGGGCGGTTTGAAATCCGAACCGCTGCTGCGCGAAGCTCGGCTCGAAGGCTTGGAGCAAAACCGTGAAAGCGGTGAGACTGAATTTAAAATCGCCGTTGCCTTATGAACCGGATCGGCAGATACGAAGGAGTCGTGCGTCTGGTCCTGCTGCTGATCGTGCTGCCTGCGGCCGTGTATCGGCTGTCGCTGGGGCGTACGGTCGCGCTGTGGGGTGAGGTGTGCCGGGCGGAACGGACGATCGCGGAGGCGGAGACCGCTCCTGTACAACCGGATACGTCTGCCGCCATGCTCGATACGGTGGAGCTTATCTCCGGCGGCGGACTGCTCGATTTGCTGGAGCGTCTTGTTCCGGATAGCTCCGTTCGGATCGTCAGTTACACGCCCTACCTGACCCGCGAAGGTGATGATTTTACGCTGCGCACGGCCGAGATCGTGCTTTCGGGAGGCTTCGTTCCGCTGCTGCGGACCCTCGGTGCGGCGGAGCGGGAATTCTCCGGCTGCCGTTTGCTTTCTTCGGGGTTCAAGACGCTCCGGCGGGGACGGCGGACCTCGCTGCAATTGACCCTCGTTATCCAGCAGTTGACCGACAAACGTCCGTAAACTTTCACGATATGAAATCCTTTTATCCCTTATTTTTTCTTGCGCTGTCGCTATGGAGCTGCGACGACATTTTCGAGCAGGAGCTCGACCGGGCCCGGATCGAGGTGGTCGCACCGAAAGACGGAACGAGCATCCCATCGGGTGAGGTGACCTTTCTGTGGCGGCCCCTGCCCGGCGCCCGCACGTACCGGGTGACGGTCGTGTCGCCCGGTTTTGACCAAGCCTCGCGCGTATGGGCCGACACCACGCTGCGCGTCGATTCGCTCCATGCTGCCGACCGCTTTACGTTGCGGCTCGACGAAGGGGACTATCAGTGGAGCCTGAGCGCCGCCAACGGGGCGTACCGCACCCCGGAGCAGGTTTATACGCTGAGGGTCGATCCCGCTCCGGCGGACGAACCGCAACCGCCTTCCGGCGGGGAGGGACCCGGAGACGACGAAGGAAATCCGACGCCTCCGTCCGATGAGCAGCCAGGGAACGATTCGCCCGGCGATAATGGAAACTCGGCCCCGGACGACACGAACGAACCCGCCGACGGCGACACTTCCGAGGCATGAAATCGCGACCGCTGACATACCTGTTGCTCGTTGCGGCGCTCGGCGTTTGGGGCGTCGTGGCGTGGAAACTCTTTTCCTCTGGTCCGAAACCTTCGGCTGTCGCTTCACCTGTCGCGCCCGCTGTCGGAAGCGACCCCAGTACTGACGACGACACGTTGCGGTTGGACTATCCCGATCCGTTTTTGCGCACGGCCGCTGCGAAACCGCCAGCCCGGACATCGGCGAAAGGGACGCCACGGCCGACAGCGCAAAAAAAACGCTCCGCCGCCAAGCTCGCCTGCACGGGGCGGATTCGCAAACAGGGCACCGACCATTATCTGGTCTCGATCGACGGGCGGGTACATCTGCTCCGTCAAGGACAGCGTGCAGGGGACTTCACGCTCCGGCAGGTCCGGAACGATTCGCTCGTCATGGCCCGTGACACAGAATGCTATTTCGTCAAAGTTCCGTAACCGGTTTCTTTCCGATCGCCAACCCTAACCCGTCATAAGTCTATGAATCCTCCCAACCGTCTTCCCGCCAGCGTGCTGGCCACGGTGCTGGTCGTCTCGGCGCTGATGCTGCTCTCGGTGCTGGGCGTACTCGCGTTGTGGGAGGCCGACTTCCTGTTCTTTTCCCGTGCGGGCTATCTCTCTCGGCAGCGGGCGAACGTCGAGTCGGCCTTCATCCTGTACGCCGCCGACAGCACGCTGACGGAAAGGCTCGACGAGCAGGGCGGCCTGCGGCTTTACGACAGTCTGCCCGACAGCCGGGTACGGATCGCCGTTCGGCCGTGGGGACTCTACGAGGCCGTGCGCGTCGAGGCGGCCGATCCCCGGATCGCCCCGACCCGGCTGTTCGGTTCCGCTGCGGCATCGGACCGAGAGGGTACGCTCCGGTATGCGACCGACGCGGCTGCACTGACGCTGACGGGGCGCAGCGTCCTGCACGGTCGTTTGCTACTTCCCCGCCATGGCGTGCAGTACGGACAGATCCGTTCGATCTTTTTCCGTGGCGAACGGATCGAAGGAGCCCGTACCGCTTATGACGGTAAGGAGCTTCCGTCGGTCCGGGACGATGCCCGCCGGATGACCGACAGTCTGTTGCGCCTGCTCGAAGCTCCCGGAGTATGGGAAGCAGTGACGGATTCGCTGGAGGTGAGCTTCGGCGAGACGGAGCCTCGGCTGCTGGATGCTGCGGGCCTCTCAGAAAGCGCCCGTATCGGAGGTATGGCCGTGCTGCTGGGAGAAGAGGTATCCATCGACAGCGCCTGCCGTCTGCGCGATGTGCTGGTCGTGGGGCGCACGATTCGCGTGGGAGACGGATTTCGGGGAAGAGCCCAGCTATTCGCATCGGACACCGTTCTGATAGGGCAACGCGTTACGCTCGGCTATCCGTCGGGAGTGTTCGTCGCGCGGGAGAACCCCGACCGCTACATCGAAATCGGCCCGGACAGCCGCGTCGAGGGCTATGCGATCGTCGACGGGGACGGAAAGCCCGCTATAAAACGCGCGAATTACCGGCAGGACCGCACAGCCGTGCTGCGGGGACTGCTGTGGGCGGACGGTGCGGCACAGGTGCAGGGTATCGTTTCGGGTTCTCTCGTGGCCAACAGTCTCGTCTACTACTCCTCCGAGGGATATTACGAAGACATGCTTTACGATATGACGCTGCTCGAAAACCCGGCGGCGGCTTATCCGTTGTGGGCGGAGGCGGTCTACCGGAGAAAGGAGGCGGGATGGGTGCCCTAAAAAACCGCCGTAGGGTACGAGGCCGAAAGACGGTTCGGGCAGTGCCATGGTGCCGAACGCTCCGTTCGTACCGCTTTTCCGCCAGTTCGCTGTTGGAGGCGGTCGTCGCCTCGGTCGTGCTGCTGGCCGTCTTCGCAGCGAGTTTGGAGACGGTCGTCCGGTTGACGACAGCCCCGTCCGAGGGTATGGCCTGCGTGGACGCCGATTACCGAGCCGCCTGTGTGGCGAGTGAGATCCGTCGGGGGGCTTTCGCAGAGGACACGACCGAACTCTCCTACGGATGGGGAACGCTCACGGTCCGCATCGAACCCTACGCTCCCTGTCCGGCTCTATGGCAGGCGACGCTGACGGTGAAAATCGCGAACGGACGCAAAAAAATGGAATACCGGTATCTGGTCGATCCGGACGGTTTCGACTCAAACACGATCATCGCCAATGAATGACTGCAAAACCATACGGAAGCGCCTCATGGCCTCGACGCTGGTCGAGGTACTGATCCTGATGATTCTCAGCGGCATCGTCTTCCTCTCGGTGATGGATGGACTGGGCTTGCTGCGCCGCTTTCTCGACGGCACTTCGCAGCGGATAGCCGGGCACACCGAACAATACGCCGGCTATTTCCGCACGGTCGATCTGACGGGAGATTCGGACAGCCTGCTTGCGGAGAATGAATGGTCGGTAGCGCTCTATCGTCGGGGAGGTATCCATGCCCGGCTCTCATTGGCCGACTCGGCGCTGATCGTCCGGCAAGACGAACGCTCCGATACGCTGTTGCGCGGGGTCGTCCGGTTGCGGACCGCTCCCGATACCGGACCCGGAGGACGAATCGACACGCTCCTCGTCGAACTGCGGACGGAACGGGACTCGCTATTGGAGGTCGGGTTCGCATCCCGGCATCTGCCGGACCTGCGACTGGAACGGTTGGACGAGCAGGAGGAGCAATACCGGTACGAAGAAGATGCAACGGATCGATAGATGACATAATGAACCATGAACCCGAACGATTCTTTTACTTTCCTCAAACGGGAAAAGCGCTCCCTCAAAGATGCCCGCAAGGAGGCGGTCTTCGCCGAATTGCATTCCCTGCTCGGCTCCGGTCTCGACTTCAGCCGCTCGTTTTCGCTGTTGATCGAGGGAGAGCGGGACGTACAGACAAAAGCGCTGCTCACCGGTTTGTACCGCACGGTCGTGCGCGGCGAATCGCTGGGGTGCGCTTTCGAGCGGAGCGGACGCTTCGCTCCGTTGGATTGCGGTGTGCTGCGCATCGGCGAGGAGACCGGACGACTCGGCGAGGCGCTCGCGTTTCTGGCGGATTATTATCGTAAGCGGATCGCGCAGCGGCGCATGGTCAGCGGCGCTGTGAGCTATCCGCTGATTATCCTCTTTACTGCAATGGTCGTCGTGATTTTCATGGTGCTGGTCATCGTGCCGATGTTCGAGCAGGTCTATTCGCGCATGGGAGGCGAACTGCCGGCCATGACTCGTTGGATCATCTCGCTGTCGAAAGCGTTTCCGGCCTATTTGACCGTTGCGGCGCTCGCGGGCGGAGGAGTCTTGCTGCTATGGAAAATATATGGCGGCAGGCCCGGCGTACAACGAGTCGCGAGCGTCTTGCTGTTGCGGGTTCCGTTGCTCGGCGACACGCTGAGAAAGAGTATGCAGGCCCGCTTCTGCCGGCTGCTCTGCCTGCTCTCCTCATCCGGCGTGCCGCTGCTGCGCGGAATCGGCATGCTGCCGCAGATCATCGCTTTTTATCCGTACCGGATTTCTTTTGCCCGGATCGCCCGCGAACTGGAGCGGGGTGCCTGCCTGTCGGATGCGATGGAGCGTTTTGTGGAGCTCTACGACCGCAGGCTCATCGCGTTGCTGAGGGTGGGAGAACAGACCGGACGCCTCCCCGATATGCTGCGCCGCGAGGGGGATGTCCTGACCGGGGAGCTCGAACACAGACTCCGCTCGCTGGGAAGCCTGCTCGAACCCGTGCTGATTCTGCTGGTGGGGCTGCTGGTGGCCGTCATTCTAATCGCCATGTACCTGCCTATGTTCCGGCTCGGAGGGATTATGGGGTGAAAGTAATCTCAATTTAAACTAAACGATGATGCCTATGGAACAAAGCAAAATTTAACAAGGTAAGTTAATGTTAAATAACGACTTATCGATTTGAACATGTAATATATAACTGAGTAATAAACAACTTGAAAATTTGCATCACCGGAATGATGTTTCAAAAAGATTCTTCCGAAAAATGGATTGACAGAGCTTGGTTGTTCTTCTCGAATCCGTATGATACAAGTTTTAAGTTTAAAATCAATACAAATGAAAAATGGATTCTTTGTTCAGAGGTATTTGAGATTATTAGTAAGTGTAACTACAAATATATTCATCATGATATCTGTATCAGCTCAAGATATCTCATCACCTACGTCCGATTTGACTGCACATTTTTTTTCTCCGCAGAATATTGGACTTTCATCTCCTCAAGTTGCCGATTTCTCCAAATATGGAAATCTGAATATCAATCAATTCAACGGTCTGTTGGATATGTCGGTTCCTCTTCCAGGATATAAAGACAGGGATTTCGATCTACCAATGTCAATCAAATACGTCTCTTCAGGATTCATTCCCTCTAAACGTCCAAGTCCAGTTGGGCTCAACTGGTTCCTGAATTTTGGTGGTGTCGTATCCCGCAAAGTGAACGGTTCGCCGGATGATGTCAAAGGGTGTTACACGGATTCAGATGAAAAAAAATATATCAAAGATGGCTTATGGGCAGCGATTCAAACCTCAAAATTCGATTACTATGATCAGAATTCACTTTTAGACTTCAATGTATCGAAAAATGCTTTTAGGCATGGTACTCCATATTTGGAAGGTGATGTCAAATACGATCTGGAACCAGATATCTTCACATTCAATGTTGGAAAACATACGGGAAGTTTCATAATCGACAACCAAGGAAAACCGAAACTCCTATCAGGCGATTCGCTATACAAGATTGATTTGAAAGGACTGACCGTACAGGAATATAGTACAACAGAAGCACCGGTAAGTTCTGTTATAAAAATAACTGCTCCGGATGGATATATATACGAATTCGGAGGCCATTTATCCTCTCTCGAATATTTCATTCCCAATAATCCGAAAGATATTGATATCCGGCCTCGATATATTACGTCATGGCATTTAAGCAGCATTCATGCTCCCAATCAAAGACGAATCGATTTTGGCTACAATTCCATTAATCAACCTTATAGATACAACTATTTCTCATACTATAGTTGTATAGGCAATGCATTTACAACATACTCAACAGGACAAGTCAGTAGTAATGGCTTTGGTTATGAAGACCCTAAACGTTTTGAAATGAAAGATGATATTTATGTGCCTATCCTTAGGCAAATATCTATAGGAGGAGAAATAGTGATTCTGTTTACTATGAGTGACCGTAATAAATTTTACGATGATGCAGATCTACCTTCGAAAGGTTATGACAAAATCCAATATTATTGGAATGGACAAGAAATAAAATCGGTCAACTTTACCTATGTAGATAAAGACGGTTATTTCTTTCTTGAGTCCGTGACTGATAGCGAACAAGGGAAATACACATTTCAATATTATCATCCTTCCACGCTTCCCAGTCCATTGACAGTAACGACGGACCATTGGGGGTTCTGGAAAGGGAACAACATTACACACATGAACCGAGCTGAAATTGCTAATTGGTCACGTCATGTAGCAGAGAATAGAGAGGTAGATACATCATATTGCAGAACTAATTTATTAAAAAAAATCGTTTATCCTACTGGAGGTTTTTCTATTGTTGAATATGAACCTAATGCTCGACTATTCGGCGGGAAACCTCAAGCAACAGCTATCTTCGATCGTAAGGGAGACGTTGAGCCGGTACGACTTTCCCTCGATCAAAGAATTCAATACGCTATTGAACATATACAACGTCTATGCGGAAGCGATCGAAGGAGAAAAAGACGGACGGGCGTATCATGGAGTGATTTACGGTGCACTCGACGAGCAGGGCGAGCGTATCGGCGTACCCGTCAAATCGAGCAGAATCGGCAAAGATGTAGGCTACGACTCTTTACAAAGGAAAGCGGCCGACGGATCGGAACGATTGAGGAAAAGCCCGGCCGTAAAGCGAAGAATTATGACATATGCCGCCGATGCCGCACGGCATTCTCTCTCGAAGGAAGATTTTATCCGAAAAATGGAAGAGAGGGATATTACGGTCTTTTTCCGGGAGTCGGACAAAGGACGTATTTACGGTACGACATTCATCGATCACCGTGCGGGGATCGTACTCAACGGCTCCCGTCTCGAAAAGGTATTTTCGTCCAATGTCTTCGAAGAGTTGTTCAACGATCCGAAAGCAGATCGCAAGGCCATCGTCGCCAAGATGGAAGATGGACTACAACTATCTGTCGGAAACGAAGTAAGACGAAAACACGACGACAGCCCCGTTCCGTGGATAGATATAGTACGGGATGCTACCGATGCGCTGAACATTTTTGTAACGGGTTTAGAAAACCAACCCATCCCCATAGAAGAGTGGGAGGATATGCAAGAGGAAATTATACGCAGAAAACAGAAAAAGAAGAAGCAAAAGAGAATTTAAAGTTCAATTCGTTATCTTATTTTTTGTCTTCGTAAAAAATAGTAAATTGCAAAAAATAAATTCACCCGAAATTATAACAGTTCTGGATTTTATAGAACATCTGCAATGAAACGAAGGCGTTAGATGGGTACAGGAACGAGTTAAAGCCCAAGTTCAAATCAACTCCGACCCAATTCCAGACCATCATCTTTGCCACCACAGACATGACGGATGTCGGAGATGTATCGGAAGTCAAACTCACTGATTGTCAATAGAAAACACTAAACCTCATCAAAGAATCTCCGACAATAAGTGGCCGACAAATGTCGGGGATGCTGTCGGTGAGTCAACGCACCATCGAACGTGACCTTTCTTGCAATGCAAAAGAATGGCATTCTGAAGCATGGAGGAAAGGACAATGACGGTAAGTGGGTTTTTAGGAATTAAATATATGAGTACAGAAGTAGTAGTGACGAAGGACTTGTACCATGTGGATATTTCAAAGCTAAAACAGTTTGCCACTGCAAACCAGAATACGATTGGTCCGGCTTTGGCTGATAAAGTCGTGGAAGAGTTTCTAGACAACTATATGGATTGGAAAGATGTCATAGGTTATATGATAAGTGGTGAGGATGGTGAATTATTATATGGGGCTGCGCTCTGCACGTATTCAGCTAATCTTTATTTATCGAATCATCTTTCAGTAGATACAGTAAAATTGCTGCAGAACGAATTGTTTGATTATGAGAGGAAGGTTAGATATATGTATGGATTTAAGAATGCTCTGTTTTCCAATCTCGCTATATGCCTTCACAAATTATCTCTTGCAAACAATGAGGAACTGAAAGAATATCTGAAAAAAGCTATATATTATTCTCTGGCAGAAGCAAATCATACTTCATATCAAGTAGAGTGTTATGCCTACAGAACTACCAACGAGTATCTCCTCGATTCTTTTAGAAATGAAACGCTGAGTATGTCGTCACCTACGACCTTTAACGACCCTTTTGATTGTCCCATATTGGAGCTGCTGACTATGTATGGAGATGATATATCTCGACTTGTCAGCGAATCATACAAGGAATGCTTGAGAATTACGTGTTTTGTTAAGAACGTAAAAGTACAACCAATATTGAATGAAGAAAACAAGCCAATATGGATCCATAAACATGATAACGATCCAGAAGAATATCTGAATGAGCTTATGTGGGCTCACTATGCCAATAATCACAAGGGGGTGTGCATAAAATATCACTTCAATAACGACATTACAAAATTTGCGGATGAGACTAAAAATCAAATAGCATACTTTCGGGATATAGAATACACCTCGGACATGGATGTCTATAGAAAGAATGGTGCAATCAACCTACAGGATGCCTTTTTTACGAAAGGAAAATCATGGGAATATGAGAATGAACTGCGATTGCTTGCTTATGACCCCAAAGGAACAGGGGACTATGCTAGCATTGACGCAAAGGACAGCATTGCTGCAGTCTATTTCGGTTTGAAATGCCCGAAAGACAAACAATCAGAGATTATGGATATCCTGAAAGAACGTAAATGGGTGAACGAAAAAAGAGTTTGGGATGAAACTAAGCATTCAGTTGTTAATTTCGAGGAAGAACATTCGGTAGAGTTCTTCCAGATGGAGATAGACGAAATGCACTTTGGAAAATTGAAGGCAGCAAAAATAAAAGAGGTATGAATCATGATCAGATAAGGCATTTACGGAGTTTAAGGTTACTTTTGTCACAAGATAAGGCTCCACTTGGCCTCCTACTTGCAGCAGGTTGCCCTTTGTCTATTAAAGTAGCTGGAGATTCACTGCTCCCAGATATGGCGGGCTTAACCAAGATTATCAATGACGCACATGCTGCAGATGTTGTGACCTCACCATATAAAAGACTTATGGAAGAGTTGAGCAAGGCTGGTAAGGATACTTCAAATCTGGAAGATGTTCTTACTTATATCCGCTCCATGAAAGAAGTCTCGACTGGTGGCGGCACTGTACGAGGTTTTACAGAAGGTGAACTTAATGACTTGGAAACAGAAATCTGCAATACTATTACAACTGCAGTGACAAAGGACTTGCCTGATGGAGATAATTCATACAGAAGATTAGCAAGATGGGTGAGTTCTATTGATCGTGCTGTCTCCGTTGAATTATTTACAACCAACTACGACTTGCTGTTAGAACAGGCTTTGGAAGAACAAGGCGTGCCGTTCTTTGACGGATTCTCTGGGGCAAGATATCCATTTTTTGATATTCATTCTGTTGAGGAGAATGAGTTGCCTTCATACTGGGCAAGATTGTGGAAACTTCACGGTTCAGTGAATTGGAAAGCAATGCAAGGAGGAGTTTGTAGAGTGTCTAAAGGTGCTGTAGGTTCTCCTGAGCTGATATATCCCTCCAAATTGAAATACGACCAAAGTAGGAAAATGCCATTTCTGGCTATGTCTGACAGATTGACAAACTTCCTTCTTAAACCTCATGCAGTATTATTTGTCTGTGGTTATTCTTTTGGAGACGGGCATATCAATGACACTATTATTAATGCTCTGAAGGTAAATCAGAGTGCAAATGTTGTGGCATTGATGTTTGGTAAGATGAAGAATGCTGATGGAACATTGGCTGCACCAGAAGCTGTAAAAAGAGCATTGGAACGTCCAAATCTCAGTATTTGGTACGATGAAAAGGCTGTGATTGGTGCCCAATGTCGTGAGTGGTCAAAGTTTGTGGATGACAAGAATGAATTTGCGAACTATAATTTCACGAAGGTAGAAGATCGCGTTTCTTTCGGAGATTTCGCCGCTTTCACTATTTTCCTTTCAGAACTAATAGGAGACCATCCAGATGCAGACAAAAAGTAATCCAGCTATCATAGGATCTATTAGAAGTATTTCAGGGACAAATGTTTCTGTACAGTTATATACGTCGATCAATTCAACCATTTCTTATATTTACGGAAGTGGTTATAAGATTGGACAAGTAGGTGGCTTTGTGAAGATACCGCAAGGATTTGTTAACTTGTATGGTGTCATAGTGCAAATAGGGGCTGATGCAGTACCAGAATCCATGAGAAATGATCTCAATACGGGGTTAAGGTGGATGATTGTACAACTAGTGGGAGAAGGCGCAAAAGGCCAGCCATTTGAAAGAGGTATCTCACAATATCCCATGATAGATGATGAGGTTTATATTGTTACAGAGGATGACCTCGTGAATATATATGGTCGTGAAAAAGGGGCTGAGTTTGTGTCTGTGGGTATTATTTCTGGAGCGGAAAATATTCCTGCTTTGGTAGATATCAATAAGTTGGTGACGAGACATAGTTGTATTGTGGGCTCTACAGGCACCGGTAAATCGACAACTGTGGCCGGATTAGTTAACACCCTTGTGGATTCTTCTGTTTTCCCGTCTTCTAGAATTATCTTGATTGATATACATGGGGAATATGGTAATACCTTTAAGAATAGGGCAAATGTATTTAAAATAACGCCTGAAGATGGTGCGGATAAGAGATTGGTTGTACCCTATTGGGCCATGAACTTTGATGAGTTCGTTAGTTTTGCTTTTGGTGATATTCAAGATAATGACCGATTCCCTCTTTCGGAACTTATCCTAACACTTAAGAAGCTTACCGTGAGGAAGAATCCTGGCTTGTTTACATATCTTGACAAGGATAATATAACAGTTGACACGCCAATTCCATTTAGCCTTAAACGTCTGTTTCTATATCTTTATAGGTCTATGTTTGCAACACATACCTGTGCTGGAACCGGGCAGAAAATATGTGCTATTGATAAGGACTTTAACGAGGCTGCTACGACAGAGGCTTTCGCTATAAGCGAAGAAGACGGAAGTAAAATAACAGGTTCGATAGAGCCATTTATGCTGCCACAATATAAAGAACAACAGCAAACAAAAATATATTTGTCTGCGGCTCCCATGAACCTGAGAAGACAGTTGGTTGCATTACAGGCAAAAATGGCAGACCCACGTTTTGATTTTGCCTTAAAACCAGAGGGCTTTATTCCAGACTCAGATGGGAAAATAATCAATGATGTCCATTCACTGTTGAAACTCTGGATAGGAGAGAAAGCTCTCTCAATTTTTGATGTTTCAGGAGTACCTAGTGGCATATTACATGATATTATTGGAATTCTTCTGCGTGTCATGTATGACTCTATGTTTTGGTCACGCAATCTTGAACAAGGAGGCAGAAAGCGCCCTTTACTAGTAGTGATGGAAGAGGCTCATAATTATCTTGGAAGTGACAATTATAGCAGAGCATCCAAAATAGTACGTCGCTTGGTAAAAGAAGGACGTAAATATGGTATCAGTGCCATGATTGTAAGTCAACGCCCTTCGGAGATTGATCCAACTATTCTTTCCCAATGTGGTACAACGATAGCCTTGCGCCTGACAAACTCTAATGATAGAGGTATAATTGCCAATACTGTTTCAGATAATCTTTCTAATCTGGTGAATATGCTCCCGATTTTGAAGACTGGTGAATCAGTTATTGTTGGTGAGGCTGTGAGAATGCCAATGAGAGCTATCATTACATTCCCTGACAAAAAGAACAGGCCTGACAGTAATGATCCCATTGTAGCATCTGACGAAGAGGGTAAGGGTGGCTGGAACAGTGCTTTGGATATTACTGATAATGAATATCAGGACATTGTGAAAGCATGGAGATTACAACAAGTTAATTTATAAATAACAAAGTATATGGAAAGACAATATGTATCATCTTCGAATATCGCTTCGATTGGATTTGACCCTGATCACATGATTTTGGAGATCGAGTTTTTGAATGGCGCAGTTTATCAATATTATGATGTGCCACAAAGTATTTATGATGGATTAATGGCTGCTGATTCGCATGGCAAATACTTTGCAGCCTATATAAAAAAAGGCGGCTACCGCTACGCTCAAATATAAGGTATGCGTATAGATCACAAACTCCAGCGCGTCCAAGTAGAAGGTTTTGAAATTTCGGACGAGCTTGTTTATCGGTATTTTGACTCCCTTCCTGAAAATGAAAGGGAAATTGCTTTGTTGCGTGCAATTCGCATAGGTATACTGGCAATGATGGAAGACAGGTTCTCTGCTTTTCTCTCTAAAACGACCAATGATTTGGGGGTACAATTAGAGAACTTGAAACTACTGTTTGACATGAAACAGGAAGTTTTTCATAAAACTGCCATAAAGGGCGTTGCAGCAGAAAATGATATTTTAGAATTCCTCAAAAGCTACATTGAACGTTGTAGGTTGGGAGATGTGGTTTCATTATCTGGTACGTCAAAAGGGCTCTTAAAAAATAATAAGACGGGGGATATTATGGCATACATAGGTGATGAGAATAGCGGAAAGAAAATAGCCATAGAATGCAAGTTTGACAAAAGTATAAAACTGGGTGATGTTGATTCACCTGATATAGCATCCAACAAGTATGATACGGCGTGGGGGCAATTACTAGAGGCTTCTGTGAATCGTGATGCCAATACCAGTATTATTGTATTCGATAAGACACTGGCGGATGCATCCATACAGCGAGCAGTGGATGGAGTGATGTATATCAATAATATAGGCTTTGTCTGCATCATTGATTATGAGACATCAAACTATCAAAACTTGGCTATTGCTTATAATCTAGCTCGCGGACTGGCTTTAAGGAGGGATGGAAAGAATGTCAAGGTAGGCTTTGTGAATCTACTTATCCAACGTTTATTGAAAGATATCCGTGATATACAGAACATAGAGATGTTAGTAAAAACAAATATCAAGAATAACCTGCAGATACTGAAGAATATTGAGAAGAGCCTTTTGTCAATAGAGTTCAATCAGCAATATCTGGTGAAATATTTGGAGGACGGGGTTCTTAGTAAAGCTGATTTGTTAGACTTCTATCAACGAGAGGAGATACGGGCTAAATATAAGTTAATTTCAAAGGAGATAGAGAGCATTGAGGTAGAGTAAAATTTATAAATATAACTGAAAGTGGGCAAAATGACTGTAATTATTCTTTCTGGGCAGGGGCTAGCGCAGGCAGAATAGTTACAATGATCAAATAAACGACAAACGGTGAGGAGCAGGAGATAGAAATACAATATACCAACTGTTCCATTTTTGAGGTTTATAAACGTTAAAGATGTTAATTCTTCTCTATTTCCAATTTACCTTGAATCTACTTGATTTTTAGTCGATAAATTATTTTGTAACTTCGCAGTATGGTTTGTTGATTGCACTCTTCTCATAAAAAGTTGGATATGACAGAGACCATCGACTCGGCTATGTTGCCGTTCAAAATACAGGAGTTGATAAGTATCATCATGGACAAGAAACGCATGTCCGAGATCGATGCGATGTATTATCTTTATACTTCACGGCTGTACGAGCGCATGGAAGATCCGGCGGCCAAGCTGTGGTATGAAAGCACCTTGAACCTTTATGAAACGCTGGAAGCCGAAAAGCGTGATGAACGACAAAAAGACACATCCTCTGCCGTATCGCAGTTTATTGTTTTCTGCATAGAACTTTACCGTCGTGCACACAAAGGGAATGCGCCGCATATCCTTTCTTTGTTCCGGGACAAAGGCGTTTTGAAATTCCTGACGGACGGCTTCGAAACGCTCCATTCGCAAAGCCAAGAATATATCCTGCGTGAAATAGATTCCTATCTTAAAAACCGGCGTAAATAAGGATGAAACTCTATCACGGTTCTACATATGCTGTTCGTAAACCCGCCTCTTCGCGAGGGCGGGCCAATACCGATTTCGGACGCGGATTTTATACGACTACGTCTCGTGAACAAGCCGAGAAATGGGCATTGATAAAAAAGAATCGTCTGGGAAATACCGCCCGTGCCATTGTATCTTGTTACGATTTCGACGAGAGGTTACTGAACGACGATGCGTTGCGCGTCATGCACTTCGACGGCCCCACGGCCCAATGGCTCGATTTCGTGGTCGGCAACCGTAGAGGAGCTGCATTGCATGAATACGATCTGGTAATGGGACCTGTTGCGAACGATAAACTTTACGCCACGATTCAATTGTACGAACAAGGCATTCTTTCCACCTCGGCGACGATCGATCAACTTCAGACCCACGTACTGTTCGATCAGTTGTCTTTTCATACGAGAGAGGCTTGCGAACGCCTTATATTTGTGGACGCAATCGAGATTATGGAATAAACATACTGTCTCCGTCTCTATTGAAAACCTTATCGGTTTCATTATGAACAAGAAAGACCTGCTGAAAAACAGCAGGTCTTTCTTGTTTAATACGATACGGCATAGAAAACGACGAATATTGCTCCATGCAAATCTATATTTTTTAAAAGTCAGCACTTCTTCCAACAGGTCATATCGTCAATCTCCGTGTTATTTATAGCAGATATCGGGCATACATTACCCTACGGCAAAGATATGCACGGCCTTCTCCGTGCCTCAGATAACTCCTCCCTGCGGGAGGTTCCGGAAAAAATCATCCTCGCCTGCGGCTCCGGTATTTTTCCCGGAACCGTTACCCGGCACGGGGCCGTGCACCGTTTTGCCGCAGGGTAACGCATACCCGGCATTTGTTGTTTCACTTAAAGTATTTCGAATATGGCTACAAAAGTAAGGGCCTCAATCAGACGAACCGTTCCGGTTAGGCTTCCACGCAAAGAAAAGCAAGATTCTCGGCTGCTGAAAACACTCGAAACCATTCGGACACAACTCCATGAGACGGAAACGGCAGTTCACTAACCATCATCCGCAAATATCCTGTCCGGCCGTCACTCCTTTGGAGTGACGGCCGCTTCATTTAAAAACCACACAATTATGAGTACAAACGCAATTATTGGAAAATTGCAGGCTGACGGCACGGTACGTTCCGTCTACCTGCACTATGACGGCTATTTCTCTTATGCGGGGCGCATTCTGCGCACTTTTTACCGTATGGAGAAACGCATCGATGCCTTGCTTGCTCTGGGAAATCTGAGCAGACTGGGTCCTTCGCCCTACGGTAAGGATGCCTCGACGCCACAAGAACTGGACAAAGTTCGTTGCCGAGCCTATATCCGGGATTGCGGGCGCAAAGAGAAGGCCGAAAAAGCCGAAATCTATCCCGACAAAGAGACATTCTTCGCTGACAACGAGATCGTCTACCTCTATGATAACGGTCATTGGTACCATGCCTGCTGCGGCCTTGTGACCGACATCACTTCGCCTCTGGTCACGCACCTCGAAGAAGAGTACGACCCATATCCCAACCTGAAAGATGCAGAGGCCTATATCCTCAAAGGCGGCGATTACCCGCTCGAACGCATGGCCCGAAATGCCAGCACCTGGCAGGAACTCGATGCACTGGCAGAGCAGGAACAGAAAACCCTCTATGTCTTCCGCCGGAAAGACAACCGGCTGATCAAAATCGTAAGGCCGCCTATCGGTGACCAATAGCAGAACCTGCTGCGAAGAACACGGACAAGATAACGACTTATATTCTTAACGAAACTTAAAACACAGAATCTTATGAAAACGAATAAAGACATCGTCGAGGCCATAGCTAACTTGCCCGAAGAGCTGCTCACCGATGAGATCGTCCAGGCGGCCGCCGGAGAGCACGATCCCCGGCTGCTGCATTACCTTCCGGAGCGATACCGTACCCCGGAGCTGATCGAACGAATCTTCGATGCCGATACACCGACCGCATGGCAGTACTGGGACCTGGAATACATCCCTCAAGAATGCCGCACATACAATATCTGTCTGCGGGCCGTGGCCAACAACCGCAATAACCTCCGCCACGTCCCCGAACCGCTGCGTTCCGGGGAAATACTGAAAAAGGCGCTGACCGGACGGGGTGTTTTGCATCTGCTCGACCTGATCCCGCAGGCGGCGTGGACGAAAGAACTGGCCTGCCACATTCTCCGGCACAACGCTCCGAGCACCCAGTCTTGGAAGCGTACGGACGACAAAGCCGGTCAGGAACGCATCGTGCAGATCATCTTCTCGTTCATCTCGAAACGAATACGCAACGCAACTTTCTACCTGACCCTGCTGCAAAAGCAGATCCTGCCCATAGCGACCCTGCAACGCCTGACGCCGCACGGGTTCCGTACACGCCGCTACCAGCTTACGCTCGCTGCGCTGGACTATACACAGGTCCCCGTCGAAAAATACGATTACGGGTTGCTGCGCACGGCCATGTTTTCCGACAAGAATACGATCAGTAGGATGATGGATTCCGAGGCAATGCGGGAAAAGATACTCTCCCTGTTGACCGATGAGCTGGCCGACCGTATCGCCTCGGAATCGCCGTACGACTTCCGCAAGCTGCCGGAACGATTCCGCACATCCGAACGACTGCTGCTGGCCGTGGAGCGCTGCTCGAAGCGGCGCTATTACAATGACTCGCTGGTCGGCGGGGAGGACCGCCGCCTGCTCACGCAAGAGGTCTGCGAAGCCTTCGTCCGACGGGGCTTCGACATCCCCGAACTGCCGCAGGAGGTGTGGACAGAGGATTTCGTCACCTACTGTCTGGAACACGGGCCGTCGTTCGAGTGGATCAGGCAGACGCCGCGCCATCTCATTACTTGGGAGATCGGGACACGGGTGTACGAGAAGCATCCGGACCTTGTCGGATACCTGCCGCGCCGCTATCTTACTCCGGAGCGGACCCGGAAGCTGTGCCGTAAGATGCCGAGCCTCAAGGACAAACTGCCTCGCCACCACTTTACCGAGTTTTCGAAGCAGACCGGCCTTTCAGAAGAGTTTTATGGCGGCGAAGTGTCGTTCGCGGAGCTGAAGAACGACCGGCGCGAGTTCAGCTACTGCCGCATCGGCAATGCCTACATCGGACTGTACCGCACCGGGAGATATTCGCCCGCCGACACCCTGCTGATTATGACCCGCGCCGCCAAGAGCTATATACCTGCGGAGCAGGTCTTCTGCCACCGCATCGACTCATTCCACAAAACATGGTTGGAGAAAACCGTGGCCGACCACGATCCGCAGTTCCGCAAACCGAAGGTTCCCGCCGCTCTCAAAGACGTACAATCCCTTTGCTATTATGACGTGAAACCCGTCCGAACGGTGCTCGGCACGGCCTTCTACCGCAATACGTTCATGGGGCAAACCGTCGGTTATTGTATCCGCAGGGCAGGCATAACGTACCATGACAACGATTTCGATGCACTAATTCCCGGATGGAAAAAGAAGTGGGAAAAAATTCAGCGTAACGGGGAGGCTCCCGATCTGGAACAACTGATCGATGGACGAACCTTGCACACGAAGCTGGGATTCCGCATGACCGGCATCGCCGCATTCGCCGAGGACTATGGGCTCGATCCGTCGAAAAGCTATACCATCGCCCAGTTGCGCGAGACCATTCAGAAAGTCGGCTACCGTCCGTCGCTGCACACCTACCGGCTGGAACTCCGCGCCATCCACATCATCTGATCCGGCTTATGAAACAGCGCAGACGCAACGTATGCCGCAACCTTACCGGCTGCGGCATGAGCCACTCCGCGCGGGCTCCGGACCTGAGGGGCGGAGCGCCATGCGGCGAAATTCAATAACAACTTCAAACCTGTAAAAATATGACAAGAGAACGACACAACGGTATCCCGGATACCGTACAGAAACCGGCGGAAGAGAACGTGCTGCTCGAAGGCTGCACGGCACGTTTCGACCCTGATACGAAAAAACTGTCCATCAGCGTATCCGACAAAGAGATCATTTCAGAGAACATCGCAGGGCCCGATGAAAACGACTATTGGATCGGTTACGACAACGGCGCCCGAAGCGTGGATTTCAATATCTACACGGACGAGCAGACGAATCGGTATAAGCTGGCGGTCTATCCCGTCATCGACGGACGTACTGACGGTACGACAGGACAGAACGTTCCGTTGGCCTTCGACCTCACCGGAGAGATAAAGAACCTGCTGCGCCTGCTCGGGACGACGGAGCTCAATCTGGGGGACGTCGAACAGCCTTCGATGGCCCTTTGGTGGGACAACCACGGCGATCCTCACGACACGACGGTGCTGGCCGTGGGTATCAACGACAAGAACGACCTCTATCTGACGCTCGACGACGGCTGCGGAGGGGACGTTCAAATCTGGGAGAGTTGCGGACAACTCTCGGACAATGATCTGGAGCCCGTGCTCGAAAACATCCGGGAACTTATGCCCGAGCAAAGTAAATCGTAAATCGCAAATCTCAGAAACCATGAACCTGAATCACTATTACGCAAACAACAAGGACCAGATCAACTCGTCGATCATGGAAATCGTCTCAGATCTGGCCGTCGGCCGTATGGTCGATAAATACAAGCAGCCCTTCGAAGCGTTCGTCGAGCCGGACGACCCCGACGATCCCGACAGCGGAACTCACTACAAGGAGGAGTTTCAGGACGAGTACAATCAATTCTACGACGAAGAGTACGAACGCGTGGCCTCGCTGATGCGATTCGACATCGGGGAAAACGACGGCATCCGCAAAGAGGGAAATGCAGACGATACGATCGCCTCACTCGTGTCCCGTGCGAACGCATGGCAGAAAGAAGCCCGCGAGCGGATCATCGAAACGTTTCGCCAACATGGAGGGCACGTGACCTATACGCCGGAGGACGAGGACGGGGAGTATCCGGTTGCCGCACTGATGTACGCGAAGCACGACTTTCCCCGCATCGACATCACCGACGTCTATTTCGAGGAAGAGACCTGCATCATGGCCGACGGTATCGACACGGACGGTGGTAAGCGGACAGGATTTCAGATTTACGATGAGCAGCTCTACGACATCGCGCTGTTTCTTAAATATGTATTGTAACTATGGTAACGAAAGATGTTTACATCACCGTCCGCCTCGATTTGGAGAGTACGGAGACGGAGATCATCTCCGAGGAGGCGACGGAAGACTTCATCTACGAGATGAATTACACGTTCACCGCGCCGGAAAGCTGCGGCATCACCATTATCGACACCGAAATCTGCGGGTTGAACGAATAAAGTGGTTTCAGAAAGTGGAAGGACGGCGAGGTCATCGCTCTCTTTCCTGACGATACGAACCCGCACAGCGGCACTGCCTAAATTCATAACCCAATAAAAACAAATCCTATGTCTCATAAACCGACTTCCGTCCCCGTACTGCAGGAAGGGATGGCCTATACCATCCGCCTCAATGACGGACGAAAAATCGACAATGCAATCTATTACGCCTGTATCGTCTCCGGCAAGCCGCACTTCGGCAAGGACGACGACGTATATCCCGCCGAGGATGTGCAAAGCCATTCGCTCATCGGACACTATGTCCCCGACAATTATCGGGAAGAACCCGATTCCGACCGCGTAGTCATCACGGACGACGCAGGCGAGGTGATCGAAGTCGTCACGACTCCGACACTCAACCCCGAAATGTTCTGCTGCCGCGTCCGAAACCAGATGCTTTCGGGGATGTCTCAGGATGAGATCAAAAAGTTCGTCGCCTCGACACCGCAGAAACTGGAACTTTTTTATGATGTCGCTCTCGGAGTTTTCGCCATCGACGCCGAGGCAGTCTCTTTAATATAATGATGCTCTTTGCGCCGTGCCTGCATTTCAACCAGGCACACGTACAAAGATACCTGCCGGGCATGAAAGGCTTGCAGGTAACGACGGGCATGCCAGACAGGATGTATTGGAACTCCAGTACGGATTTTACCTACCACATCGGGGCGGCATACAGCGTTCACACCAAGCTCGCCGACCACTGGGTGATTGGCGGGGAATACCTGCACAAGAAATACGGCTACAAGGATATGCGTATTCCGGTCGAACAGTTCCCGCAGAGGGCGGATATTACCTGAATTGCCTGTATATAAGAAATGTAATATATAAAATCATCATGGGCTGTTACATCGTAGCCGCCCTTGAACTTGTCACCGCCTGTAATGACAACTTGGATATTCAGCAGGCGTACCCATTCAGCATCGAAACGATGCCAGTACCCCAAAGGCTGAAAGTCGAGGAAACCGCAAAATACGCAGCCAGTTGGTGAGTGGCGGCTATTACCAGCCGATTACCTATCAAATCAGATACATCCAGCCAGATGGCAAAGGAAAGATGGAAATGGATAACGGCACGGTATTCCTGCCCAATGACCTTTACCCGCTGGAGTAAGAAACGATCCGGCTCTACTACACTTCGGCATCGACAGACCAGCAGACGATAGACATTTATATTATCAACAGCTTCGGGCAGATGCAGCAATTTACTTTTAGTTTCAATAATGACAACAGCGAGGATGAATAAGTCTTTTTAGATGAATATGTTAATAAACAGCCTGTATTTTATTGCCGGGCGTGTGTTTGTGATTAACTTTGCAATAAAAAACATGAATGCTCTTGCTTTCGTTGTCGGAAATGCAAATTACGATGGAGAACATAATAAACTCGTTAATGCAATAAATGATGCAAATGATTTCTCTGCAAAACTATTAAATTTAGGATTTGTTGTTATGAAATCAACAGATTGTACGAATGAAAGTTTTGATAGAGATATTCGGAAATTTTCAGAAGAGTTAAAAAAATACGATGTAGGGTTATTTTACTTTTCCGGACATGGTCTTCAAATAGAAGGGAAAAACTATCTAACATCTATTAACACAAGCTTTGCAGATTCCATATCAGCAAAGCATACATCTATTCCATTAGATGAGGTAATGGATTATATGCAGCAAAATAAGACAATTGTAAAAATCCTAATTTTAGATGCGTGTCGCAATAACCCATTACCCGATAGAGGTATCAATGCAGGATTGGCTCCCATTCATGCACCTAAAGGAACAATAATTGCATTTTCAACATCTCCAGGAGAAACAGCGATGGATTATGGGGCAGGAAGAAATAGTATCTATACAGGTTCGTTGTTAAATCATATAGATGATAAAAATATTCCTATTGAAGATTTCTTCAAAAGAGTTAGAACTTCAGTTTTCACATTGTCCAATGGTAAACAAACAAGTTGGGAACATACCTCATTAATAGGTAATTTTTGTTTCAATTCGGGACAATTAATACATTCCACTAATTTACCATACGATAAAGAGCATATTGCAGATAAAGATTTCATATCTAAGGGATCACCTATTGATGATATTATTGTTTCATTAAAATCACATGACTGGTATAAACAAAATCCGGCAATTAGTAAACTAAATGGATTAAATAAAGCCACAATCGATATAGGCACACGATTTTTACTTGGTAGAAATTTATTACAAACAGCTATAGGCGGAGAATTTGCCGCCAATGCTATTTTTAACAATCTATCAAATTGGTTAGATGCATGGTTTAATGAGAAAGAAAATCATGTATTAAATGGAATCCTATATGAAATATATTTTAATTCAGAGGGGAAGTTTAGACAAACAAATTTCAAATCAGGTCTAATAGATAAAATTTTTGATTTAGAAGAAAATATGAAATTTGCAAAGTCTTTTGCTTTTATTCATAATCAATTAGAGGCATTCCGAGATTTTCTATTCTATATACCGTCTGCGTCACCAGTAACACTACCTATTGATATTCGACTAAAAGAAATAGATGAAGATTTTCAAGGGAAATCTATTAAAAGAAAATTTCCTGATTCCATAAAAATTCATGGAACAGAGATAATTAATACTAACCCTAATGAAGAGTGGTACACAACTGTAACATACGACCAATTTATAGACAAATTGCATTTGGAATTATGTGTTCCATTAAAGCGTTTAAGAATATCAATAAATGAACAGAATACACCCGATTTGAAGTTGCAAGTCCCAATGGATAAGCTATTAAAGTAGTTGAATAGTAATAATATATAACAAGGAAATATATGAGTTTCTTTGCCTCTTTATTTTTTAGTACTCTCTTTCGAATATCGACTTATTTAGCGAAATACTGCGTCTTCAGCCAATAAGCGTAAATCGGGTCCTGAAACGACATCTTACCGGCCTGATTATCCAGTATATCATTCTTGACCAGTGCTACCTTCGAACGGGCGACCGAGGTCGGGGACGAGATACCATAGCGGTGCATCACCTCTGTTGAGGTAATTGACTTTTCCCCGGCGATAAGCGCTTTAAGGTAACATAACTGCTGGGTGGTGAGCGTCTCAGTAATGGTTACGAAAAGCAGGCTCAGTTGCTCCACCAGAGCCGTGTGGGCCTCCCGCACGATTTCCTCGGTACACTCGTCCTTCGTACGGAGCCATGACAGTTGAGCCAACTGCTGCGCGTAGTACGGATGGTTGTCGACCAGCATGGCGATAAGATGGCTCGCCTCGTTTGTGATGCACTTTCCCGTATCCACAAAGCGGCTATTAAAGAACGCCACGAGGTATTCGGTTTCGATCTTATTGAGAAATATCAAGTTCCCGAACTTATAAAAAGGCTTGGACGAGTCGGTGAACACTTCCAGCATCATGTGGCGTTTACTGCCGTAAAGACAGTAAGCGACATTTTGATGAAGTTGCCAGTGCGAACGCAATTTCTTCTGGAAATACTCCGGATCGTTGAACTCTGCAATATTCTGGAACTCATCGACGCAAATAACGATTTTTAGCCCCTTCTCTTTGGCAATCTTCTCCGCCAGATCAAGAATCTCATCTGGGTTACGTTTTACTTCTTCCCAGTCGAAATCGATGGAAACCTCGTTGGTCGGGTCCATGCCGATCGAAATCTTGGGCACCAACCGGGAGAAAAACTTCTTGGCGTTCCCGATAGCTTCGTCCCATTTCGACGAGGTGGCGGCAATGACCTTCTGGGCCAGCAGCGAGTAGAAATGCTCCTCGTTGCGGACGTTGAACAGGTCGATGTGACAGATGCGCAGCTTACTGTCTTGTTCCATCGCCAGCTTTGCCGCTTTATTGACCAGCGAACTCTTCCCCCAACGGCGGGGCGAAATGATGATCGTATTGATGAGCGACGTGAAGTGAGAAACCAAGTAAGCCGTTTCTTGCTCCCGGTCCGTAAAATTCTTTTCCGTGGCGATCTTTCCGAAGATAAAAGGAGTTTCCATAACAAGATATTTTAGTATCTGGCAACAAATTTAATACATTTAATGTAATAACAAAAATTGTTATTACACAATATGTGTGACTTTAAAATCCTTATCCCACCCTCATCCTATATTTATTGGCAGTAAAAAGAAACATATCTACGATAGTCAAACTGCTAATTTAAGGCAAAATCAGGACAGTTATAACTATAACAAATAGCAATGATAAATGTAATACCGATGCTATTGATAAATTCATTATTGTTTTGTTTTGCATTTGTCTTCGCCCGAAATTTTCAGAGAAAATCATTTTATTCCTCAGTCGGGTTTGATTATTTTTGTACCCGCATTTGAAAAACATAATTTTCGTTACTTATGACTTTCGAAATTACTGACTCGAATATCGATACCTTCCTGCATGAAGATAAACCGCTGGTAATCGACTTCGGGGCCGAATGGTGCGGCCCCTGCCGGACACTGGCACCCATCATCGAAGGCTTAGCCACAGAGTATGAAGGCCGAATCAACGTAGGCACGTGCGACGCCGAAGAGAATAACGCCCTGACTACCCGTTACACAATACGCAACGTCCCCACGCTGCTGTTCTTTCGCGGAGGGGAAATCGTAGAACGCCATGTCGGGATGGCATCTGCTGAGACGCTGCGCAGTATGTTCGAGGCCTTGCTGCAATAAAACCGTCGTATGAAATTATCCACCCGTCTGAAATACGGCCGCCCTGATCATGGGTGCGATCGTGGTATTCGACCACCTCTGGGCCGGATGGCTGCCCAATGATTATCCTTATGCGACGTGGATACATTACGGACTACTTGCACCTGTGGGTTTCTGTCTGGCCGTGAGCCTGGACATAAATACCGGAAACCCTGAACGCAGTGTTTTCGCCACGACGTGCGGATGGCGGCCACGCTTCTTCTCGCCGTACTGCCGGAGATGAACATGGGGATCGTGCTGAACCGTTTCGTCCCTCTTGTGGTTGGGGCATTTATACAATGGTCGATCGTACGGCAGTAAACGGCGTCAACCACAACCGACATTATGAGGATGTAATAATCAAACCTCACATCGCTTTACAAAAAATAACCGGCTCTTACTGGTATCTTATTGAATTTTATCCCTAATTTTCACATTATCAATCCCGGCAGATTATAATGTTCTGATAAATAGCTAAATATCTTATTGCATTAAGTTGTTCTGTGCAGTTTTCTGAATTTGATGCACATTTGATGTGCGCTTTTTAACTTATTGAAATTCAGTTCTGATACTATGCTGAATATAAACACGCCCCCTTTTGCGAACCGACGAGTTTCTCTTCGATACTGCGGCTTGAACCAATTTCAGTTTATTGAAAATCAATAAATTGAGGATTTTATTCAATAGCCATCTATTTTATAATAGGCTGATGGTAAATAATTTGCATTTTTATTTTTTCATCATTTCGGGTTTATTATCCGTGTCTTGTTTTGCATCGGAAACTATATTCCGTGGTACCTTTGTGTCGTTCAATTCTTACCTATTATGCAAAACGAAGACGACTTGCGCGGACTGGCTAAGGTCATGCAGTTCATGCGTGCGGTCAGCATTCTGATGATCGTGATCCATCTCTATTGGTATTGCTTTCCCTTGATTCATTCGTTCGGCTGAAACCTCGGAATCGTCGACCGCATCCTCGCTAACTTTCAGCGAACCTGTTCGCTTTTCTCCTCCCGTTATATCACTCTTTCGTTCTGCCTCGTCACACTCGCTCTTTCTTGTGTAGGGACCCGTAGCGTCAAGAACGAAAAAATCAAACTCCGGCATATTGCCGTATTGCTTGTAATCGGGCTCGCCCTGTTTTTGCCTAACGGCGGATTGCTCGAATATCCATCCGGGCGGTACGCCGAACTACCGGGTGCAGGGCCAAAGCACCGGCAGCAAGAGCAAGGTGCTGGGCATCGAAACAGACCGATGGCTGACCGCGGCGGTCTATTTCGACAGCGACTATCAGGCGATCCAGTCGGTGGCCGATCTCTATCCTTCCGGAGTAGAGATCACCTCCAATACCCATGACTTCACGGGCAACGTGACGCGGACGAAAGTGAAGCAGACCGTAGACAATACGGTCT
>OGPV01000497.1_pt1 | contig 30581 bp, 19 predicted proteins | sample 1553001 | NCBI WGS metagenome assembly OGPV01 (sample SAMEA2580268, study PRJEB22360) | human gut metagenome | biome: human gut; feature: human-associated habitat; material: faeces | place: Denmark | collected 2008/2010
TGCTCATCAGAAGTATCTTGCTTAGTAAAAATGAGAAAAGGTCAATTCGTGTTTGTAAAATTCTTGATAAATAGAATGCATGTTAGACAAAAAGGCGATTAGATGTTAATATAGTATAAAAGAAGTGCTACCGATAGACGGTCAGCCTGATATATGTATTGATTAAAAATAACCGCCACAGTTTACCAGACCAGGGCGGTTATTTTTGTGTCTTGGAAAGATTAATGGTGTTTATAGCAGGAGTGATGTAGATGAGAGTAAAACTTGAGGATGTTTGTGAGCGTGGCTCATCGAACATAAAACAGTCTGATATAATTAAAATGAGTGGTAATTATCCAATTTATGGTGCGTCAGGATTGGCTGGAAAAGTAAATTTTTATCATCAGGAGCAACCATATGTAGCTGTTGTCAAGGATGGAGCAGGAATAGGCAGAACAACATTGAATCCAGCAAAATCTTCAGTGATAGGAACTATGCAGTATCTAATACCAAAGAAAAATGTATTACCAGAATATTTGTTTTATGTTGTGAGTTATATGCATTTAGAAAAATACTACACTGGAGCAACCATTCCACATATTTATTTTAAAGATTATAAAAATGAAGAATTTAACCTTGATAATATAGAGAAACAATTGGAAATCATAGATGTTTTGGGTAGGTGTAAAAAGGTTATAGAAGCCAGAAAACAAGAGTTAGTTGAATTAGACAGCTTAACGAAAGCCCGATTTGTCGAGATGTTTGGGGATCCTGTTGCAAATGACAAAGGTTGGAAAATGAAACCTTTATTAGATATGGGAAAGTGTAAGAATGGAATGAATTTTCACTATGACGACAGCGGTGTTGAGATAAGTTGTTTGGGCGTTGGAGATTTTAAGGATTTATCCGTTATAGATAATACAAAAAAACTATCCATAGTATCATTAAACGAGATGCCATCAGAAGAATATTTATTAAAAGATGGAGACATAGTGTTCGTACGTTCTAATGGAAATAAGGATTTAGTAGGAAGAAGTTTGGCTATATATCCGGGAAAATTGCCAACAACATTTAGTGGATTTTGTATTAGGTATAGAATACATGATGATGAGATAACAGTTCCATATTTATTAAGAGTTCTGAAAATGGAATCAATGCGAAAAAAAATGGCAGGACGTGGTGCTAATATTCAAAATCTGAATCAACAGATATTAGGAACATTAGTAATACCTGTACCACCAATAGAACTTCAAAACCAATTCGTAGATTTTGTACGAGCCATCGACAAATCAAAATTTGATACTATGACCTTCGCCCCAATATATGATATAATAAACCTATATTTACACACTCATTTTTATTAGGGAAGGAGATGAGCAAGCATGACAGAATCAATTAAACTACCGGTGGGAATAGAGAGCTTTGATGAGATCCGTTCAGACGGATATTACTATGTCGATAAGACAAAGCTGATTGAACAGTTGATTGACAGCCGGGGAAAAGTCAACCTTTTTACCAGACCGCGTCGTTTTGGCAAGACTCTCAACATGAGTATGCTCAAATCTTTCTTTGAAATTGGAGCAGCTTCTGAATTATTTGATGGTCTTTATATATCGCACAACAAAAAAATGTGTGATGATAATATGGGTAAATATCCTGTGATATTTCTGTCTTTAAAGAATGTGGAAGGACTAGATTTTCAAGCTGCAAAGTATCAGATGATAGAGATAATTGCAAAGGAAGCTAAGAGATTTGTATATTTGAAGAATAGTGACAGGCTGGACATTGACGATAAGTCGGCGTATGCTTCTTTAATTCGATTAGAGGATGGCAGATATGAAATGAGAGATGAGGCACTGTATGCTTCGCTTCAAACTTTATCTGAGCTGTTATATAAGCATCATTGCAGAAAAACAGTTATTTTAATAGATGAATATGATGTTCCACTGGATAAGGCATTTCAAAATGGCTATTATAAAGAGATGGTTTCTTTGATACGTGCCATATTCGGAAAAGCATTAAAGACAAATGAGGCATTGGATTTTGCTGTCTTAACAGGTTGTCTTCGCGTTTCAAAAGAAAGTATTTTTACAGGATTAAATAATTTCAAGATTTTATCTATTACTGATACAAGATTTGATGAACACTTTGGATTTACGGATGCGGAAGTAGAGCGTTTGCTGGCATTTTATCATTTGGAAAACAGGTTTGCGGAGACAAAGGAATGGTATGATGGTTATCATTTCGGAAATGTTGATGTATATTGTCCGTGGGATGTAATTAATCATGTTGACAGAATAAAAGATGATCCAATGGCTGGACCGGAAGCGTATTGGATTAATACAAGCGGAAATGAGCTTGTTAAGAGGTTTATAGATAAGGCTGGTAAGACAACCAGAAATGAAATTGAGCGTTTGATCGCGGGAGAAGCCATAGACAAGCAAATTCGTCTGGATATGACCTATGACGAAATAGACAATAATATTGATAATCTATGGAGTGTTCTGTTTACAACAGGTTATCTGACATATACAAAGATAAGTGAGAACAAAAAATATAGCCTTGTAATTCCAAACAATGAGATTAAAGAAGTATTTAAGCTGCAGATACAGGAGTGGTTCAGGAATAAAATATTTTCCAATACCGAGCAGTTGCAGGACTTTTGGAAGGCTTTCAAAGATGGAAATACACAGATAATGGAAATGTATTTAAACAAGGTGCTGAGTAATTCGGTGAGCGTTTTTGACACAAAAGCGAGAAATGATGAAAAGGAAAGCTCCTATCATAATCTGCTTATTGGAATTTTGAGTGGCAATGAGGACTGGCTGGTAAAGTCAAATGTTGAGGCAGGAGAGGGCTTTGCAGATATTATTGTGGAGACAGATGATCCGGATGAAGGAATTATTGCAGAGCTTAAATACACAAAAGATTTTAAAGCTATGGAAAAATCCTGTGAAAAGGCTCTGAAACAGATAAAGGATAGAAGATATCAGGAATATCTGTTAAATGATGATCGACAGAATATCATGTATTATGGAATTACATTTTGCAGAAAAAGATGCAAAGTGCTTGTAGAAAGATAAAAGGGGTGATTACATGGAAACTAATTTTGATTACCTTTTAAAGAAAGAAGAATACGCAGATTTTGCAAAACAGGCAGTTGAAGCAGAAAAAAGTTTATCCATTTCACCGGCCACTTGTGCCATTTTGTCGAGGCGTGCACTTGAGCTTGCAGTGAGGTTTGTTTTCTCATATGACGCGGAGCTTTCGCTTCCGTACAGAGATAATGTATCGAGTCTTATTCATGAGCCAACGTTTAGAAGGATAATTGAGCCAAGGCTGTTTCCAATGCTCAAATATACCATTCATCTGGGAAATGTTGCAGTTCATACCAACAACAATATAGGCAGGGATGAAGCAATAATAGCGCTTCGTGATTTGTTTGAGTTTTGCGATTGGATTGATTATTCATATTCGAGGGAATACGATGAGAAGACATATGATGAGTCGATTCTTGCAAGCGGTAATGAAAAGCGTATAAAGGCTGATGAGCTCATGAAGCTGTATGAGGGCTTAAGCAGTAAGGATAAAAAGCTCGAGAGCGTATTGAAGGAGAATGAAGAGCTCCGCGAGCAGATGACAAAGAAGCGTAGTCAGAATGTAAAGACAAGGGAGTTCCATGTAGATACGATAAGTGAGGCAGAAACCCGCAAGAGATATATAGATGTTGCCTTAAAGGAGGCAGGATGGGTTATTGGCAGAAATGTCACGGAGGAGGAGCCGGTTACAGGAATGCCAAACAGCACAGGAACAGGGTATGTGGATTATGTTCTTTGGGGAAAGGATAATCTTCCACTTGCTGTAGTGGAGGCTAAAAAGGCTTCTGTGGATGCTATGGTAGGAAGCCAGCAGGCGAAGCTGTATGCTGACTGTTTGCAGAATAAATACAATAGACGCCCTCTTATTTTCATAACAAATGGATTTGAATTTTTCTATACGAATGATTATATGGGATATCCAAGGCGTGAGGTTTCAGGCTTTTTCACACAGGAAGAGCTGCAGCTTGAGATGGATGGACGCACTTCAAGGATTCCGCTTGAAAATATACGGATAAGCGATGATATTACCAACAGACCGTATCAGAAAGAGGCTGTAACCGCAGTCTGCGATGCTATCACAAATAAGCACCGTAAGATGCTTATAGTGCAGGCCACAGGTTCAGGAAAGACAAGAGTGAGCATTAGTATTGTTGATGTATTAAGGCGCCACAATTACGTGAAAAATATTCTGTTCCTCGCAGACAGAAAAGCTCTTGTGAAGCAGGCCAAAAACAATTATACGAATCTGCTTCCTGATTTATCATGCTGTAATCTGCTTGACAATAAAGATGACCCTGAGTCGTGCAGGATGATTTTTTCTACATATCCGACGATGATGAATGCCATAGATGAGAGGAAAAACAAATATGGTGAGAAGCTCTTTAGTCCGGGGCATTTTCAGCTCATAATCTGCGATGAAGTACACCGCAGCATTTACAAAAAATATCAGGAAATATTTGAGTATTTTGATGCGATGTTACTTGGTATGACTGCCACTCCAAAGAATGAAATCGACAAAAACACATATGGAGTCTTTGACCTTGAAAGAGGAGTTCCGACATTTGCGTATGAGCTTGAAAAAGCGGTGGAAGAGGGCTATCTGGTCAATTATTCTACACTGGAATATAAGTCAAAAATAATGGAAAGCGGTATTCACTATGATGAGCTGTCAGATGAGGAAAAAGAAGAGTATGAGGATACATTTTCTGATGATGACACTGTAGGTGATGATATATCAGGAGAGGCCGTAAATACATGGCTTTTTAACGCGGATACAATTGATAAGGTTTTAAGAGAGCTTATGGAAAAGGGCTTAAAAATTGAGGGTGGAGACAAGCTTGGCAAGACAATAATTTTTGCCAAAAACTCTTTGCATGCGCAGGCAATAGTCGAGCGTTTCAATAAGCTTTTTCCGGAATATGGAGGAGACTTCATAAAGCGGATAGATTATAGTATAAAGTACAGTGATTCATTGATAGATGAGTTTAGCACAAGTGATAAAATGCCACAGATAGCAGTATCTGTTGATATGCTCGACACAGGAATAGATATTCCGGAGATTTTGAATCTTGTATTTTTTAAGAAGGTAAAAAGCTATGCCAAGTTCTGGCAGATGATTGGAAGGGGAACCAGGCTTTGCTCTAATCTGCTTGGAGAGGGTATGGACAAAGAAAGATTTCTTATATTTGATTTCTGTAACAATTTTGAATATTTCCGCGTGAACAAAAATGGAGCGGAGAATGGCATAACAGAATCACTCAATGAGAAAATATATAACACAAAAGCCCAGATTGTCAGAGAGCTTCAGGCACCGGTATACAGTAGTGATGAGGTATACGCAGATTACAGAAAAAGCCTTGTGGATGATTTAAAGGAAGATGTAATTAGCTTAAATGACGATAGCTTTATGGTGAAAAGACATCTGCGTTATGTAGAGTTTTTCAGGGCTTCATCATCGTGGGATAATCTGGAGACAATAGAGATTTCGGATATCAGGGAGCATATTGCACCTCTTATCAGGCCTAAAAAGGAAGATGAGCTGGCACGAAGATTTGACTATCTGGTATACAGTATAGATCTTGGACTGCTGCAAAGCAAAAGCATACAAAGTCCGGTGAATATAGTGGTTCAGACCGCAGAAAAGCTGTCTGCCAAATACTCAATCCCACAGGTGGAAAAGAAAAAGGAGATTATCGAAAAGGTCCAGACAAATGAATTTTGGGATAAAGTCACTATAATAGAGCTTGATACAGTAAGAGAAGCTTTAAGAGGTCTGTTGCAGTACCTTGACAGACAGGTACGGCCAATATACTATACAAATTTCACGGACTCTATAACAGATGGTACACCGGGTGAACCTTTATATGGCGGAAATGACTTGAAAAATTATCGTAAAAAAGTCGAATTTTACCTGAAAGAGCATAGTGACAAATTGTCAGTGTATAAGCTGAAAAACAACAAAAAGCTGACAGAAACGGATCTAAGGGAATTGGAACGAATTCTGTGGACTGAGCTTGGTTCAAAGGAAGATTATATAAAGGAATACGGAGAGACACCGATAGGCAGATTAGTACGAAAAATAGTCGGTGTAGATAGAGCGGCAGTAAACGAAGCCTTCAGTTGTTTTATGTCAGAAGAGCGCTTGAACATAAATCAGATGAGATTCGTAAATCTGATAGTGGACTATATAGTAGCAAATGGAAATATCGAAGATAATAAAGTATTGATGGGTGAACCATTTAAATCAGTTGGAAGTATCACAACTCTTTTCAAAGATGATATGAGTACCGCAAAACAGATAATGGAGATAGTGAATCAGATAAAGCGTAACTCCGAAGAAATTGCCTGATGTATAGCGAAGCTGTTTAGATACTGTAGATTTATGCACATGAAACACAGAAAATGGAAGAGGATGTGAAAAAACTCAATCGAGTTTTTTCACATCCCCTTTTTTTGAGCTTATATATTAGCATCTCCTGCAGACAGGTTGTGGAAGCATAATAAATTTGCAAAAATTATATTTAATTCTATAAAGCACTTGACATAGTTACTAAGAGTTACTATAATAAGCACATAAAGTAAATATAAGAAACGCAGAAAGTAATTATAGGAGTTAAACACATGAATAAAGTAGATGTAAATGGATTAACAGAACGGGAGTTTTTAGCAGAATATAAGCCGGGCGATTATGACAGACCATCGGTTACAGTTGACATGATGGTGCTTCGTATGAAGGAAGACTTAAGCTGTATGCAGGTGCTTCTGATAAAGAGAAAGGCTCATCCGGAGATAGACAAATGGGCGCTTCCAGGCGGATTTATTAACATAAAGGAATCAGCATATGAAGCAGCGTGCAGGGAGCTTAAAGAGGAAACAGGTCTTACAGACATTTATCTTGAGCAGCTCTATACCATGAGCCAGCCGGACAGGGACCCTCGTATGAGAATTATTGATATTGCATACATTGCACTGCTTCCATATGGATATGAGCAGTCTGCCGTTGCGGGTGATGACGCAAAGGATGCCAGATGGTTCGATGTGAAATTTGCAGATGAAAAACTTGAGTTTGCAAACGACTTGATTAAAATTGAATACTCCCTCAGGTCTGAGAAATTTAAAAATGGTGTAATCACAGTGGAAAACTTTGTTCCGGTCAGCGTATCAGACGAAAAGCTTGCTTTTGACCATGACCAGATTATACTGGAAGGACTTATGAGGATAAGGAATAAGGCTGAGTATACAGGCATTATGTTTAACCTTGTGCCGCGTGAGTTTACCATTCCGGACCTGCTTAAGGTGTTTGAGGTTCTTTCAGGAAAGGAAGTTCATCCAAAGGTGTTCCGTGAGAAGATTGCAGGACAGCTTGTTTCACTTGACAGGTCGCAGAGACCTATTGTCGGAAGAAAACCGGCTGCTGTGTACAGATATGTTGACCTTAACATGGATGAACGTAAACTGGTTAAAGTGCATAAGAAATATAAAAACGGTGTGATACTCACAAGGGCACAGCCATTCCATAACGGACACCTGAACATGATAAAACAGGCCGCATCGGAGTGCGAAAATCTGCTTGTTGTGATAGGCAGTGCAAACAAAAGCTATACAAAGAGAAATCCGTTTCCAATCGAATACAGAAAAAGACTTGTTGAAAACGTACTGCAGGAAGAGGATTTAAGCGGTGCAGATGTAAAGGTTATGACATTATCAGACTGGAGCATGGAGGATGCAGCCCAGTATGTAAAGGAATGGGGTTCTTTCTTCTATTACAACATAGCTAATGAAATTGGAGAGAAAAGCTTTACATTCTATTACAACGACGACCCGAAGATTGCGGAAAACTGGTTTACAGATGATATTTTAAAGAATGTGACCATCAGAAACCTTGGCAGAAGCGATATTGAGATTTCAAGTACAATGATCAGAGATTTGCTGTATAAGAAAGATTATGACAAAGCCAGGGATCTGGTTCCGCGATGGATGTGGAAGGATTTAAAGCAGCTTGGAAAAATCCTTATGGATGCAACAAATGATGATTATATGATGTAGGAGGAAATGATTATGGCAAAGAAAATTTTAGTAGTAGTGGATGCACAGAATGACTTTATTACAGGAGTTCTTGGAAACAAGGAGTGTAACGTGGCAACAAATGTTATTGCAGATGAAATCAGGTCAGGAAAATATGATGACGTGATATTCACAAGGGATACGCATGATGAAAACTATCTGAATACTCAGGAGGGAAGAAAGCTTCCGGTAGCTCACTGTATTAAAGGGACAAACGGATGGGAAGTAGACGCTCGTCTTAAAGCAGCAATGAAGGAGCGTGGAGTTGACTGTGATGATATGACTTATATTGACAAGCCGACGTTTGGCAGCAAAGAGCTTGGCGAACTGCTTGCGGGATATGACAACAGCGATACAGAGATTTATTTCTGCGGATTCTGCACGGGAATATGCGTAATCAGCAACGTAGCGATTGCAAAGACGTTCTGTAAAGACGCAGAGGTGCTCGTAATAGAAAATGCCTGCGCCTGCGTAACGCCTGAAAGTCATAAGACAGCAATAGAAGCAATGAAGATGATCCAGGTAGGCATTAAGGGCACACCCTCATGTTAGTGCACATGAGGGTGTGCCCTCTGCCGTATTCCCGGTCTATCGGTTTTCGTAGTTAGTCTAGTGAATTAAGCAGTCTTTCCTGTATAAAGCTGATAATACTTTCCCTTCTTTGAAATCAGCTCATCATGACTTCCCCTTTCAATAATGCGTCCCTGCTCCAAAACCATAATGCAGTCGCTGTTTCTGACAGTAGAAAGCCTGTGTGCGATAACAAATGTAGTACGGCCATGCATGAGCTTATCCATGCCGTCCTGAACAATACGCTCGGTACGTGTATCAATTGAGCTTGTAGCCTCATCGAGGATGAGCACAGGCGGATCGGCGATAGCGGCACGCGCAATGGCTAGAAGCTGGCGCTGGCCCTGGCTTAGGTTTGCACCGTCACCTGTCAGTACAGTATTGTAGCCGTCAGGAAGCTGGCGGATAAACGTATCGGCGTTTGCCAGGCGGGCAGCTGCGTATACTTCATCATCTGTGGCATCAAGCTTGCCGTAGCGGATGTTTTCCATGACAGTAGCTGTGAAAAGGTGGGTATCCTGCAAAACAATGCCAAGAGAGTGGCGCAGATCAGCCTTTTTAATCTTGTTTATATTGATGCCGTCATATCTTATCTTGCCGTCTGCTATATCGTAGAAGCGGTTGATAAGGTTAGTGATGGTAGTCTTTCCAGCTCCGGTGGTGCCAACAAAGGCAATCTTCTGACCGGGTGTTGCAAAAAGATCCACATCGTGCAGTACAATTTTCTCAGGCACATATCCGAAATCCACATCGTCAAATACCACATCGCCCTCGAGTTTTTTGTAGTCCACAGAGCCGTCAGCCTGATGAGTATGCTTCCATGCCCATAAGCCGGTGTGCTCAGGTGTTTCAGTGAGTTTTCCGTTTTCTTCCTTAGCATTTACCAGTGAGACATAGCCTTCGTCAGTCTCAGGCGTTTCGTCGAGCAGAGAGAAGATACGGTCGCATCCGGCAAGTGCCATGATGATACTGTTGAACTGCTGGCTGACCTGCGAGATAGGCATGTTAAAGCTCTTGTTAAAGGTCAGAAAGCTCGCAAGCTTACCAAGGGTCAGACCGCCAAAGCCTGAAAGAGCCATAACACCGCCGGCAAGAGCGCAGAGCACGTAGCTTAGATTTCCAATCTGTGCGTTTACAGGACCGAGCATATTGGAGTACATGTTGGCATTGTAGGCGCTTTCAAAGAGTTCATCGTTTATTTTGTCGAAGGCTTCAATATTTTCCTGCTCGTGGGTAAATACCTTGACCACCTTCTGGCCGTTGAGCATTTCCTCGATGAAGCCGTTAACCTTGCCGAGGTCGCGCTGCTGCGCAAGGAAATAGCGGCTGGAGAAGCCTGCAAATTTCTTTGTCACGACTGTTGTTACGATTACCATCACGATAGTTAGTATGGTGAGCGGAATATTTAATATGACCATTGAAACAAAAACGCTCACAACAGTGATAGCACTGTTAAGTATCTGCGGAAGACTCTGGCTGATGAGCTGGCGGAGTGTATCGATATCGTTTGTATAAATTGACATGATATCGCCGTGCGCATGTGAGTCAAAGTATCGGATTGGCAGATCCTGCATATGGGAAAAGAGCTCAACACGCAGGTTCTTAATGGTGCCCTGTGATACGTAGATCATTATTTTGCTGTATGCAAACGTACTGATGACGCCGATGCCGTAGAATACGGCGACCCTTCCCATTGCTGCAAGGAGTGGTCCGTAGTCGGGATTTCCTGTCTTAAGCAGTGGTACTATATAGTCATCAATCAAATTTTTGGTAAACATGGTTCCCTGCACATTTGCAAGTACACTGACAAAGATACATATCACAACAATTATGCAGGCAGGTAAATATTTCTTGAAAATAAATCCCATGAGGCGCGCAAAAAGCTTACCGGGATTTTTAATTTTGGGTTTTGGACCTCGTGGTCCTCTTGGTCCTGGCATCAGGCAGCACCTCCTTCATCAAAGTCTCCTCCGCCGTTTGTCTGGGAATCGTAAACATCGCGGTAGATTTCATTATTTTTAAGCAGATTTTCGTGAGTGTCAAAGCCGTCCACTTTTCCGTCATTAATCACGATGATACGGTCAGCATCCATGACTGATGAGATACGCTGTGCGATGATGAGCTTAGTGGTTCCCGGTATTGTTTTTGCGAGGGCAGCACGGATTTTTGAATCTGTTGCTGTATCTACAGCCGAGGTGCTGTCATCGAGTATGAGTATCCTTGGCTTTTTAAGCAGAGCCCTTGCGATACACAGACGCTGCTTCTGGCCACCGGATACGTTGGTTCCGCCCTGTTCTATGTAGGTGTTGTACTTGTCAGGGAAGGACTCGATAAAGTCATCGGCGCATGCCATTTTGCAGGCCTCAATACACTCATCTGTGGTAGCGTTTTTGTCACCCCAGCGCAGATTTTCGAGTATGGTGCCCGAGAAAAGCACGTTCTGCTGGAGCACGACAGCTACCTTGTTTCTGAGAGTGTCCATGTCGTACTCACGCACATCGTGGCCTCCGACGATTACAGAGCCGGTGTCTGTGTCGTAGAGACGGCTTATCAGGTTTACAAGGGAAGATTTCGAGCTTCCGGTTCCTCCTATGATGCCGATGGTCTCACCAGATTTTATGTCTAGATTTATATCTGACAGAACCGGAGTTTCAGCGGTGTCTGAATATCTGAAGGTTACATGCTTAAAGCTTATGCTTCCGTCAGGTACATCGTAAAGCGGCTCCTTAGGATTGTGCAGTGTGCTCTGTTCATTTAATACCTCGCTGATTCGTCTTGCGGATGCGAGTGAGAGTGAAATCATTACAAACACCATCGAGAGCATCATGAGGTTCATCAGAATATTCATGCAATAGGTGAGAAGAGCCATCAGATCACCTGTAGTGAGAGTGCTGCTTACCACCATATGAGCTCCGAGCCAGCTTATTAACAGGATGCAGGCATACACTGTAAACTGCATGAGAGGAGAGTTGTATACCACAAGGCTTTCTGCCTTCACAAATACGTCGTAGATATTCTGTGCTGCCTTTGAAAAACGTTTCTTCTCATAATCCTCACGGACGTATGCCTTTACAACGCGGATAGCGGATACGTTTTCCTGTACGCTTTCATTCAGGTCATCATAGCGCTTGAAGGCTCTGTCGAAGTATTTCATGGCCGCCTTACTGATGAAAAGCAGTAAAGCTCCAAGCACAATGACAGCGATTAAGTATATTGTCGCAAGGCGAGGGCTGATGAAAAATGACATAGCCATCGCACATATTATGGATGCAGGGGCTCTCATAGCCATGCGAAGCAGCATCATGTAAGCATTCTGGATGTTGGTCACATCGGTTGTCATACGTGTGACAAGGCTAGCGGATGAGAATCTGTCGATATTTGCAAAGGAAAAGGTCTGGATGTTGCGAAACATTGCAGCACGCAGATTTTTTCCAAAGCCCATGGCGGCCTTTGCACCATATTTTGCACCGAGACATCCTGTCAAAAGACCAAACAGTGCTGCGACAATCATCCACACACCCATGATATAGATATGCCTTGTGTCGCCCATATTGACACCGTTGTCGATGATTGATGCCATGAGAAGAGGGATTATGGTATCCACAGCCACCTCAAGCAGCATGAAAACAGGTGTCGCAATCGAAGCCCATTTGTATTCCTTTATTTGGGCACCTAGTGTTTTTAACATATGTTTTGTCCTTTCTTCTTATATTTCATATTTGATTAAAACAAACTTCCCACATTTATGGTAATGTGGTTAACTAAAAAAATACTTGCATTTAATTAGTTAGTGTGCTAACTATATTATAGATATACTTTTTTTATTGTCAAGAAAAATCTATGAAAGGATTTCAGATATGAAGGAGTTTACACCGGATAAATACTTAGGACACAAGATAAACCGCATCAGCAGGAGTATAGACAGATATTTTGACAGAAAAAGGTGCAGTAAAACAGAATGTATACCGCGAAGCCAGGGGATGATGATTGGATATATAATGGATAATCAGGGCCAAAATATATTTCAAAAGGATATCGAAGCAAAGTTTCATCTGTCAGGAGCCACAGTGACAAATATGCTTAAAAGTCTTGAAAAAAACGGCTATATCGTGCGCACACCTATGGAAAATGATGCAAGGCTTAAGAGGATTGAGCTGACGCAAAAAGCACTGGACCACGAAAACAGGGTAAGGGAAAATATAATGGTAATAGAGGAAGCCATGCACGAAGGCTTTTCTAAGGAGGAGTTTAACATGATGCTTGGCTTTTTGGACAGAGTGATTGACAATATGGAAAAGCTTAACAAGTAACAAAATAATTACAGAGTTGAAAAAGTAGCATAAATATTGTGGCTTTTTTTGTGCAATAAGTCAAAATGCTACAAAATATTGTTGAGCGTATTGACATAGCAACAATATCTTGTATAATTTAGATTGTCATCAAAAGACAGATGCACAGATTTGTATTAAATAATATGGCATTTTATATGTAGCTATATCGTAATTGTTTGGTGAAAAGCCCGCTTTACATTGCAGGGCAGTGACATGAATTAATGATTACATCTCATTTATAGCTGCATATTTTGTGCCATTACACATGATAAAATGTATATATATAGTATGTGCATTGAATGACAATACTATATATAGTACACTACATTATATGGAATATAGTATACAGAGAGGAGAAATTTACATGAAAATCATCAAGCGAAGCGGCAGTGAGGATATATTTGATGCAGCCAAAATTGTAGCTGCCATTAGAAAGGCAAACGATTCAGTGCTAGACTATGAGAAGCTTACTGCTGATCAGATTGAGGAAATTGCAAGCAACGTGGAGACTGCATGTGAGAACATGAAGCGCTCTCCAAGCGTTGAGGAGATACAGGATATGGTGGAGAACCAGCTCATGAACAAGCGTGCCTTTACCGTAGCCAGAAACTACATTACTTACAGATATAAGAGAGCCATCGTCCGTAAGTCAAACTCTACGGACCAGCAGATTCTTAGCCTTCTTGAGTGCAATAACGAGGAGGTAAAGCAGGAAAACTCCAACAAGAATCCTACTGTAAACAGCGTGCAGCGTGACTACATGGCAGGTGAGGTGAGCAAGGATATCACACGCCGTTTCCTGCTTCCTGAGGATATAGTGGAGGCTCATGAGAAGGGGCTTATCCATTTCCACGATGCAGATTATTTTGCACAGCATATGCACAACTGCTGTCTTGTAAACCTTGAGGACATGCTTCAGAACGGCACAGTAATCAGTGAGACTATGATTGACACACCAAAGAGCTTTTCAACAGCCTGCAACATTGCTACACAGGCTATCGCACAGATTGCCAGCTCACAGTATGGTGGACAGAGTATCTCGCTTGCACATCTGGCACCATTTGTACAGGTCAGTCGTGAGAAGTTCAGAAAGCAGGTGCAAAAGGAATTCGAGAGCGTAGGCCTTGATTTAGATGAAGAAAAAATCAACGAGGTAGCAGAGCTCCGTGTCAAGGAGGAAATCAACCGTGGTGTGCAGATGATTCAGTATCAGGTCATCACACTCATGACTACAAACGGACAGGCACCGTTTATCACAGTATTCATGTACCTGAATGAGGTATCCGATCCGCAGACAAAGGCAGATCTTGCCGCAATCATTGAGGAGATGCTGCACCAGAGAATAAAGGGTGTAAAGAACGAAAAGGGTGTATATATCACACCGGCATTCCCTAAGCTCATATATGTGCTTGAGGATGATAATATCACAGAGGATTCAAAGTACTGGAATCTCACAGTGCTCGCGGCACAGTGCTCTGCAAAGAGAATGGTGCCTGACTATATTTCAGAGAAGGTCATGAAGGAGCTTAAGGACGGAGATGTGTATACATGCATGGGCTGCCGTTCATTCCTCACAGTGGACAGATGCTCACAGACAGCGGGCAATGTGGCACATGCCGAGAACTTTGATCCAAACAAGCGTAAATACTATGGACGTTTCAACCAGGGTGTTGTCACCTTAAATCTCGTTGATGTGGCATGCTCATCAGAAAAGGATGAGGAAAAATTCTGGAAGATACTTGATGAGAGACTTGAGCTGTGTCATAGAGCACTTATGTGCAGACATAAGAGGCTTCTTGGTACCAAATCCGATGTAGCACCGATTCTCTGGCAGAACGGAGCACTTGCACGTCTGAAAAAGGGAGAGGTTATAGACCCATTATTATTTAACGGATACTCAACAATCTCACTCGGCTATGCAGGACTTTGTGAGTGTGTACGCTATATGAAGGGAGTATCACACACAGAGCCAAAAGAGGGAACACCGTTTGCACTTAAGGTAATGCAGCGCTTAAACGATGCATGTGAGCAGTGGAAAAAGGAGTCAAACATCGATTTCAGTATATATGGCACACCGCTTGAGTCTACCACCTATAAGTTTGCTAAGTGCTTACAGAAGCGCTTTGGTATCATCAAGGGTGTTACCGACAAGAACTATATTACAAACAGCTACCATGTGCATGTAACAGAGCAGATTAATGCATTTGACAAGCTAAAGTTTGAGTCTCAGTTCCAGAAGCTGTCTCCGGGTGGCGCTATCAGCTACGTTGAGGTGCCAAACATGCAGGACAATATCCCTGCAGTGCTTTCAGTAATGCAGTACATTTACGACAATATCATGTACGCAGAGCTGAATACAAAGAGCGACTATTGCCAGGTATGCGGCTACGACGGAGAAATCAAAATCGTAGAGGAAGAGGGCTCAGGCAAGCTCATCTGGGAGTGCCCACACTGTGGCAACCGCGACCAGAATAAGATGAGCGTAGCCCGCCGTACATGCGGCTATATAGGTACACAGTTCTGGAATCAGGGAAGAACCCAGGAGATTAAAGAGCGAGTGCTTCATCTGTAGAAGTTAAGGGAATTGTATTTGAGACAGACCATTTCAGCACATTTGCCTTTGTAAAGGTAAATACCAATGCAGGTACTAAAGCAGCTCTTCTAAAAGCACAACATAAAGCATAAAAAAAAATAAAACCGTCGTACCGGGCCGTAAATGGCAGGGTACGACGGTTTTACTTATGTTTTTAAATGATTAATTATTTCAATTACTCATCAAATTTTTGAGCCTTATCGAAGAGCTCATAAACCTCTTTTGAAGGCTCATTTGTGCAAAGTGTCACAACAACGGCTGCGATAAGTCCTAAAACAAATCCCGGCAGCAGCTCGTAGATTCCGGTTGATGTGAGGAATGCATACCACAATATATCAACGGCAGCACCTGTTATGATTCCGGCAACAGCACCCTTGAAGTTAAAGCGCTTCCAGAAGAGGCTGAGCATGATTGCAGGTCCAAAGGCAGCTCCAAAGATACCCCATGCATTGGAAACAAGTGCCATGATAGAGCCGGCATTAGGGTTTGAAGCGATGATGAGTGCTGCAACAGAGATTCCAAGAACGACAATACGGCCGGTCCACATCATCTCTTTGTCATTTGCCTTACCTTTTCTGATGACAGGCTTGTACACATCACTCGAGAAAGCAGATGAAGCAGCAAGCAGCTGGCTGTCTGCGGTACTCATGGAAGCGGCAAGCACTGCTGAGAGGAGTATACCTGAGATAACACCCGGGAAAATCTTTCTTACAATCTGTATGAAAACAAGAGAGTTTTCATTGATTGATTCGTCAAAGCCAAGGAAAAGTCTTCCGATTACTCCGATTAAGGTTGCAAAAAATACAATAAGCAGAGTCCATGTGATTCCTATTTTTGCTGATTTTTTCAAATCCTTCTGAGATTTGATGGACATGAATCTGATAATGATATGTGGCATACCAAAGTAACCAAGTCCCCATGCCAGTCCTGACACGATATCCTGCCAGCTTGAGAATGGATTTAAGTAACCGCCCGGGAGTGCTGACATAGATGATGTATCAAGCATAAATGCTGCAAAAATCGGTGCTATAAACATAGAACCAAGCACGAGCATGCCCTGGAAAAAATCGGTCCAGCATACAGCCGAGAAGCCGCCGAGGAAGGTATAGCCTACGATGACAACTGCTGCAAGATACATGGCAATCTGTGGATCCATTCCTATTACAGTGTGGAAAAGAGTACCACATGCCTTTACGCTCGATGCCGCATAAATAGTGTATGCAACCAAAAACACAATTGCACAAATCACCTGCAGTGCAAGTGATTTGGACAGGAATCTGTTGGTCAGATACTGCGGAATGGTGATGGAGTCGTTTGCTACAATCGAGAATTTTCTCAGTCTAGGGGCCTCTAGCAGCCAGCTTATAGTGTAGCCGATTGCAAGTCCTACAGGAATCCATACCTGACCTAAGCCCAGTGCATAGATAGAAGTAGGAAGTCCCATGAGTACCCATGCACTCATGTCTGAGGCTCCGGCTGACAGCGCCGCAACCCATGGTCCCATCTCACGTCCGCCGAGGAAGTAGGTCTTTTCTCCGCCGTTTCTGTTTTTCACGAAGAAGAAGATACCGATACCCAGCATGCACAGCAGATAGACGATAAATACAATAATTTCTGATGTTTTCATTTGTAGTACCTCTTTAATAGTTTATTTAGTAACCATGCTACCACGTTAGCGTGATAAAGGCAAGAAAAACTTTCTCTTGACGAATACACTGCGTTGACATATCATAGTATATAAGTGAAAGGGAGTAGCCGGCACGAGAGTGCTTACTTATCCGTCAGTACGATTGCTCATACATATCATACATATATGACAGCAATCCGGAGAGTGATTAAATGGCGAGACTTTTGTTGTTTTATACAGCAGAAGTGTCGCCTTTTTTGTATACAAAAACCTTCTGCTGATAGGACATAGCTGTAACTATCAATTAATCAGGCATCCTTAAAAAGGACAGCAGAAGGAGGAAAATTATGATTTTTGTAGCAATTTTACTGCTTATAGCAGGCTTTGTAGCACTGGTGAAGGGCGCGGATGTGTTTGTGGATGGAGCGGCGGCGCTCGCCGGGAAATTTGGTATTCCGCAGCTTGTGATTGGACTGACGATTGTGGCGATGGGCACGTCGCTGCCGGAGGCGGCAGTCAGCATCACTGCAGGAATAAAGGGTAATGCGGGGATTACAGTCGGCAATATTGTCGGCAGCAATATACTAAATATCCTTATAATCCTGGGAGTGACGGCACTCATCACAAATGTAGCCATACAAAAAACCACCTTCAAATACGAGATACCGTACATGCTTCTTATCACAGCGGTGCTTCTCGTGATGGGAATGACAGGCAATGAAATCACATTCATTGAGGGTGTTATACTGTGGATTTTATTTATTGCATATCTGCTTTATTTGTATTTTCTGGCAAAAAAGGGCAATGACAGCGGTGATGAGCAGTCGGTAAAGCTATATCCGGTATGGAAATGTCTGCTCTTTATTGTGCTGGGCGGTGTGTGCGTCGTAATTGGAAGCCAGCTTGTCGTAAACGGTGCCACGACCATAGCAAGAGCCTGCGGCATGAGTGAGCGCTTTATCGGACTGACAATCGTTGCATTCGGCACATCTCTTCCGGAGCTTGTTACATCTGTTTCAGCAGCACGCAAGGGAAATGCCGGTATAGCGATTGGAAATATAGTCGGCAGCAATATTTTCAATATACTCTTTGTAATCGGAACAGTAGCTCTCATTTGTCCGGTGCCGTTTGAGAGCAGGTTTGTGATTGATACAGTTGTGGCAATACTGTGCGGTGTGCTCCTGTGGGGCGGTACGATAAGACATAAAGAGCTTAGAAAGCCATGTGGAGTGGTGATGCTGCTTTGCTATGCGGCATATTTTGTATATTTGGCAGCTATGTAATGATGTATTTTTTGAATTGCGATGACTGTGTTTAAAAAGAGTGTGATGAAGAGAAAATAATTAAATTTAGCAAACTGTCAATAATTGTGCATACAAATCGATGCTTCGACATCAAAATGATTGCGATTTTGTATTAAATATAAATAATTGATTAAAAATAGCACTCTTACTTGACAAGTGCTGATTGCAGGTGTATAACGTAGTCAGAACGAACGGAAGGAAGCGATTATAATGGATAAAAACCCAAAGCATCCATTGAAGAAAAAGAATAAGGCAGATGCAAAGAAGCATCAGAAGCATGTATACGAATAGCGCTTCCACTAAGGAATACTATCCAGTAAGCACAATGTACCCCAGCCCGTCACAGGGTTGGGGTATTTTGTATTTTTGGAAGTGTTTTCAGAGACAGCCCGTGAGGCAGTTGTAAATACATTTTCACCGGCACCTTTTATGAGAGAAGCTTTAAGCTTGTCGCCATACATATAGAGGTCATTTCCACGCACAATTCCCCATTCCATCAGAAGCGCAGCCGCACCGGTCACAAACGGTGCAGCCATAGATGTCCCTGTTTTTGAAGTGTAGCCTCCGGTGTTTGAGCATGAAATAATGTCTACACCGGGCGCAATGATATCAGGCTTTATGCTGTTAAAGGCCCAGGTATAGCCTCGGCCGGAAAAAGCGGCTGTGCGGTTTGTTCGGCTGTCATAGGCTCCGACAGATATGACATTTTGAGCGGTTGAGGGGATGGTCAGGGTGATATCAGGCGATGCATGGATAAATGAGGTCTGTGCATTGCGCAGAGCACCTGACGGCAGCCATATATCCCATGAGCCGTCCTTTACAGATATGGGTTCAAGTGATATTTTCCAGATGCCGGGTGAGATATATTCCGATCCCATGAGTTCAATGAATATTTCCTGAAAAGGAGAGTAGGGAGAGGGACCGCCGCCTGTTATATATATGTCTGTCCCATCGAGATTGTATCTGTATGTAAAGCCCTTTGCCTGATTGGTAATTGTATCGGGAATCTCCAGCATATCATTATTTGGTGCACTAATGCGCAGCTGTATCTCATCCCAGTATTTTTTCCATAAATCAATGGAAAGAGACGGCTCAGGATAGCCTATCGCAAGCTCTGCATCGGCAGGGTACGAGCTGCCGTTTGCATGGCCAAAGCCGGCTCCATCGTTACCTGAGCCGACTGAGACAGCGCAGCGGTAGTTTCCTGCTATATAGTCCAGATATGCTTCAAGCAGTGAGGTGCCGCTGTGCGAGCCGTTACTTGTGCCAAAGCTTAGGTTTATGGCGATAGGCATGTTCATATCGACTGATTTTCTTATGCAAAAGTCTACTGCCAGCATAATCTGCGTGGTTGTGGGAAAGCTGGCACCGCCTGAGGTTTTGAGTTTTACGATTATAAGAGTGCTTTCATAAGCAACACCGCGGTATTTTGTGTTTTGTTCATTACCATTACCGTTTCCGGCAGCGATTCCTGCCACATGAGTGCCGTGCCCGGATATATCGATGCTTGGGCAGATGCGCTGCATTTCTAAGCTGTTTTTTGCATTTATGGCTTTGGTGATTGTATCGCGGTCATATAAGGTGCCGAAAGGGATGATATCACTGTGTGAGGAGTCATCGGAAACAGTCTGGTCCCACAGATAGGCGATTCTGCTTTCACCATCCTGTATAAAAGCCGGATGGGCATAGTAAATTCCGGAGTCGATAATGCCTACGAGCACACCTTTTCCGGTCAGATTATATGAATTGGTGTGTACGGGAGTGATGCATGAGGCCTGAGAGCCCTCGTACACATCGTAGTTAAACTGCTTTGGCTTTTCCATATATATGATTTCATCGCACAGGGCAACGGTATTTACAAGTGATTTCTCAATTACGAGCACCGCATAGTTTCCGAGCAGCTTCGTGATGAGTACAGAAGGATACTTTTCTTTTATTTTTTCTATGTCACCGACATATTTTACTATCACTTCCCAGCTATCACTCTCCGGCAGATAGCCGCTTGAAAGCCCTCCCTCTTTTCCAAGCTCATAAGGGGTGGACAACAGGGCGGCGGACAGCTGTGGAGAAATTTTCTCACTAAATGCTATTTCCATACTAACCTCCATTTTTTATTAGTAAAATATTAAAAAAATCTTAAAAGACAGATGCAATATATATTTGGTATGATTAATTCATAATCAATCAATTAATTATAAGAAACCGGGAGGTCGAAATGAGTAAAAAGAAAAAGATAATCATTTCAGTGATTGCAGCTGTGCTTATCATAGCAGTGATTGTGTCAGCTGTTGTCATTGCAATGACAAAGGGAAAGAATGCAGCAAAGGCATCTGGAGTCTATGCAAACAAGGTCGCTGATGTCATGTATCAGGCGGGAAGTACTAACAAGTACAGCGGTGTCGTGGAAGCAGCCGATACCATGGATATCAAGGCTGACAGTGAAAAAACGGTAAAGGATATTCTTGTGTCAGAGGGGGATGAGGTACAGGTGGGTACACCTCTTTTTACCTATGATACAAAGGAGCTTGCTGCGAAAAAGGAAAGCGCCACGCTTGAGCTTGAGAGCTTAAACAATACGCTTTCCGGCTATGATGCACAGATAGAGCAGCTCACCAAGGAAAAGAAGGAAGCGCCAAAGGATCAGCAGCTTGACTATACACTGCAGATTCAGCAGGCGCAGACACAGCAGAAGCAGACTCAGTACGATATTGCCACGAAGAAGGCAGAGATAGAAAAGTATGATGAGAGCATCAAAAATGCCACTGTAAACAGCACAATGATTGGTGTTGTAAAGAAAATCAATGAGAATCAGAGTGCAGACACAGCAGATACTGCATTTATGACAATCGTTGCCACCGGTGATTACAGGGTAAAGGGCACAATTGATGAGCAGAGCTTTTTAAACAGTGGACTCGCAGAGGGGCAGGCAGTTATAGTGCGCTCGAGAGTTGATGAGTCAAAGACATGGCAGGGTACCATCAGCAAGGTTGATACTGAGAATACTCAGACTGATAACAGCAATTCCGGCATGTATGATGATGGAAGCAGCGAGCAGAAGGCATCAAAGTACAACTTCTATGTGCAGCTTACAGGCACAGGCGACATGCTTTTAGGACAGCATGTATATGTGGAGCCGGATTTCGGACAGACAGAGGTAAAGGATGGTATTTGGATTGATGAGAGCTATGTCGTAAAGGATGGCGATGATGCATATGTATGGACACTTAATAAAAAGGATAAGCTTGAGAAGACAAAGGTTGAGCTTGGAGACTATGACGAGAATCTCATGATGTATGAAATCAAGTCAGGGCTTACAAAGGATGACTATATAGTATGGGCATCTGATGACCTTTATGAGGGTGAGCCGGCACAGACATGGGAAGAGTACGTTGAAAATGGCGGCGGTGAAGATTCAGTCTATGACGATATGGGTACAGAAGCTCTTGATGACCAGATGCTTGAGGGCACTGAGGGCGGTCCTGTTGATGATGGCACAATGGACGATGGCACAATGGACGAAGGTGCTGCAGATGCCACCGGTTCAGGTGACGCGGAGGTACAGTAGATGATTCTAGAACTCCAGCATATTTATAAAAACTATGACCAGGATAAGCTCGTGGTGCCGGTTTTAAAGGATGTCTCACTCCAGATTGAGGAGGGAGAGTACGTGGCAATCATGGGGCCGTCGGGCTCCGGCAAGACCACTCTCATGAATATAGTGGGTTGTCTTGATCTGCCAACATCGGGCACATATATACTTGACGGCAGACCTGTCAGTGAGCTTAAGGAAAAGGAGCTTACGAGAGTCAGACGGGATACAATTGGATTTGTATTTCAGAATTTCCAGCTCATGCCGAGAGAGTGTGCCTTGGACAATGTATGCCTGCCACTCATATATGCCGGTGTGAGCAAAAAGGACAGAAGGCAGATGGGTATGGAGGCATTAGAGCGTGTAGGGCTTTCAGACAGGGCTGATTTCAGGCCAACACAGCTTTCAGGAGGACAGAAGCAGAGAGTGGCGATAGCGAGAGCTATGGTCAATCATCCAAAGCTTCTGCTGGCGGATGAGCCTACGGGAGCTCTGGATTCAAAGTCAGGCAAGCAGGTGCTTGAGCTCTTTGAGAGCCTTAATGAGTCCGGTGTGACGGTTGTCGTGATTACACATGACAGAAAGGTAGCTGAGCAGGCAAAGCGCATCGTACACATCATAGACGGCGAGATAACAGAGGAAGGACAGGAGGCAGGTAATGAAAAAGAAAAAGAGAATTAAGATCATTATAATAGCTGTCCTTGTAGTTGCAGTTGCAGCGGGAAGCATCACAGGAGTTGTTTATTACAGGAACTCCAAGGGGCTTGCTTCCGTCATGAGTGTTTCAATGATCAGCACGACAAACGACTACACATCCATGACCAGTGAGGGAATGGTGTGTGATGATGCATGTCAGACAATCAATTTAAAGGATGGACAGAAGGTGACAGAGGTTTATGTCACAAAGGATCAGCAGGTAAAGGCCGGAGATAAGCTCCTTGCATATGATGTGACGAGTCTTTCCCTCTCGGTTGAGATGAAGCAGCTTGAGATACAGAGTCTTGAGAACCAGCTTGCATCGGAAAAGCAGAAGCTTGACAAGCTAAAGAACACTAAACCGGTTGAAAAGCAGCCCGAGTCTCCTGTTACACCTGAGCCACAGCCTGATACACAGCCGGATGCCCCTGAGCAAAAGCCTGATGAAGAGCATGATGTGATATCTGATTTGTCAGAGGCCAAAGGAATCGGTACAGAGGACGATCCTTATGTATTTACATGTACAGAAGCCTCATATGTATCAGGAGCGCTTTTGAATACACTCTCAGAAAAGAGCGCGGTAGCGCGGTTTGTAATAGGAGATGCGAATGCACCTGATATGGAGCTTATCGTAAGAGGAGATAGGCTTGGCGGCTATGATGAAAGCGATGAGATAAAGCTTTTCCTTGCAGGCACAACTACAGCAGGAGATGCTTCTGATGATACAGAAGGAAGTGAGCCGTCAGATACCAAAACAGACAGTGCCACAGAACAGACCGCACAGACAGAAGCTGATACCGCGGCAGAAGAAAAGACATACACTGCAGATGAGCTTAAGGATGCCATAAAGGAGCAGACCAGAAGTGTTGCCGATGTTGATTTACAAAAGAGAATTGCACAGGCTGATTTAAAGGAGCTTCAGAGCGAGCTTGAGGATGGCGTGGTATATGCAAAGAAGGATGGAATTGTGACAACAGTCTGTGATCCTGCCAATCCACCGAAGGACGGTACACCTTTCCTGCAGCTTTCGGGAGCATCGGGACTGTATATCAGCGGAACAATCGGTGAGCTGGATCTGGATACGGTAAAAATAGGACAGAGCGTATCAGCAGTCAACTACATGACAGGTGATACCTATGAGGGCACGATATCCGAGATAAGCAATGTGCCGTCAGACAGCGTAAACTATTATGGAGACAGCAATCCAAACTCCTCATTCTATGAGTACACCGCGTACATTGAGAATCCGCAGAATCTCAAAAAGGGCGATTCACTTGAGTTGACCATAGATACATCATCGGAGGGCTCTGACAGCGGACTATATATCGACAAGTCATATGTCAGAACAGAGAACGGACAGTCATATATATACAAGGATGACAACGGAAAGCTCAAAAAGCAGTCTGTCAAAACAGGCAAGTCGCTCTGGGGCTCATATGTGGAGATAAAGTCAGGTCTGACAAATGATGACTATATCGCATTCCCGTATGGAGTCAGGGAGGGCGAGAAAACCAAGGTGTCGGAAGATGGTATGTATTAGTTTAGCAGGGAGGATTAAAGATGCTTGAAAATATTAGATTGTCCTTTAGGGGAATCTGGTCACATAAGATGCGTTCGTTTCTGACCATGCTTGGAATCATCATCGGAATTGCAGCAATTATTGCGATTGTTTCCACAATTCAGGGCACAAACGAACAGATAGAAAAGAACCTCATAGGTTCGGGAAGTAATAACGTAAAGGTCACACTGCAGAAGGATGGCTATGATATGGATTTATCATATGAAACGGCGCCGGCGGGAGGGACTGAGGTATCGGCTGCCACACTTGACAGCATAAAGGAGCTCGACCATGTGAAAAATGCAGCTCTTTACCGTACAAGACAGGCTTCTAATGCAGTCTATTATCTGAACACGGCGCTTTCGGGCGGCAATATAACATCTGTCGATGACGGATATTTCGATACTGCAAGCTATGTAGTCATGAAGGGCAGAGGCTTCTCAAAGAATGACTATGCAAATGCACGCAGGGTGGCTCTTATTGATGAGAGCGTGGAGAGCAGCCTGTTTTCAGGAGAGAGCGCGCTCGGCAAGACAGTAGAGATACAGGGATATCCGTTTACAGTAGTCGGTGTAGTCACGGAAAAGGATAGCTATGACCTGGTAATAAACTCAATGGATGATTACTATATGTATGCCCATGATGACAGCCAGGGCAATGTATTTGTGCCAAGCGGAACATGGCCGGTTATATTTGGTTATGATGAGCCGCAGAACCTTTTGCTTAAGGCAGACAGCACGGATACCATGGCTACAGTGGGAAAGGCTGCTGAGGAGATACTTAACAGCAATTTAAATGTTACAGACGGCTCTGATGTGACCTACAAGGCACAGGATTTACAGGAGCAGGCAAAGCAGATACAGCAGCTCAGCCAGTCAACCAATATGATGCTCATATGGATAGCCGGAATATCACTGCTCGTCGGTGGTATCGGCGTCATGAATATCATGCTTGTGTCAGTCACAGAGCGTACCTCAGAGATAGGACTTAAAAAAGCAATCGGAGCAGGAAAGGGAGCAATACTTGGACAGTTCCTCACAGAGGCAGTTGTGCTCACAAGTCTTGGAGGTCTGGTCGGAGTGCTGGTCGGAGTGATACTCTCTAAGGTCATCTCAATGCTAAACGGCACGCCGACAGCGATAAGCCCGGCAGCAGCTATACTTGCGGTGCTTTTTTCCATGGCAATCGGAATCATATTCGGTATGCTTCCATCATACAAGGCAGCGAACCTGAACCCTATTGACGCACTGCGCCATGAGTAATTCTTATTGAAATCGTTGCTATTGTGAAAAAAATAACAATTCTTTGTATTTTGATGAATACAAGGGTAGAAAAAGTTTAAAAAATTTTGTAAAATGTTCCTAGTAGATAAATACTAGGAGCATTTTTTTAGAGGAATCAGCTCATATGATATGGGAAGTGTCACATGATGTAATGATTCTTCTAAGTATGTAAATCATTAGGTAACAATATACATTAATTTTAAGGAAAAGGAGATAATATGTACGCTGACGAAAACGTAATCAAAATCAAACATGCAGTTTTGCTTGAGGTCGCAAAGGCTGCATTTGCAGGTAACCTCGATGAGATCAGAGATGACATCCCATTCACACTGATTCCGGGACCGACACCTCAGTTCCGTTGCTGTATCTACAAGGAGAGAGAGATCATCCGTCAACGTGTCAGACTTGCAGAGGGTAAAGCACCAAGCGCAAACGATGACGGCAATATCATCCAGGTAATCAGCTCAGCATGTGAGGATTGTCCGATTTCAAGCTACACAGTTACTGAGAACTGTCAGAACTGTCTTGGCAAGGCTTGTATCAATGCATGTAAGTTTGGAGCAATCGAGGCAGGACGTCTCCGCTCACATATCGACCCACAGAAGTGTAAGGAGTGTGGACGCTGTGCACAGGCATGTCCTTACAACGCTATCGCTCATTTAAAGAGACCATGTAAGTTCTCTTGTCCTGTAAACGCCATTACATACAATGAGTACGGCATTTCAGTGATTGATGAGAGCAAATGTATCAGATGTGGTAAGTGTATCCACAGCTGTCCATTCGGAGCTATCGGATCAAAGACATACATCGTAGATGTAATCGATGCAATCAAGTCAGAGAACAAGCATGTATACGCTATGGTTGCACCTGCAGCAGAGGGACAGTTTGGCGCAAATATCACTATGAACAGCTGGAAGAAAGCTATGCAGGCAGTTGGCTTCAACGGTTTTGTTGAGGTAGCGCTCGGAGGAGATATGACAGCAGCATACGAGGCTGATGAGTGGCTTGAGGCATATGAGGCAGGAGAGAAGAAGGTTACATCATGCTGTCCTGGATTTGTAAATATGGTTAGAAAGCACTATCCTGAGCTTGCTGACAAGATTTCTACAACTGTTTCACCTATGTGTGCAGTTTCAAGAATGATAAAGGCAAAGGACCCTGATGCAGTTACAGTATTCATCGGACCATGTGTTGCCAAGAAGTCAGAGGTACATGATCAGAAGATAGAGGGCAATGCAGACTATGTACTTACCTTCAGCGAGATTCGTGCTATTATGAAGGCAAAGGGAGTACAGCTTGAGGCTGATGATACCTCATATCAGGAGGGCTCAGTATTCGGTAAGCGTTTCGCAAACTCAGGCGGAGTTACAGCAGCCGTAATCGAGAGCATGAAGGAAAAAGGCGAGGATGTTGATTGTAAGGTTTGCAAGGCAAACGGAGCAGCAGAGTGTAAGAAGGCACTTCTCCTCATGAAGGCAGGCAAGCTTCCTGAGAACTTCATCGAGGGAATGGCATGTGAGGGCGGCTGCGTAGGCGGACCAAGCTCATACAATGACATGGTATCTACCAAGAAGTTCCGTGATGATCTCTTAAGCAGAGCAGATGACAGAAAGATTCGTGACAACATCGCCAACTACCATATGGAGACATTTGAGATGCACCGTAAGGAGCAGTAATAAAATGATTGTTACAGCATAATCTTTTTAAATCCCCCGACTTGTTCGGGGGATTTTTGTGATTGCGGATATCTGCAAAAAGATATGTGGTTAGTCATATTGAGAACTGAATAGTAACAAAGATATTAAATAAATTAAGTACATATTACGACTCTATCACGGGTTTTCGGGATAAAGAAACAATTGTAACACAACTGAAATATATGAAGCCAACATTAAGAAATTCTCAAGGAATTTGCAGTAGCAAAAAAGATTGTTTAACGCTATAATAGATACTGCTTGAAATAATATTATCAGGTTTGAGTAATAATATAGAGAGAATAATTATAAAATGCTAAAGAGGATTGGAAAAATGGACAAAAATAAAAAGATGATTATCGGCATACTTACGGCTGCAATAGTTCTGGTGGTGGCGTTTATAGTATATATCACATGCTTTGACTCACACATTGAGTTCAGCAGCAAGTTCAAAAACGGTATTACTGTTGAGTATGGCAAAAAGTTTGAGCCGCCAAAAATCAAGGCGTATGTCAGAGGCAGGCTTATAAATCGAAAGGGAAAAGAGATAAAATGCACTATAGACAGTAATGTCGATGCAACAAAGATAGGTTCATACGAGATAAAAGTAACTGCTCAATACGGTAAAAAAACAGCGACACAGACCATCAAGGTTGAGGTGAGGGATAAGAAGGCTCCGGAGATTGCATTAAATGGCGATGCAGAGATGACTGTAGAGGCAGGCAGCGAGTTCAGTGACCCGGGATATGCGGCAACAGACAACTATGATGGGGATCTGACAGACAAGGTATCTGTCACAGGAGATGTCGATACTTCAAAGCCGGGAGACTATGAGATAAAGTACAGTGTCGCTGACTCGTCAAAGAATGAGATCGAGGTCAAAAGGACTGTGCATGTCACAGATACCACTGCACCACAGATAAAGCTTTCGGGTGATGATTTTATGTCTGTAAAAAAAGGTGATAAGTACAAAGATCCGGGATACACGGCAACAGACAATTGTGACGGAGACATCACAGATAGTGTCAAGGTATCAGGAGATAAGGTAGATAAGGATAAGGCAGGAAAGTATACTGTGACCTATGAGGTCTCAGATTCATCAGGAAATAAGGCTACAGCTACAAGAGTGGTCAGTGTGTATGATCCGGTGGCCACGGCAGACACAGTAAACCCGGGCAACAAGATTATTTATCTTACATTTGACGATGGTCCCGGAAAGTATACACAGGGGCTTTTAGATGTACTTGATAAATACAATGTAAAGGTCACTTTCTTTGTTACAAATACGCATCCTGACTATCAGAACCTGATAGCAGAGGAGGCAAAGAGAGGCCATACAGTGGCTATCCACTCTGCAAGCCACAAATACAACCAGATATATACAAGCGAGCAGGCATTCTTTGATGACCTTGAGCAGATGAACAGTATCATAAAGGCACAGACAGGAAATGATGCGTCAATCATCAGATTCCCGGGTGGCTCGTCAAATACTGTGAGCAAGGATTACTGTCCGGGAATTATGACACAGCTCGTAAATGATGTGACAGCAAGAGGGCTTTTATACTGTGACTGGAATGTATCGAGCGGAGATGCAAACAACAAGCCGATCAGCACGGAACAGGTAGTGCAGAATGTCATTTCAGGAGTACAGAGCCACAACGTATCAGTTGTATTGCAGCACGACATAAAGGATTTCAGTGTCAATGCGGTCGAGCAGATCATCCAGTGGGGACAGGCGAACGGTTACACGTTTTTACCACTCACCACAAGCTCACCGATGTCTCATCATCGCATAAACAACTAAAAGCACCAAAACAATAAAAAAGCACAAAAAAGAAGAGTTCAAAATGAACTCTTCTTTTTTAATCATGATTCTTATATCTTATTCCCCAATTAACATTTTTGTAACTATCATCTTACCTAAATATATAATAAAGAAAAAGGTACATAGAAACTAGATTGCCTGGGTGGTCAAAATTATTTAACTACCTCAACGTTAACTGCCTGTGGACCTTTAGCGCCATCAGTGATATCGAACTCTACTGATGCACCTTCCTCGAGAGTTTTGAAGCCCTCCATGTTAAGTCCTGAGAAATGTACGAATACATCCTTTCCGTCCTCGGCTGTGATGAATCCGTAACCTTTTTGGTTGTTGAACCATTTTACTGTACCTTTGCTCATCGAAAGTACCTCCAAATAATAATAATGCTGCTTACGCAACTAACGTTAGAATAGCATAACAGGTTTAAGATGTAAAGCAATAAAGTCAAAGTTCTTTAAAGTTTATGTCATTATTTGCTAAAAATTTCATTACAAGCTTATCCCATTCACCGTCTAAGGTCTTATCCGCTGAAAAAATATTGTAGGATATTCCGGTTGTCAGAGTCAGAAGCTTATTCTGATACCTGATATTTATGAAAAAACCACTGATATCGGACACTGTGAAAGCAGAGTGCAGACTGCTTAGGGTGTGCTCCATGTTTTCAGGTGAAAGCAGAAAGACAAACTTGAATGACGATGGAGTCTGTCTGCCCTTTATCAGGTCAAAGCAGTTTGTGCGAAGCATCCTAAATGGGAGTATGCTATAGCCCGCTATACCATTTTCCTCAAGCTCTGTGGAGCTGTAAAAGCCCTTTTGCAGGTGACCGTCTATGATGTATGAGGCTGCCTTTGTGATGACGGCCTCCTGGAGCAGGAAGTTGTCAAAGATTTCCGTGCGAAGCAGCTTGTTCATAAAGTCCTTTGTGTCTGTCAGTTCAATTGATATCATAAATTCTCCTCATTTTCCACAGTGTATGTGACAGCGAATGATTGTTCTAAGTGGTTTTGAATAGTTATCGATTGTTATATCATACATCAGATTCACGGATTATGCCATAAAAATAGTCATAAAAATAAAGCCTGTTCAACTGGAATAATTGTAAAGTCCGTGGTAGAATAAATGCGTTATGCAATGAAAACAGGAGGCAATCCATGAAACAGGAAAAATTATTTGATTTACTAAAAGCGGCTGTTTCACCATGCGAGTGTGTGAAGGCTGCAAAGCAGGAGCTTTTGGAAAACGGATTTGAGGAGATAGATTATACAGGCGACTGGAAGCTTGTGCGCGGTGGCAGGTATGTCTTAAATCACCATGATACGACCATGTTTGCGTTTACTGTAGGAAGCGGCTACAACAAAAAGGATATGGTGCGA
>OGPV01000503.1_pt1 | contig 30336 bp, 29 predicted proteins | sample 1553001 | NCBI WGS metagenome assembly OGPV01 (sample SAMEA2580268, study PRJEB22360) | human gut metagenome | biome: human gut; feature: human-associated habitat; material: faeces | place: Denmark | collected 2008/2010
GGGCGCTTTCTACATATGAAGGAAATGTCTCTCTTATCAATAACTATATTCTTCCAATTATTGGTGATACGAAACTCTCAGAGATCAATACCAGATTCATCGAAAGATATTATCAGAGTCTTTTGAAGAGGCGTGCCGTTATCAATCCATTGAATAAAACCAGTCGAAATGAATTTGTATCGTCCAGTACGGTCAGGGATGTTAATAAGCTGCTCAGGAACTGTTTTGAACAGGCAGTGAAATGGGAACTGATGGAGAAGAATCCCTGTACTCATGCGACTGTACCAAAACATAAATCACAAAAAAGAGACATCTGGACAGCGGATACATTGATGTATGCGCTCAGTGTCTGTGAAGATGAGCGATTAAAGCTTGCAATAAATCTATCCTTTTCATGTTCCTTACGACTTGGTGAGCTGCTTGGTCTTACCTGGGATTGTGTAGATATCTCTCCTGAGGCAATTGAAAAAAACCGTGCATATGTCTTCATCAACAAAGAATCACAGCGTATAAGAAAAGAATCGTTGAATGCATTGGATGGAAAAGATGTGTTGTTGGTATTCCCGACAAATCATAAGAAGAATTCTACGGTCCGTATTCTGAAAACACCAAAGACAGAAAGCAGTGTGCGTAAGATATTCTTACCAAAGAGTGTCGCTAATATGTTGGTAGACTGGAAAGCGGAACAGGATGAAATGAAAGAAATCCTTGGTGATGAATATATGGACTATAACCTGGTTATGGCAAGTACCTTTGGGCTTCCTCTCGGAGATGGAGCAATACGTGGCCCTTTAAAAAAACTGATCGAGGACTATAATCTCCCACCGGTTGTATTTCACAGTTTTCGTCATAGCAGCGTTACTTATAAGCTGAAATTGAATGGTGGAGACATCAAGGCGGTACAGGGTGATTCCGGCCATGCTCAGGTCAATATGGTTACGGATGTGTACTCTCATATTCTGGATGATGACCGAAGGAAAAATGCAGAGCTTTTTGAAGAAGCGTTTTATGAGAAAAAGAATCTGGATCCACAGATGCATGTACAGCAGGAAAATAATAATGCAACTGTTGCTGATGAAGTCGATCCGGAACTTCTGGCAAAAGTGTTGGCAAATCCAGAGATGCTGGCATTGCTCAATTCACTGGCGAAGACGATGAAGTAATTAGTCTATCTCCATCATATTTATTGGAATCTCCATCATTTGATGATGGAATGATGGAGATTCAGTTACAAAAAAGTTACAGATATTTTTACTGAATAAAATTTGCCAGTCAAAAACGCATGGACAAACCGTCTCATATGCGTTATATTATTTATAGACAAGAAAATATCTTGTGCTTTCGATAGAAAGTTTAATTGAATACTGTTTACCATGATCGAACGTACGAAGCATGGTGGTCATATAACAGATGTCGATGGTAATATCAAGGCATTCCCCGATTATTAGCTGGAGCAAACAATCAGCTAACTTTCAGAGCTTTACAGAGCTTGACAGAGGGGGTATTCAGAATAACTCAAATTGAATCGGAAACAGTTTTATATAGTGTCCCATATGGGTTTACCTTACCTCAGATTGACAGAGAGTGACAATAGGTTGGAGCCCTCCTAATCGCTAGTTGTGGGTTCAATTCCCGCCGGGAACATCGATTTTTTGCAACAATGATCGTAAAAATTCATTGTTGCATTTTTTATTTTATGGGGCTTGCGAGCACCGAAAAAATATAAAAATGGTTTTCTTGCTTGAAGAAAGCAGACAGAAAGAATTGTGGTCAAGTTGACCACAATACAGAAATGATTAAGTTTTATTAAAATATTTTGGAATTTTGGGAAAATATAAAATATTTTAATAAATCATAAAATACATATTGTATTATGTCAATATATCTGATATCATAAATTTATAATGCTGGGCGGAAAAAATAAAATATGGAGGTATTTGAGATGGGAAATGGGAAGAAAAAGGCCATTTCTGGAACGATCGTAGCAGCGATGACACTTGCAATATCAGCTTGTGGTACAGAATCGCAGGACTACACTGTAAGCTATAAAGGGATTAAAACCGCAGATGTATCATCAGGAGTATCGGTTCATGATCCTTCCATTTTACAGGTAGATGATACATACTACATTTTTGGTTCCCATATGTCAGCAGCAAAGAGCACTGACCTTTTAAACTGGGAAAAGGTCGCAGACGGATACAGTAAAACAAACCCGGTTTACGGACAGATATATGAAGTGGCAGATCAGGCTTTTGCGTATTCCGGAAATAAAGACAGTCTGATACAGACTGATGATAAACAGACCCATGTGTGGGCGCCGGACGTTATTTACAATAAAACAACCGGGCTTTATTACATGTATTACTGCACAACGTCTACATGGAACGCATCGAATCTGTGCTACGGCACATCAGAGACACCGGAAGGTCCATATGAATGGAAGGGAGCACTTATCTATTCCGGATTTAACAGAAAAACTATTTCAGGAACGGATGTGCTTGACTATGTAGATGAGGATTATGCATACAAAAACTATATACAGGGTGGCCAGTACAATTACAATGATTATCCTAATGCGATAGATCCGACAGTATTTTATGATGAGGATGACCGTATGTGGATGGTTTACGGATCGTGGAGTGGTGGAATCTTTCTTATCGAGTTAGATCCGTCAACAGGACAGGTCATCCACCCGCAGGCAGATCCGGACAATAATGTGGATCCATATTACGGAAAACGTTTGTTAGGGGGCGGACATATATCGATAGAGGGACCTTATATCACATATGACAAGGAAAGCGGATATTATTATCTTTATGTTTCATATGGAGCATTGACCAGTAATGGTGGATATCAGGTCAGGGTATTCAGATCTGAAACAGTGGATGGTGATTATGTGGATATGAATGGAGAATATCCGCAGAAGAGTGCACAGCATCAGAATTTCGGACTTAAGCTTACAGGAAATTATAAACTTCCGAGTCTTGAAAAAGCATATATGGCTACAGGACACAATTCGTCGTTTATAGATGAAAAAGATGGAAAAATGTACCTGGTATACCATACCAGATTTAATGATGGCGGTGAGGGACATTCGCCGCGTGTACATCAGATGATAGTAAACGAGGACGGCTGGCCATGTGAACTTCCATATCAGACCCAGGGCGAGACTATAAGTGAAGACGGGTACGATAAGAATGGTGTTATCGGAAGATATTATGTAATAAATCAGGGAACTGATATAAGCGATAAGATTGCTAACCCAAAGATACTTTATCTTAACAAGGATGGTTCTGTCACAGGTGAAAAATCTAAAGGAACATGGACATACAATGATGGCTCATATTACATGGACATAACAATTGATGGAGATGAATTTAGTGGAGTTTTCTGCAGGATGAAAGATGAAGCAGGAACAGATGTTATGACATTTTCTGCCGTAGGACAGAACGAAAGTGTATGGGGAGTAAAATATTTTGACTAAAGCATAAAAGGAGAACAGGATATGGACAACACATTAGTATATAATAAACCATGGATTTTGCAGCGTGCAGATCCATATGTATACAGACATACGGACGGAAGCTATTATTTTACAGCATCTGTTCCGGAATATGACAAGATAGTACTTAGAAGATCAGACACACTGGCAGGAATCAAGGATGCTAAAGAAATAGAAATATGGCACAAGCATGAATCGGGACCGCAGAGCATACACATCTGGGCTCCGGAAATCCATTATCTGTTTGGAAAATGGTACATATATTATGCCGGTGGAGATAAGGATGATATATGGGCTATACGTCCATATGTACTGGAGTGTCAGGGAGAGGATCCCCTGAATGATCCATGGGTTGAAAAAGGAAAAATGCACCGGGCGCAGGATGATGAGTTCTCATTTGAGGCATTTTCACTGGACGCAACAGTATTTGAGGTAAACGGAAACTGGTATTATATCTGGGCGGAAAAGGTCGGAGTCGGAAAACAGATATCAAACCTCTATATTGCCAGAATGAAAAACGGGTACACACTTGATACGGTGCAGGTTCTTCTTACAACACCTGATTATGATTGGGAACGCCACGGATTCTGGGTGAATGAGGGACCGGCAGTTATAAAAAGAAATGGCAGGGTTTTTGTGACTTATTCAGCTAGTGATACAGGAATCCATTATTGCATGGGAATGCTTTCGGCTGATGAAGATTCAGATCTTTTAGATCCGCTTTCATGGAAGAAAGAAAGATATCCGGTGTTAAGCTCTGATGAAAAAGCAGTGGTGTATGGACCTGGACATAATTCGTTTACCGTAGATGATGAGGGAAATGATATCATGGTTTACCATGCCAGAACAGAAACCGAAATAATAGGCGATCCGCTTTATAATCCGAACCGCCATGCAATGCTTATGAAAATAAAATGGCACAACGGAAGACCGGTTTTTAATTTTGATTGATCGGGAGAGATAAACATGGAATTGATATGCAAGAAAAGCTAAATGCCGGAACGTGCAATGCCTGCGGATGCTATGTGCAGATATGTAAAATATAAAAATCCCCGGAAACGGCTATTGAAGTAATCCGAAAGCCTGCTTCCGGGGATTTTTTATTGATAGTTAACAGTATTTAAGACTGTTTAAGACTATTCATTCTCGATAGGTGTATAGTTTATGGCAACCTTTATATCCTGATCATAGTTTCCAAATCCCTTTCCGAAGAGCGTTATGCCGCCAACATGTGCAGCATTTTCCTCGACTGCGATTTTTAAACGAAGGCTGTTTTTGTAATCCAGATCGAGCGTATTGATCGTCACATCAGATATCTTAAGTCCGTCGACAAATGTTCCTTTTCTGTTTATGACAAGGAGTTTCAGAAGTCCATACTGGTTCCACTTCGCAGGCCACCATTCAGGTGTGAACATTCCGCGCACATCACCATAATCGCCAGGTGAAGTCCATATGCCAAGCCGTGTGTCGTTAAGAAAAAAACTGATATCCGAAGGCCAGTTACTGTTAACACCCGGAGCTTCAGAACTTATTTCTGTTGAAACTGAAATCTGTGTGATTTTCTGGTTATTAGGGATAAGATTTGGAATAATGTATTCAACATATCCTTTAGTAAACCACATGATATCAGCATTGAACCTGTCGGGATGGTCAAAATAACGTATGTCGTCCAAAGAACCTATGACAGACTGGGGGGTAGCCAGACCGCATGTAGGATATACATCATAGGATGAAAACTGTCCGACCTTTATCTCGGTATTAAATATGTTGGTGTTATCAACAGGTGCTACGATATCTACTATTATACGATCCTGAAGGAGAGAACACATCTTCTGGTTGCCGTGACCGGATGAGTCATTGGCGGTTGTGATGAGTCCACATTCTTCTAATTTTTTTATATGGCCTGTAAGCGCTCCGTTACTTATATTAAGCTCACCGGCGAGCTGGTTCATGCTCATCTGATCATTGTCCAGAAGGATATTAAGTATCTGCATACGAACCTCTGATCCCAGTGCCTTAAAAAGCTCAAGCCCTTCATCAAGATTTGTAATGTGAATCATAATGAAGTCTCCTTTAAATTATATTTTAGATGAATTTTAAATATTTTAATTAGTATAAATATATGTTTATTATAGTATTTAGATGAAATTCAGTCAATAAAGAATAAATAATTTTAGATGCTTAAAAAAACGTTGTGCAATTTGTATAATTGATATGGGTTTTTTAAACGTAAAAAAACGAAAAATTAGACATATTTAAACAATACATAAATTAGTTTAAAAATATCTAAAATGAATATTGACATTTACCCATGGAAAATGTATATTATGTACATAAGCGAATCACATTAAATGTTCTTTTTGGTAAAATAGCTAATAAGCCCAGCATTGACATAGAACTTATGTGGGGGACTTAACAACAATTTCATTTTTAAAGGAGGAAGAAAATGAAAAAGAAATTAATCAGTGCACTTATGTGTGCAACAATGGTTTCGACAATGCTCGCCGGATGTGGATCAGGAAACGGCGGAAGCGCTTCTGGTGGGGACACAGAATCAGAGGCAGCAGAGTCAAAGGTGGTAACAAATACTTATGGAGATTCAAAAGGAACACATCTTGATATGTGGACATTCGTTGATCTTCATGCTCAGCATTACGGAACAATGGTTGATCAGTGGAACAAGGATCATCCGGATAAGACGATCGAGCTAACATGTACTACATATCCATATGCAGACATGCATACAAAGTTTATCACAGCTCTTCAGGCTGGCACAGGAGCTCCTGATATCTGTGATGTAGAGGTTGGACAGTTCCCTAACGTTGTAGCTGGTAAAGATAAGTGGTTAGTTCCACTTGATGATTACATGACAGAGTACAAAGATTCAATGGTTCCTGCAAGACTTGACGTTTACTCAGGAGATGATGGAAAGATTTACGGAGCTCCTTATCATGTAGGAGCTGCAGTAATGTACTACAATGTAAAAGCTATGGCTGATGCAATGGGACTCTCTAATGATGATGTTATTGCAAAGATTGATAATGTTAAGACATGGGATGACTATGAGGCACTTGGAACAGAATATGTTGAAGCAGCCGGACAAAAAGGAACAAAATACTGGACATCTGTTGATACAGGCGGAACAGACTGGTTATGGCTTGCTATGGCTGAGTACGGAGAAGACTGGACAGGTGGATTCAAAGACAAAGCAAATGTACAGCTTGATTCAGTAAAAAATATGCTTAAAATGCAGCAGAAATGGTTAAAGAACCAGGTAGCAGAGGTTTCACCGGATGGACATGTGGATCTTGAGGCTGGTTACCAGAATATCCTTGATCATAACATTGTTTCATTCCCTAAGGCAATGTGGTTTATGAGCCGTTTTACAAACTACATGCCAGAAGAAAAAGGCAACTGGTACATTGCAAAATGTCCTGTATTTGAGGAAGGACAGAAATGTTCAGTAGGTATCGGTGGTACAGGTACAGTTGTTACAAAGCAGTCTAAATCACAGGATCTTGCAGCAGAGTTCCTTTGCTGGGCTAAGATGTCAGAGGTAGGCGAGCAGAATATCTGGGATACACTTGGATTTGATGTATGTAACACAGCTTGCTGGACAATGGACAGCTTTGCTAAGGATGAGAACAACCAGTACAACCAGTTCTTCATCAACAAACCATATGATGTACTTAACTCAATCGGACTTGATAACATCGGAAAGATCTCTACTGTAGCTATCAGCCCAACAATCAATGAGTACGCAAACAACACAACTCTTAACGAGGTACTTGAAGATCCTGACTATAGTGTAGATGATGCACTTCAGGAATTACAGGATGCAGTAGATGCAGAGCAGAATTAGTCTATGACTTATAGAGGGGGTTCAGGAGGGTAATCCTCCAACCCCCATTTTTATATCAAAATTATATAGGTAGATAGGTAGGAAAGAGGTGTGTGATTTGAAGATTAAAAAATTCTTATATTCACAGAAAGTTGCACCATATGTATTTGTGATCCCGTTTATTCTCAGTTTTGCTTTTTTCTGGATTTATCCGTTATGTTCATCTGTAACAATGAGTTTCCAGAATATCGGGGCAATAGACTGGAGCTGGTGTGGACTTGAAAATTACAAAAAACTTTTGACAGATAATGTTTTCCATATTGCTATTAAAAACAGTGCAACATATATGTTTTGGACACTTGTTTTACTTATTCCGTTCCCAATGCTTTTTGCAGTTCTTATGGACAGCAACCTTGTAAAAGCAAAAGGTGTATGGAAAGCGGTACTTTATATGCCGGCGCTTACATCAGTAGTTATTTCAGGAACACTGTTCCGTCTGATGTTTACAGAGTACAGCACAGGTCAGATGAACCAGATTACTCAGATGCTTGGACTTGGTACCTTTAAATGGCTGAAGATGGGCTGGTCAGGAATGGCGGCACTTCTCGTAGTTGCTTGCTGGAGATGGACCGGTGTAAATATGCTTTATTTCCTTTCAGGACTTAAATCAATTGATACATCGCTCTATGAAGCTGCTGAGATCGATGGAGCATCAGGATGGCAGAAATTCCGCTATGTAACATTACCATTACTTAAACCTACAACAATTTACGTGCTTACAATTTCAATCTATGCAGGACTTGCTATGTTCCTTGAGTCATACATGTTATGGGCTGGAAACAACTCGCCAGGAAATATCGGTCTTACAATCGTAGGATACCTGTACAAACGTGGTATTGAGAAAAACGATATGGGTTATGCATGTGCAGTAGGTATGGTACTCTTAGTGATCGCACTTGTTATCAATATCGTACAGCTTATATTAAGCGGTACATTCAAGAACGAGGAGGAATAAGACAATGGCAGATAAAAATAAAAAAGTACGTTCTGTGTCTGACACTCCAAGACATAAAATTGGCGTAGTACTCGGGACAGGATTCTTCCTTATATTATGCGCAATAATAATTTTCCCAGTATTGGCAGGACTTTTAGCATCATTTAGACCAGGTAAAGTACTTATCCGTAGAGGTTTGTCACTTGATTTTGATATATCAACAATGAGCCTGTATAACTACAAATATCTGTTCTCTGGAAACGCAGATAGCCAGAAATATTTTATGTGGTACAAAAACTCACTTATCATTACAATTGTTTCTGTAGCACTTACACTTATTATATGCTACTTCGTTGCATATGGACTTACAATGTACAATTACAAAATTAAGAATTTCCTTTTCTTCTTAGTTATCGCTACTATGATGGTTCCATTCGAAATTCTTATGCTTCCTCTCTATAAAGAGGTAATTGCGCTTAACATTATAGATACATATTTTGGTGTGATCGTAACCGGATTATGTTCAGCATCGACGATATTCTTCTTCAGGCAGTATCTGTCAGGACTTCCTAAGGATCTTCTCGATGCAGCAAGGATTGATGGAGCTACAGAGTATGGTATTGCTACAAAGATCATACTCCCACTCACAAAACCAGCATTCGCATCAATGGGTATCCTTAGTGCGATGGGCGTATGGAATGCAATACTCTGGCCTCTGCTTGTTTTAAAAGGAGCAGATAAGTTTACACTTCCGATCGGACTTAATACACTTCTTACACCATACGGAAATAACTATGACGTGCTTATTGCGGGATCAATGTTTGGTATTTTACCAATATTTATCATTTTCCTGATCTTCCAGAAGTACATCATCGATGGTATGACAGCCGGAGCTGTAAAGGGTTAATAAATAATGCTTATAATCGGGCCGCGTATATTGCGTGGCCCGGGATCAACATAATAATGTATTTGGATAGGAGATAATATGGCTAAATTAATAATAAATAACGAGACAAAAAAGAGCACGATTGCACCTGAAATTTATGGACATTTTTCAGAGCATCTTGGAAGATGCATATATGAAGGATTGTACGTTGGGGAAAATTCAGATATTCCGAATGTAAATGGAATGCGTACAGATGTTGTTGAGGCTTTAAAAGAAATGAAAATACCGGTTCTCCGCTGGCCAGGCGGATGCTTTGCCGATGAGTATCATTGGATGGATGGAATCGGACCAAAAGAGAATCGTAAAAAAATGATAAATACACACTGGGGCGGAGTTGTCGAGGACAACAGCTTTGGTACACATGAGTTTTTCGAATTATGTCGTCAGCTGGGCTGCAAGACGTATGTAAACGGAAATTTAGGAAGCGGAACTGTCCGTGAGATGAGCGAGTGGGTTGAGTATATCACATTTAATGGGGTATCACCGATGGCTGATCTTCGAAAAGCAAACGGACATGAGGCACCATGGACTATTGATTATTTTGGTGTAGGAAATGAAAACTGGGGCTGTGGCGGAAATATGAGACCTGAGCATTATGCAGACGAATACCGCAGATATCAGACTTATGTAAGAAACTATGCCGGAAACCAGCCAATTCAGAAAGTATGCTGTGGACCAAATGTGGATGATTATGAGTGGACGAAAAAAGTTATGGAGACATGCTTTGACCATTGTGAACCTAAATTACATGGTCAGATGGATGGTCTTTCACTCCACTATTATACTTTACCTGAAACTGAAGATAACTGGGATAAAAAAGGAAGTGCTACTGATTTTACAGAAGATATATTCTACCAGACGTTAAAGAGAAGCTTTTTCATGGAAGAACTCGTAAAACGTCATGGAGCTATCATGGATCAGTATGATCCGGATAAAAATATCGGACTTATAGTTGATGAGTGGGGAATCTGGTCTGATGTGGAGCCGGGAACAAATCCTGGATTTTTATATCAGCAGAATACAATGCGTGATGCACTTGTAGCAGGAATCACACTTAATATTTTCAATAAACATTCTGACCGTGTAAAGATGGCCTGCATAGCACAGCTTATCAATGTACTTCAGTCAGTAATGCTTACAGATGGCGAGAAGATGATAAAGACACCTACATACTATGTATTCCATATGATGCGTCATCATCAGGGAGCCTCACTTCTTGGAAGCGAGCTTGTGGGATCTGGAACTGTAGGAAAAGATAAAAACGAACTTCCTAAAGTTATTGAGTCTGTATCAGAGGATGCTGATGGAGTTATTACAGTAACACTCACAAACAACTCTCTCGAAGCATCTGAGGAGATTGAAATCTCACTTACAGCTGACAGCGCAAGCTACAATGTAAAGGAAGCAAGATTCATAGCAGGAGCAATGAATGCACACAACACATTTGAGCAGCCAGATGTTGTAGAAGAAAAAGACTTTGACGCATTTGAAAAGAATGCTGACGGAATTAAAGTTACTATTCCGGCATGTAGTGTTGTTACACTTCGTCTTGCAAAATAAGTAATATTTAGGAACGTGCATAAGGACTTGAAAAGGGCGACTTGATATGGCAGGCAGATTTAAATATGACAATAAAGTTTTTGAAGTGATAAATGCGATAGTTGATTTACTTGTTTTAGGGTTTTTCTGGATAATAACAAGTATTCCTGTTTTTACTATGGGAGCATCAACAACAGCACTTTATTATACAGTAAACAAATCAATAAGAAATAAAAAAGGATATGCATACAGAGAGTACTGGAAGGCATTTAAGCGCAATTTTAAACAGGCAACATTATGTTTTTTGATGTGGTTTGTTGTGGCAATATTTCTTGTAGGTGATGTCATTGTTACAAAGCAGGTATTACATCAGGATACACAGCTTGGAGCGTCATATTATTTCTTCCTTGTACTTGCAGGTGCAGCGCTTGCATGGGAATTTTATTTATTTTCATATATAGCAAGATTTGAATGTACCATAATGGAAGCAATGAAAAAAAGCCTCTTTATGATGATTGCTAATCTTGGCTGGTCCGTAGCGCTTGTGGCAATATTCATGGCATGTCTGTTCTTGTGCAGAGATATGATGAGCCTGTTTATATTATTGCCGGGTGGATTTTGTGCGATCAAAAATTATATTCTGGAGAAAGTATTCAAAAAGTACAGAACCCCGGAAGATATTGCAAGGGAGCTTGAGGCGAACAGAACATTCTCAAGATAGCAAAGGGCGGGACTATCCCGCCTTTTTGCATTTAAATATTTGTTGGGACGAGAGGGGGAGATTGTAAAATGGATTCAAACGAAAGTCGGGTCGATTTAAAAAATATAAAAATTACAGATGATTTCTGGAGCGGCATGCAGAATCTTGTGACAGATGTTGTCATACCTTTTCAGGAGAGGGTTCTAAATGATGAGGAACCTGATGTTGAGAAAAGCCATGCAATCGAAAACTTCAGGATAGCGGCAGGTTTAAGTGATGGCGAATTTTACGGCATGGTTTTCCAGGACAGCGATGTTGCAAAATGGCTTGAGGGTGCAGCCTATTCACTTATTATAAAACCGGATAAAGAACTTGAAAAAAGAGCGGATGATATAATAGGGATAATAGAAAAGGCACAGCAGCCGGATGGCTATTTAAATACATATTTTACTATCAAGGAGCCTGATCACCGCTGGCAGAATCTTTTGGAGTGTCATGAACTATACTGCGCAGGTCATATGATGGAAGCCGCTGTTGCATATTATGATGCGACAGGAAAAGACCGGCTGCTTAAGGTCATGGAAAGGATGGCGGGACATATCATAAACCGCTTCGGTCCTGATAAGATTACCGGCATTCCGGGACATCAGGAAGTTGAGATAGGTCTTATGCGCATGTATCATGTGACGGACAATGAAGAGTATAAAAAGATGGCACGTTATTTTCTTGAGGAAAGGGGTAAAAATCCGGATTTTTTCAAGGAGGAAGCACAAAAGAGAGACTGGAAGCATTTTGGGATGATTCCGGAGGATACGAAATATAATCAAAGTTATGCCACAATATATGAGCAGGATGAGGCGGTAGGACACAGTGTAAGAGCAGTATATATGTATACGGCCATGGCTGATCTTGCAGCAACAGATAACGATGAAAGATTATACAAGGCATGCAGACGCCTGTGGGACAACATGACACAGAAAAAAATGTACATAACAGGAGGCATAGGCTCAACGGTTGAGGGTGAAGCTTTCACAAAGGAGTATGAGCTTCCGAATGATATGGCATATGCTGAGACATGCGCTTCGATAGGACTTGTATTCTTTGCCAAACAGATGCTTAGGATGGATAAAAGCGGTGAATATGCAGATGTGATGGAACGTGCACTTTATAATGGGATCATAAGCGGAATGCAGCTGGATGGAAAAAGATTTTTCTATGTAAATCCGCTTGAAGTGAATCCTGGTGTGTCAGGGGAGATATTTGGATATAAACATGTTATACCGCAAAGACCGGGATGGTACGCATGTGCATGCTGTCCGCCAAACCTTGTCCGTATGGTCACGTCACTTGGAAAATATATATGGGATGAGGATGAAGATACTATATATTCACATATGTTCATAGGACAGGACGCTAAGCTAAATAAAGCTGATATTTCAGTAAAGAGCAGTTATCCATGGAAAGGACAGATTGCATATACGATAAATCCGAAGACATCAGATAAATTTGCTGTTGCGATCCATATACCGGGATATCTGAAAAAATATACTGTTAGGCTGAATGGTGAAATTATAGATGCGTCAAAACAGGTGAAAAATGGATACATGTATATCGAACGTGTATGGTATAGTAATGATACGATTGAAATTATATTTGATATGGAGATCAGAAAAATCTATGCGAATACAAATGTCAGAGAGGATATTGGCTGCGTGGCGCTTATGAGAGGCCCATTTGTATATTGTTTTGAGGGTGTTGACAACGATTCAGATGTTCAAAGCCTTATACTTGAAGCGGAAAAGATAGATCAGGCTAAGGAAGAGATTATGACAGATGATCTGCTGAAGGGAATGACATCTATCCTTGTTCCGGCAGTAAGGTTTGAAAGTGATGATGGACTTTATTCGGAAAATCCACCTAAAGAACGAAGCGTTATAGCAAAGGCTGTTCCGTATTTTGCATGGGGCAACAGAGGACTTAACCAGATGCGTGTGTGGATGCATAGCAGATAGATCAAATATCCAGTGCTCAGATGATTTGAGGTTCGGATAATATGGATATCTGTTGATTTAAGTACTGGACAATCTCGGTATCAGGTAATTTCATATGAGATAATTTAGCAGTATAGAAATAATTATAAAAATAAAAGGAGAAGAATTATGTTAGCAGTTAAAAATTACAAATTTTGGTTTTGTACAGGATCACAGGATTTATACGGAGATGAGTGTCTTGCAAATGTAGCAGCTCATTCAAAGGAGATCGTGGCAAAGTTAAATGAATCAGGAGTTCTTCCTTTTGAAGTTGTCTGGAAGCCGACACTTATAACAAACGAGCTTATAAGAAAGACATTCAATGAGGCAAACACAGATGACGAGTGTGCAGGTGTTATCGTATGGTGCCACACATTTTCGCCTGCTAAATCATGGATCTTAGGACTTAAGGAATTAAGAAAACCATTACTTCATTTACATACACAGTACAATGAAGAAATCCCTTATGATTCTATCGACATGGATTTCATGAATGAGAATCAGGCGGCACATGGAGATCGTGAATGGGGACACATTGTTACACGCATGGGAATTGAGAGAAAAGTTGTTGTCGGACACTGGTCTGATCCGGTTGTACAGGGCAAGATCGCATCATGGCAGCGTGTGGCAGTCGGAGTTGTAGAGAGCAGCCATATCCGTGTAATGCGTGTAGCTGACAATATGAGAAATGTTGCGGTTACAGAAGGTGATAAGGTAGAGGCACAGATCAAGTTTGGATGGGAAGTTGATGCTTATCCTGTAAATGAGATCGCAGAGGCTGTTGCAGCAGTATCACAGTCAGATACAAATGCACTTGTAGACGAATACTATGATAAATATGATATTTTACTTGAGGGCAGAGATCCTGAAGAATTCAAAAAACATGTTGCTGTACAGGCACAGATAGAGCTTGGATTCGAGAGGTTCCTTGAGGAGAAAAACTATCAGGCTATCGTTACACATTTCGGAGATCTTGGCGCATTAAAACAGCTTCCGGGACTTGCTATCCAGCGTCTTATGGAAAAAGGATATGGTTTCGGAGCAGAGGGAGACTGGAAGGTTGCCGCAATGGTACGTCTCATGAAGATAATGACTGCAGGCATGAAAGATGCAAAAGGTACATCAATGCTTGAAGATTACACATATAATCTCATGAAAGGAAAAGAGGGAATCCTTGAGGCACACATGCTTGAGATCTGCCCGACTATCGCAGATGGTCCTATCAGCATCAAATGCCAGCCGCTTTCAATGGGTGACAGAGAAGATCCGGCAAGACTTGTATTTACATCAAAGGAGGGCACAGGTATTGCGACATCACTTGTTGATCTTGGAGATCGTTTCCGTCTTATCATTAACACGGTTGACTGCAAAAAGACAGAAAAACCTATGCCAAAGCTGCCGGTAGCTACAAACTTCTGGACACCACAGCCAGACCTTTACACAGGAGCAGAGGCATGGATACTTGCAGGTGGAGCACACCATACAGCATTCACATATGACCTTACAGCAGAGCAGATGGGTGACTGGGCTGCAGCAATGGGAATCGAGGCTGTATTTATTGACAACGATACTACGATCAGAAATTTCAAGAAAGATCTTATGCTTGGAAATATTTTTTACAAATAAATCGCACACCTCTAATTAATATTAACCTATATAATGAAAGGCCGCCGCACATTTGTGTGGCGGTTTTTCTGTTACTTTATAACTAATATCATGGCGTATGTATACAAATCTTTTATATACAGAATTTTTATGGAAAGCCGATGTAAAATTACTTTGGCTTTTTATCATTATTTAAGAATGACATAGATGGGGTTTCACTTGATGAAAGAACTGTTCCGGGGTACCAGTGGAGTGATAATCCAGAGATTGATCCGTGGATGTGGCGGGCTATTATAGCAAGGCGGCATGATATCGTCTATGGAAAGTTCTTTGATAAGAAGGCAGGATTTATATCAAAAAAGTGGCTTCCTGTATTTGCCAATTATCGCCGGGATGGATATGATTATGTGACTTCCTGCTACAAGGATAATTCACAGGATTCATGGAAACTTCTTGTAGATTATATGCATGAGATGTATCCGGAGGCAACGGATAAGCAGATAATGAAGCTGTTAAAGTAATGCAGGCATGGATAAGGGAATGAGCGTAAACGGGAAAAGCTATACAATAATTAAATTGCTGGGAAAGGGTAAAGGTGGATATTCCTATTTAGCAGTATGTGAAAGAACATTCATGATACAAATATAGGGTATTAAAGTAGAAACTCTTCACAGCAATTCTAACTGAAAGCAGCAGTATATATATTTTTGGAACCATTATTCTCGTTTATTGGAATCGTGATTTCTATTATCACACGAAAGAGTCGAAAAATACATCCTGCGCTATGGATATCAGGGATTATTAGTTGCATGCTTGGTTTTATTGTTTTGCTGTAAGGGTTTTGAAATGATGTAGTTAAAGCCAGATAGTTTTGAGGACGTGGGAGAGATTCCGCGTCCTTTTTTGTAGTTTAATTGCAATAAAGAACAAAGATTCGATGTGCGAGGGCATACTTTGGGACTCGTAACATGCTAAGCTATAGCCATCATAAGAAACAGGCATTTAATTTACGAAAAACAGGAGGACAGGACAAAATGGAAAAATTTATTTACTGGATAAAGAGGACTCTGCATCATTCAAAACAATGCAACAGCTTATGTATGCTGTGTAAGTATTATGATGAATGTAAAATCGACGGACCGGTATAATAGCAGGAGGACATGACAATGAAAGAAATGTATTTTACAATAGCAGGATGTAACCATTATTACGGAAGTGACTTCATGGAAAAAGGCATGAAGGTCAAGTTGGTCAAGGAGCCGGACAATGAGTATGACAACGAAGCAATACAGGTAAAGATAAAAGGACTTGGCAAGGTAGGCTACGTAGCCAACAGCCCATACACCGTGAAGGGTGAGTCAATGAGTGCAGGCAGACTGTATGATAAAATCGGTGGTAAGGCAAAAGGAAAGATTGTGTTTGTGACAGACGGCGGAGTGATTTGCAAAGTAATCAGTGATGGTAAGGACAAGCCGGTGATGATAGAGGAAGATAAAGTAAATGATGATAATCTCTAAAAAGACTGTATGACTCAAGTACTATGTGGTAAAATAATAAGCAGGACACTGAGGAGGTACATATGAATTATCTGGTAATCGATTTGGAAATGTGCAGGGTAAAGAAGCTCTATAGAAAAACATATAAATACGCCAGTGAAATAATACAGATTGGCGCAGTTCTCTTAGATGAAGGATTCAACAGAATAGCCACAATGTGCGAGTATGTAAATCCTGAATACGGCGTGCTGGACAATTTCATAGAGAGCATGACAGGCATAAAAAACCGTGATATCAAACAGGCTCCGAAGCTGACAGAGGCACTTGAGCATCTGACAGACTGGCTTGGAGACAGGGAGTACAAGGTCTATGCCTGGAGTGATTCTGACAGAACGCAGATACTGCATGAGATAAAAGCAAAGAATATAGAGAGCGCAAAGATAGATGACTTTATGAAAGCAGACCGTTGGATTGATTACCAGGATGTGTTTAAGAAGCGATTTGATTTAGACAGATGCTACAGCTTGGAGGATGCACTTGAAAGTGCAGAGATAGAGCCGGAAGGCAGATTTCATGACGGACTGGACGATGCAGTAAATACCGGAGCACTGATAAAGAAGCTGGAGCTGAATCCGGATTATGAGATTGCCAAGTATGCACTTCCGGAGTCGGACGAGCATCTGAGCTGTACTATTGGGGATTTGTTTGAGGGATTGCAGTTGAAGGTTGGGTAAGCAGGTTATTGATGGGGAACATAGATTTTTCCAATGCTTAATGGTATAATATTCCCAGATGTGGCGGAGAGCTTGTGAGGTGTAATGGAAAATAGGGAGAGTTTATTGGATGCTCAAATTTCCCTAAATGTAGATTTATATTGAATATTAAACAGTAGATATTTATATGCTTCATATGAATTTCGGAGCAGAAGGTAAAATAACTCATGATGAACAAGACCTTGGAATATTACAACAAAAATGCAGATAATTTTGCAAAAACAACGATAAATGTGGATTTTTATGATACACAAAATCGCTTTAGCACGATGTTGCCGGAGCACGGATATATATTGGATTTTGGCTGTGGTTCAGGAAGAGATACAAAATATTTTTTGGAACAGGGCTTTTATGTAGATGCCACAGATGGTTCAGAGGAAATGTGTCATATCGCAAGCAATTACACAGGAATACAAGTCAGAAGGCTGCTATTTGAAGAACTTGACGAGAACAAAAAATATGATGGCATATGGGCCTGCTCGTCAATACTTCATCTTCCTAAGAATGAACTTAAAGCCGTGTTTATGAAAATGTTTAAAGCGTTAAAGGAAGACGGCATAATCTACACATCCTTTAAGTATGGTGACTTTGAGGGCGAAAGAAATGGCCGCTATTTCACAGATTTCACGGAAAAGACATTTGAAGAGTTTGTTGGTGAAATAGATAATCTGCAACTAAAGGAAGAGTGGATTACAGGCGATGTAAGACCGGGGCGGGGAGAAGAAAAATGGCTGAACGTAATACTGCAGAAGAATTAGATGATGTATATGAAATAAAATATTCGACAGATGCAATGACCGGAGGCGCGGATAAGATACGGATTCTTTAACGGAGATAGTAAATGCACTGAAAAGTCGGTGATTTTTGCGTCAGTAGCGACTCTTGGCAGAGTGGAATATCTGAATGAAAATTACTTTGCACCGGATTATTTTACATATGTTGTGATTGATGAATTTCACCATGCTGTTAATGAACAGTATCAGAGAATTGTTGATTATTTTAAGCCAAAATTTCTACTGGGACTCACCGCGACTCCGGAGAGAATGGACGGAAAAAATATCTATGAAATATGCGATTACAATGTGCCATATGAGATTTCACTAAAGGAAGCAATCAACAAAGGAATGCTTGTGCCGTTTCATTATTATGGAATCTTTGATGAAACAGATTATTCAAAGCTGCATATAGTAAGAGGCAGATATGACGAAAAGGAATTAAATGAAACCTATATAGGCAACGTTAGCAGATATGAGCTGATTTACAAATATTATTGTAAATACGGCTCAAGGCAGGCGCTTGGCTTCTGCTCTTCAAGGGAGCATGCAAGGGAGATGGCAAAAGAATTTTCAAAAAGGGGAATACCATCTGTAGCGGTATTCAGCGATGCAAGCGGCGAATACACGGAGGATAGAAATGTAGCTATTAGGCAGCTTAAGCAGGGCAAAATCAGAGTGATTTTTTCAGTGGATATGTTTAATGAAGGTGTGGATATCACATCAGTTGATATGGTAATGTTCCTCAGGCCTACGGAATCTCCGATAGTTTTTCTCCAGCAGCTTGGAAGAGGACTCCGTAAATGCAGAGGAAAAGAGTTTCTGACTGTGCTTGATTTTATCGGCAATTATGAGAAGGCGGGCAGAGTGCGTTTTCTTCTGTCAGACAGGAGTAATCAGCATGCAGGTGTGTATAATCCGTCAGATACATCAGCTTTTCCGGATGATTGTCTGGTAGATTTTGATATGAATCTGATTGATCTTTTTGCGGAAATGGACAGAAAACATTTAAAGTTTAAAGACCAGATAATTAATGAATATTTCAGGGTGAAGGAACTTCTCGGAAGGCGCCCGGACAGAATGGATTTGTTCACATATATGGACGATGGAATTTATGAAACAGCCATTGCTCATTCAAAGGATAATCCATTTAAGAAATATCTCGAATTTCTTAAAGAACTGGATGAGCTTAATCAGGATGAAGAGGTTTTTTATAAAGGAATAGGAAGAGAATTTATTAGTCTGCTTGAAAATACAAGCATGTCAAAGGTGTATAAAATGCCGGTGCTTATGGCTTTTTATAATCATGGAAATATCCTGATGGAGGTGTCGGAAGAGCAGCTGCTTTCAAGCTGGAAGGAGTTCTTTTCAACCGGAACCAACTGGAAAGATCTCGATAAAAATATGACTATTCAAAAATACAATTCCATATCGGATAAGGAACATTTAAAGAAGATTCTATCGATGCCGGTGCATTTCCTTTTGGAGTCGGGAAAGGGATTTTTTGTGAAGAAAGATGGTGCGGCAATCGGGCTTAGAGAAGAGCTGAGACCGCTAATTGATAATCCGGTGATGGTTTGTCAGATGAAGGATGTGATTGATTATAGGGCTATGGACTATTATCAGAGGAGATATAGGCAGTCACAGGAAGATGGAGAAGTATAACCATTCGGTTCAGGGTAGGAAGTTGAGACAAGTGCTGTAATCCATGGAATTATTTGTTTGAATATCAGATATCATATACAGAATTATAATGTAAACTTATGAAGCAGTTAGGGGGATGAAATCATATGGCTCAAAAGCAAAGATATGATCCTAATATATGTCCTGAATGTGGTGGTCGTTTGCGATTAATACAAGGTCCTTTTGGTAAATTTATGGGATGCGAGAATTATCCTACGTGTAAATTTAGAAGAGTAAGAAAAAAATAGGAACGTTAGAGTTCGAACTGTGCTTATTGTTTTGTATCTTTGGAAACTGCTACAAGACTGCAATATGCAATACTTAAATCAACTAGAGTGGCTTATCAGAACGGACACGATATATTCTGGGATTATGAGTCGAGGGAAATAAATAGCACAATAGCGGCAAAACGGCTTGGAATCAGCAAATCGACATTTTTAAGAAGATATAGAGAACACAAGGAACTGCCTTAAAGGGGGACTTTATCACTATTAGAAAAAGATGAGACTTAATAAATCTAAATCTTATATATAGTATGTAAGGTAACAAGGAGGGAAATATTATGATAGCGGGGCTGACAATAAAGAGAAAGATTTTTTGGTCAATTTATTCAGTAATTTTGATACTTACAATTTTAGCGGATAGTTTGGTTTTTATTGCATATAAAAAAGATATAGAAGAAAAAATAGAGAATTTTGGAAATCAGACTATTGATGAAATGGCACTGAATATGACTAAAAATATCTTAAATGCTGAAGAAAGTATTACATATAAAATAAATTCAAGTGAACTTGTTGAAAATAATAAAGATAAGCCATATATCGAAAATAGTACAGAAATTAAGAAATTTGTTGCATTGGTAGCAAATTCAGGAATGAACGTGCGGTCATGTTATATGAAAAGAACAAATGGAAGTGAAGAGTTTTGGTCAGATGGTGCAATCAATATTGATGAATTTCAGGAATTATTAGTGCAAACTTATATAAATGATAATAATTCAGATAATAATAGGGGAACAGCTCAGTGGAAATATTTTAAAGATACACCAGATAGCATATATATTATAAAAAATGTGATAGATTATGATACGCTAAAAAAATCAGCAATCATCTGTTTACAAATTGACAGATCATATTTTCATATGCTGGAAACAAATAATGATCTGTCAATAATGGTTTGTGATAATGATGGTGATTTACTATATAATTCGGATGATATAAATTCTATAGTAGACGATATCAAGACCGGTAGAAATGACGAGTATATAGAACTGTACGAGCAGCTTTCAAAAAAGAAATGGGTTCTTACCGGACTTATAAGTCGGCAGCAGGCATTGCAGAATTTATGGCATTTGATATTTAGTCTGATATTTATAGAAGCTATTTTAGTTTTTGTGAGTTTTTTTATAGCAGATTATGTTTCTGAGAATATGACACTTAATATTAAAAAATTGACTCATAATATGAAACTTATTGAACAGGGGAAAAAGGCTGAAATGATACTGGCTAAAAGCACAGATGAAACAGCTTATCTTGTAAATGCCTTTAATGATATGAATAACAGACTCAATGAGGCGATAGATGAATTGACCATCAAACAGACACAAAAAGAGAAAGCTGAATATAATGCTTTGATCGCACAGCTAAATCCTCATTTTCTGTATAATTCTTTGGAATCAATAAATGCAATGGCAAAATTAAATGATCAAAAAGAAATTGTTGATGCTATAGGTAATTTATCAAGACTGCTTAGAATATGTCTATCAGAAACTTCAGAAGAAATTACAGTAAAAAAGGAATTAAATTATATAACACAGTATTTGTCATTAGAAAGATTGATTACAGGTGGACAAGTAGACTGGGAGATAGATGCGGGAGATAATTTAGAAAACTGTTTAGTACCAAAACTTATTTTACAACCAGTAGTAGAAAATTGTATTGTGCATGGATTTCAAGGATATTGTGGAGATGCAATAATAATAATTGTTGTCCGTATGACAAAAGATAGGCTGATCATGGAAGTTTATGATAATGGAAATGGGATGTCTCAAAAGTATGCAGATGAGATTCTCGAGAGTAAAGAGGTATGGAAAGAAGAATCTGACAGAAGGCATATAGGAATAAAAAGTATTCAGCAGAGAATAAGGTATTTGTATGGAAATGAATATGGCATATCGATAGTGACTGGACATGGAGAGGGAACAACTGTTAAACTTATTCTTCCGGTAAGAAAGGGGGATATAGACAATGTATAGTATATTTATAGCTGATGATAATGAACTTGCAAGACAAGCATTAAAAAAATCAATAAACTGGGATAAGCTCGATTGTGAGTTGTGTGGTGAAGCATCGAATGGAAATGAGGCATTGGATAGTATAAAAAAGGAATTACCGGATATTGTACTTATGGATATAAAAATGCCTGGATTATCAGGAATGGATGTTATTACACAAACTATAGATCTGGATAAGAAAATTATTTATATCATGGTAACGGCATACGATGATTTTGAATTTATGCGAAAAGGTATGCAGATAGGAGTATTTGATTATATTTTAAAACCGATATCTGATGATGAATTACAAGATGTTCTGGAAAAAGCTGTAGGTTGTGTTAGGAATATGAAAAAAAATGAACAGATCACGCAATCATTGAATAAACAGCATTATATAACGGAGACAGAAAAGCTTTTTCATGATGCGGTTAATGGAGTGGAGACATCAGCAGAAAAATTTTCTGATTTAATGAAAAAACAGTGCCGGTTACATGATTATCTGTTAATGTTAATTAATCCAGAAAATAATTTAATAGAAAGCGATATAGAAACATTTATAGATACACAGAGACAGATTATCAAAGAATGTAATCAAAGGTATTCGATATATGCAACTGGAATATGGAGAAAAGAAGGATATGTTATTTTAATTAATTTTGGTAAATCGATGTTTGTAAGAGAATATAATTTACTTTCTTTGCGTATTGCAAAAACAATATTTAATGAAAATCAAAAGATAAGTTATCCTGTTTATATAACTATAAGCCGTACGTCATCATCATTTTGTGACATAAGTAAATTATTTGCACAGACGATATTTTGCAAAAATGGAAGATTCTTTCTGGAAAATAATAAGGTTATTCACTATGAAAGTTTGATGAGTCGTAGTGTAAGTGAAGAATATATCAAAATGAAAAGTCTTGAGGAACTTTATAAAGCGTGTAGAGAGAGCAGAGATGATATTGTTGAATGTATGGACGAGTTTTTAGATCAGTTTTCTATGAATGAAATATATGATATCAGTTATGTACGGAATATTATGATCCAGGCAGTGATTATGATGGTTTATATTACAAGAGAGATAAGACCGGACGATATTGAATTGCGTGATGCCGATGAGTATGTAAGAGAACTTTCAGATATTGGTTCATTGCAAAATACATATGCGTTTATGAGAAATTTTGCTGAAAATGTACAAAAAATAATCTGTGAAGATCATTATTTATCAGCTCAGGCGAAAGCAATTTTGGATTATATAAATATTCATTATAGTGAATCTATTAGTTTACAGGAAACTGCTGATTATATGGGATTATCGGGAACACATATAAGCAGAATATTAAAAAAGGAAACAGGAGAAACGTTTACCACTTACATAAATAAAATCAGGATCAAGGAGTCCATAAAATTATTGAGAAGTGGACAATATAAAGTATATGAGGTCGCAGATAGAGTTGGATATAGTAATTATGCATATTTTTATCAGATATTTAAAAAGAACACAGGAGTTTCGCCTAAAGATTATGTCTGATTTATGATATAAAACGTCATAAAATCTAATATCGGATTTATATAAAATGTAGGTTTTCATATATTTTATTGTCAGTTTATTTGTTATTTAATAAAGATGTAAACAAATAATACCAATTGGGAGGTAAATATATGAAGAGAAAATTACTAAGTGTTATTTTATGTGGAACAATGGCATTAACAATGCTGGCTGGGTGTGGATCATCGCAGGAACAGGAAAGTGAAAAGAGCAAAAATGCGGCTAATGATCAAAGCAGTTCATCAGACATAAGTGGTGAACTTAATATAGTACACTTTTTATCCGAGCCACAGAAAGTAGCAGCATTAGACGAAATGGTTGCCGGATTTGAGGAAGAATATCCAAACGTGAAAGTAAACCAGGAATCAACAACGCTGGAGAATTATCAGGATGTTTTAAAATTAAAATTTTCAACAGGTGATGTTCCGGATGTGGTTTTTGGCGCTCCAAAAACATACTCAACATTTGTTGAGTCTGGCAATATTGAAGATATTACGAATGAAAGTTATGTTAGCAGGGTTCAGGAAAATACTCTGCAAAACGTAAAGATAGATGGCAAAGTATATGGTATTCCGCTTGACGTAATGGCAAATGCAGTTCTTTATAATAAAGATATATTTGACAAGGTAGGAATTGAAGTTCCGAAAACATATTCTGAATTTATAGATTGTTGTAAAAAACTAAAAGATGCAGGATATACAGCATGTGCAGCCGGATATCAGGATGGAATTTCAGTAGGCGCAAATTTTTATACTATTTTTTATGGTGCTCCATATTCTAAGATGTCAAGTTTTGAAGATGATATGATTTCTGGTTCAAAAAAGGCTGGGGATTTTACAGAGCTTACCAAATCATTAGAGGAATGGCGGGAGATTATGGATTATCAAAATGATGACCAAAGATCAATCAATACTGACCGCGCCGAGCAGATGTTCGCAAATGGCGAGGCTGGAATGCTTATTATTGGAACGTGGGGAATTGGTGCAGTAGCAAATTACAATTCAGATGGAAATTATGGAGCATTTATGTTCCCGTCAGAGGAAAAAGAAGAGGACAATCTTATTCCAATCACAGTGGGAGATACCTGGATGATGGTTAAGGATGCCCCGAATCATGCAGTAGCAGAAGCATTTTTTGAATATATGACGAGACCGGAAGTAAATGCAAAATGGTGTGCGACAACACAGGAAATGACTATTTTAAATGATGTTGAAATGTCAAGTCTTCCTCAGGCAATGCAGGATACAGCAGCAATTATATCTTCTGGAAAAGTATGTAATTACGCAGCGGGAACTGTCTTTTCAGGTCAATATTTTTCTACATGGGGTGAAACTTTACTGGAATATGCAGTTACACCGAAAATGACTTCTAAAGAATTTTGTGATACGCTTGATGATAAATTTGCAGCTGCAAATAAGTAATAGGGTAACAAATTAAAAGAAGCAACTTCCTGAAAAATATAAACTTTGATCATGAAGTTTGCTTCTTTTATTTGAAGGAGAGAAAAATGGGCAAAAAGAATATAAAGTATAAGATAAAAAACGAATTAGTAGATTTATCTTTTTTACTCCCTGCATTTTTAGTATTTCTATTTATGATATTGATACCTCTTATCATGGGAGTAAGATTTACTTTCACAGACTGGGATGGAATATCAGATACAATGAATTTTGTAGGATTAAAAAATTTTAATACGGTATTCCATGATAAAGACTTGCTTGTTCCAATTAAAAATACTATAATTTTCACTATAATTACCGTAATATGTGTAAATGCAATTGGTTTGGGGTTGGCACTTCTTGTAAACAGGGAATTTAAAGGAATTAATATTTTTAAAAGCATTATATTTATTCCGTTGGTTATCAGTCTGGTTTTGGTATCACAGATGTGGATGTACGTATATAATGATTTCTTTTCTATGATCGGGTTGGAAAATCCTTTGGTAAGTTCAAAATATGTTATGCTCGGACTTTGTGGAATGTGTATATGGAAGGAGTCTGGACTTGCTATGATGGTTTATCTGGCGGGACTAAAAGGAATCCCATCTGATGTTATGGAAGCTGCAATTGTAGATGGAGCTAACGGATGGCAGAGATTTAAAAATGTTACTATTCCATTTCTTGCTCCGGCATTTACTTACTGTATTCCATTATGGTTGGCTGGTGGACTTAGGATGTTCGATTATGCCACTGTTGCTACAAGTGGAGGACCTGGTGATGCGTCTACAACAATGGCGTACTATATTTATAAATATTTATTCCCATATAATAAAGTTGGTTATGGACAGACAGTAGCAATGATTTATTTGGTAATATGTATAGTTATATCTACATTTGTTACCAATAGACTTAGAAGGAGGGAAATAGATTTATGAAATATGGGACAAGAAATAAAGTACGACAGATACTGATAAAAGTAATACTTGTAGTGGTTTCAATATTAATATTATCACCGTTTTACGTAGCAATATGTTATGCTTTTAAATCCAGGACAGAATTTGCAAAGACAAAACTTGCATTTCCAACGTCATTATATCTACAGAACTTTTTAGAGGCGGTTAAAGTCCCTCATTATTTTACTGCATTTAAAAATAGTGTTATTGTTGCAGTGCTTATGGTTTCAATAATAATAATTGTATCTTCGACAGGTGCGTATATAATAACACGTAAAAAAAATAAGTTTTATAGTATGTTCTATTATATATTTCAGCTTGTGATTCTGATCCCGTTTCAGACGCTGATGTTTCCATTATACAAAGAGCTGAATTCAATTCATGCACTTAATACTTTGTGGGGACTTGTGTTGGCACAGGTAGGTATGAATGTAGGGTATGTAGTCTTTTTGTATGCTGGTTTTATTAAGGGCATACCGATTTCTTTGGAAGAAGCCGCAAGATTGGATGGTTGTAATAAATATCAGGTATTTTTTAAGATAGTGTTTCCTCTTTTGAAACCCATTAATATGACCGTTTTTGTGCTTTCATTTTTGAATTCATGGAATGATTTTGCAATATCAATGATAATATGTCAAAAACAGGAAATGAGAACGATCCCTATGATGCAATATGCATTTTTTGGAGAATATTCTTCAAATGTGAGTGTAGCGTTTGCAGGAGCATTACTTGCGATGATACCAACGGTAGTAGTTTATTTTATTGCACAAAAATATATTGTTGCAGGAATGACTGCTGGAGCAGTAAAAAATTAGAGGAGATTAAAGATGAAGCCAATATTTGTTGTGGAAGTAATACTAGATGAAATCCAACATATACAGGGAGACACTGGGGAAGTTACAATGATATTATTTCATGGTAATTGTAAAAGTGACATTTTTCAAGGTGAAATTATTCCGGGTGGAGTAGATACACAGATTAAAAAAGATGGAGAATCTAAAAAAATATCGGCACGATATATTTTAAAAGGAAGAGACTATACTGGAAAGGAATGTCAGGTTTTTATAGAAAATAATGGTGTTGTTGATACAGAAGAACAATTGCAGACAAAACCGGTCATATATACGGATAGTGAAGCCCTGAAATGGCTGGAAAAGGAAAAACTTATAGGATATGTATGTGGGGAATCTGAATCACATATCAGAATCAGTATTTTTAGGAGGAATCAGGATGGATGTTGAAATTAAAAGAGATGGTATCACATTACGTGGAAAAATAGAAAAGCCATATAATACTGATAACAAAAAAATATCTGACAAATATCCGGCACTCATCATTTTTCATGGTTTTGCGGGCAATCTTGGATACGATGAAAATAGTATATATAGCAAGATAGCAAATAGGGCTGCGAAAAGTGGTATGTATGTAATACGTTTTGATTTTGATGGTCATGGGAAAAGCGATGGAAATTTTTCTGATATGGATGTATTAAGAGAATTGCTTGATGCGATAGAAATATTAAAATATGTTCAAAAATTCTTATTTATAACAGATATATATGTTTTAGGACATTCACAAGGTGGTGTTGTTGGCGGAATGTTAGCAGGATTATATCCTGATATAATAAAAAAATTAGTACTTTTAGCACCGGCAGCTACATTGAAGGAAGATGCGATAAAAGGGATATGTATGGGAACAAAATATGATACAGAGAATATTCCGGAAACGGTATTAGTTGACGGGCAGCATGAAGTTGGAGGGCATTATTTTAGGATAGCAAAGAGTCTTGCAATATATGAAACAACAAAACGTTTTATAGGGCCAACGTTGATTATACATGGAATAAACGATATGTGTGTGGATTACCATGCGTCTGAAAAATATGATGATCAAATGAAAAATAGTATTTTAAAACTGTATCCATTATTGGATCATGGAATAGAGGGGGAGGATCAGGATAAAGTATTAAATGAGATTGATAAGTTTTTAACACTTGATTAATCTGACAAATCATAATAAATATTTGTAAACAAAAAGCTTGAGACCTAATAAATCTCAAGCTTTTTGTCTACCAGTGTATCCATCTCATATAGTAGGGCTCATTTTGTGCAAATTGAGAATCGGTTAGTAGCGGAGTATGCTTTAAAAGATATGACCAAGCCGATGAGTATGAATCTCAGATCGGATCAGACTTGTGATAAAAAGCGGCTGTGAACGGAGTGAAATAGTAACAAAAACCGTATGGTTAATACTGGTCTGTAACAATTTGAGACAGTAACACTGGAAATCAAAGTACAAAGCTAAGGCAGCTGAGATGAAGAGCTATTGCCCGAGAGTATTTTGGCTTTGAGAAAACAGATTTTGAGTTTATAATAGATTATGAGAAAGTGAAAAATGCAGGCAGCAGGATTCATGCAAGTGAACGTTTTGCAGCAGTAATATTTGGAAACTGTCCGCACAAGGTTGCAGGTATGGGAAATTATTCAAACATAATTGATGAATTTAAGAGCCGTGCGAATTGTCCGATTGCCGTTGATGCCAGAAACAAGGCCGGCGGGCTGAAGATTACAAAGCAGTCATTTAAGAAGGCTTTGGCAGATATTTGCAGACAGCTCAAAATTCAGGAAGTAGCATAAGCAGGATTAAATAGGTACAGTATTTATGTAAACAATTTAAGGAGGAAGCAATTATGTTAGGTAAGGATGGAAGAATTTATGACAGAAGCTTTGACAGTGATCATGATGGAAGTCTCAATGCGTATGAGCGTTCAATGATGGACAGCATTGTATTTGGCGAGGGCAGACTTTAGGACTCGTAAAGTCATATACTAAAGACAATCAAAGAGCTGATATCATTTGCAACTAATAAGGGCGTGTGTGATTATGAGAAATAACAAGAATTCTATTGTAGAAAACGTAATTTTGTTTCTGGTAGCTATTGGAGTATTTGCTATCATAGGTGGATTCGCAGGATGGTGGTCTGGTTCTGATGATGAAGAGTATTATGATTATGACTATTCACCATCAAGTTCATACTCGTCACATAGCAGTTCATCGTATAATTCAAGCGGCAGCTCAGAAAGCAGCAGTTATACACCAAAGAGCTATTCTTCCGGAAAATATAATAGTAGTAGTTCATCAGAAAGCAGTACAAATTCTTCGGGAAGCAGTACGGACAGCTATAGCAATTCCGGTAGCAACTCTACATATTCAGGAAGCTCTTCAAGCAGCAGTTCCGGTTCAAAGAAATATTATCATGATTCATATGATGATGGTTATGATGATGTCTATATGGATGGAGACTATGATGATGACAGATACGACAGCGATGATGATTATGCTGCCGGTGTAGATGATGCTATTGATGACGATGATGAGGACTGGTAAAATAGTTGGAGGTGTACTGATATGCCATAGGATGGATACGGTGGAGATGAAAGCTTTCCACATGATGGAAAACAGAGAAGATGCGGCTGTGGCGAGGGCTACAGTTGGGATGATAATGATGGCGGATACGAAAGAAGGTGGTCAGAGTGGGACTATTTAAGAAAAAGACAGTTACAAAGGCATATGATAAAGAAAATAAGAAACCGGTAATCAAAGCGAGCATATGTAATGGTGAGCAGGTTGCAGGCTTTAAGAACATTCATACAGGTAAGATAGAAGAAGTTATGCTGATTAAGAACCGGGCAGACCTTGATGCATTCAAGAAAATGTATGGAATAGATGGAGAGATAGAGAAGGAATATTAAACGAGGTATTTGAAGTTATGTTATCTTTTACTTCTGCAGCATATAAGGATTATATTTATATTTACTTTTACACTTAAATATAATAAAATTTAAGCACAAAAGTAAATATCAAAGATAAGGAGGCCAACTATGTCAACATCAGATATTTTGGAATCGCTAATTGAAAAAGACAATGGATATTTGATTACATCGAAGGCCGTTGAATCAGGTGTATCAAAGCCATCTGTCTCAAAATACGTCAGAGAGCATGACATGGAAAAAGTGGCACATGGCATTTATATTTTAGATAATGTGTGGCCAGATGAGTTGTTTGTACTTCAGCAACGAAATAAGAATATTATTTATTCGGGCGAGACCGCCCTTTATTTGCATGGTCTTATCGACAGAGAATACAGTCATATTTGTTTCACTGTTCCTACCGGATATAATGCTACACATATCAAAAAGAAAAACAAAGAAGTTCGTTATGCAAACCCAGAGATTCTTG
>OGPV01000512.1_pt1 | contig 30211 bp, 29 predicted proteins | sample 1553001 | NCBI WGS metagenome assembly OGPV01 (sample SAMEA2580268, study PRJEB22360) | human gut metagenome | biome: human gut; feature: human-associated habitat; material: faeces | place: Denmark | collected 2008/2010
GTGTTTTGTCAAAGACGGGCAACTTACTATGTTTTGAATTATATCGAACTCACGTTAAAATAGAACCATCTGCCCCTATGACTGTGCAAAATCCAATATTAAATACTCGTTCGTTGCCTTTTCCATCATTAAAAATTAACGCAGGAATTGTACTCTCACTACCTATTAAGAGTGCAAATGAAAAACGAGGCTGAATGTTGGTGTCAACAATAAAAAAGTATAAATATCGTTGTTCAAATTATCAATTTTTTCAACATTCTTTCTTAATATAATTTTGTGACCACTGTAATTCAAATTTGAATTAGCCATATTAACTCCAAATACCCGTTTATCGTTATAATCAAAACCATTTGGCGTAAAGTTAAATTTAACCACGTCACTTATATATTCTTCTGGATTAGAAGGATTAACCTCTTTACCTGCTAATTGAATATTAAGGTTAGAACCTTCAGAGATTGCTCTTATTACATCTTTAATATTGGCATAAGTTGAAGTGGAAATCATAATACAGATTAGCAACAGTATTATTTTTTATACGCATTATATTTATTTAAAAATAAGTTCTATGCTTTTTAGCTTATAGATAAAAGCATAGAACTTAATTGCTATATTTTAGATATTAACCAATATAAATTTTAAAACCAGTTGATAACTGTATCTAATTAAAATTCTTCGTGCTTAGACAGACTTTACTGTATGCTTAAAAATACTATCAACTGAAATAATTCGCAAGTCTTTAATAAGATGGAACATTACAACTTGAACATTTATCATGGAAATGACTTGTATATCTGCCACAATATGGACATTTGTTTCCTTGAGAATTATAATAAGCTATCCAAGAAGTGCGTGATCCTCCAGAATTTGGCGTTTTAGAAACTCCAGTTCCACCACAAGACTGGCATACATCGTCACTGCTATGTCGTGAACTTGTCCCCCCTCTTTTTGACGCTGCTTGTGTCTCAGCCCAACGTTGTGCAGCTTGCCCTCCGTCTTTTCCCATTGACGTATAAGTGTTAATCATATTAAGACTCATATTCCCAAACGTGGATGTTATTCTTTCTTCCATGCGTTGTAAATCAGAGGATATTAATACAGCATTAAGCTGTAATGTTGGTGTTCCGGAAACATTCACTGGAACATAAGTAATAGAGCCATCATTGTTTCGTTGGACTGCTTGTAATTTCCCATATAATGTATGGGATATATAACCATCGTAAAAAGTGATTGCAACAGCACCACCTCCTCCGAGCGTCTGCCCTGTTTGCGGGCAATAGCAACTGATTTGTCCATAGCTAATTGTGGATTGTGCAAATGTTTCTATGTATACAGTTCCAAGTAATACTAAACAGAAAAAAAATTTTTTATAAAACCAATAGATTGTTTTTTTAGCCCGTTTTTCCGACCTCAATCCACTAAATACGAATTTAGGAAAAACGTATTCCATGAATAAAAACCATAAGTGCAGTACTACATAAAAAAGAAACCAAAGTCCTAAGATTGTGGCAATTCCAATAAAAATTGTTTCCATAATGAAAAGTGTTGGTCCTTGCAGATTCCTTGAGAACCCTTTTATTTAAACTATGAAGCGTGAAACTGCAATGCTACCACTCCTAATTGGAGGTCCTAGGAAAACCTTGTACACAGATATGGTAATAGCAGCCCACATTATAGCGTGAGAACCACTATGCTATCCTTGTGTACAATTGCGAATTACCTAGGTTCCCAATCACAAGATGAGCATAACGCTTCTTCTTTTTTTGTATGTTTTGGAAAGAGTTGCCTCAATCCTATTACAAAGATAGAGGATTTTCCCGATAATCCCCTATCTTCTAATGTTTTATTTATTTTTGGAATGGATTTTAGGGGGATTCTATATTCTCAACCCTTTATCCTGTCTTGTAGAAGCGATTCTTAAACCGTTTTTCCATTCATTCGCTTTCTGTCTGAACCATTGCACAAGCGAAATATCATTCACGCATATATGGTAATGTTCTTTTTTGTTCTTGTCCTCCTCAAATGAGAAAGCAGCATTTTCGTCACGGAACTTTCAATTGAACTCGGGAGAACAGAAATCCCCTTTCAGCCTAACCTTTTTCAACATGCACAACTCCTGAATTACTCTTTCAGAGTACTTCAAGGTATTTCGGCAGAAGTCAATTAACGGTAACAGCTTTTCTACATAAGGGGAGTGTCGTTGTATCTTATCCACATATTCATTGAACTTGGTACGTTCTTCCGTTTTTACGTTGACCCTAAAAAACATAAAAAATAGACATAAAAAAAGGGAATCTTCCCAGACTCCCAATCTTCATTAACCTTAAATCTAATACCATGAAAAACACGATGCAAAGGTAAGGGTTTTATGTTATGAGACATATAATTGGGGCGAAAATCTGCATTGAATTAACTATTTTTATGTTTTAAAGCAGGAACGCAGAATTTTTACACCGGTTTTTTCTGCTTGGAATGGAGATTCCGGGGCTAAGCGCTTGGTGATTCGTTTTCAATAATGTATCTTTGTCCTTAAAACTAAAAAGAAAGACAGAATGAGAAGACAGTTTGTAAGATTGGCATTGTGTCTGTTCCTGCTGGGGGGATCCGTTGCGTATGCCCAGAGCGGAATGACCGACAACCAGGTGATAGAATATGTGCAACAGGCGCTTCAACAGGGCAAGGACCAGCAAACCATTGCGATGGAGCTGCTGGCCAAGGGGGCCACTCAGGAGCAGTTGCTGCGATTGAAATCTCAGTATTCGGGTGCGACGGGCGCGTCGGCCACAGGCAGCGGTTCTCTGGCGGGAGAAGACAGCTCGCTGCTGGGCTCGGATTCGCGGGCACGGAAAACCACTTCAAACGGTACGGAAGAGGATGCGTCGGAATTCCTGGAGATGAATTCCTTGAATGTGGACAAGAGCATGTGGTCGGAAGACATGCAGAAGACCATGAAGAAGCGTCGCAAACTGACGACGGTGGTTACCAGCGAAAATGATGTGTTCGGACGGAATATCTTCAACATTGAACAGCTGACTTTCCAGCCTAACCTGAGCATGGCTACGCCGGAGAATTACCGCCTGGGACCGGGCGACGAGGTGATTATCGACGTGTGGGGCGCTAGCCAGAATACCATGCGGCTGGAGATTTCGCCCGACGGCTATGTGAACATCATCAACCTGGGTCCGGTGTACCTGAACAACATGACGATTCAGGAGGCACGCCAGCTGCTGAAGCAGGAATTGGGCAAGATTTATGCGGATTCGGGCAACAACATCCAGGTGACATTGGGAAATATCCGTACCATCCAGGTGAACGTGATGGGGGAAGTGATGGCGCCGGGTACGTATTCGCTGTCATCGCTCTCGACGGTATTCCATGCGCTGTACGTGGCAGGTGGTGTGAGCGACATCGGTAGCTTGCGTAACGTGCAGGTGGCTCGCGGCGGCAAGACGTTTGCCCGTCTGGACGTGTATGAGTACATCATGAAGGGCCAGATTCAGGACGACATCCGCCTGCAGGACGGCGACGTGGTGATTGTGCCTACCTACGACGAGCTGGTGAAGATTACGGGTAAAGTGAAGCGTCCGATGTTCTACGAAATGAAGAACGGGGAATCGGCTGCCACTTTGCTGAAGTATGCCGGCGGTTTTGCTTCGGATGCTTACAAGAAGAGTATCAGGGTGTTGCGTAAGGACGGTAAAGAATTTTCCGTGAAAACGGTGAACGATATAGACTATTCTGCGTTTAAATTATTAGACGGTGACGTGATTTCGGTGGATTCGATTCTGAACCGCTTCAACAACCGTCTGGAAGTGAAGGGGGCTGTGTATCACCCGGGAGTATTCGAGTTGAGCGGTTCGCTGAACACGGTACGCCAGCTGGTGGAGAAGGGCGACGGTTTGCTGGGGGATGCCTTTACAGGACGTGCGGTGTTGTATCGCGAACGGGAAAACCTGACGAAAGAGGTGCTTCCGGTTGACATTCAGGGTATTCTGAACGGTACGTCGCCCGACATTGCCTTGCAGAAGAATGACATTTTGTATATCCCGAGCATCCACGACTTGCAGGACATGGGTAAGGTGACCATCAGCGGTGAGGTGAACAAGCCGGGCAGCTATACGTATGCCGACCACATGAGCCTGGAGGACCTGGTGATTACAGCGGGCGGTTTGAAGGAATCGGCTTCGCTGGTGCGTGTGGACGTGTCACGACGCATCCGTGACCCGAGAGGTACAACGGAACCGGACGTAATCGGACAGAATTTCTCGTTCGGACTGAAGGATGGTTTCGTGGTGGACGGTGAAGCGGGATTTGAACTGCAGCCGTACGACCAGGTGTTTGTGCGCCGCAGCCCGAGCTACAACGAGCAGGTGAACGTGACGGTGGACGGTGAGGTGCTGTTCCGCGGTGACTATACGCTGAACACGAAGAGCGAGCGTCTGAGCAGCCTGATTCAGCGTGCCGGCGGGGTGAGCCGCTATGCGTATGTGCGTGGAGCGAAGTTGCGCCGCGTGGCCAATGAGGAGGAGCTGCGCCGCATGGAGGATGTGGTGAAGATGATGCGCCGTGAAATCGGTGATGCCATGGCCAACACCCTGGGACTGAAGGTAAACAGTACGTTTACGGTAGGTATCGACCTGGAAGCTGCACTGGCGAACCCGGGCGGAGACGCTGACCTGGTGCTGCGTGAGGGCGATGTGCTGACCGTGCCGGAATATAATAGTACGGTGAAGGTGAACGGAGCGGTGATGATGCCGAACACGGTATCGTATGCGGCAGGCAAGAGCGTGAAGTATTACCTGAGCCAGGCGGGCGGTTACTCTGCCAACGCCAAGAAGAGCCAGAAGTTCATTATTTATATGAACGGACAGGTGGCCGAAGTGAAGGGCAGCGGCAAGAAACAGATTGAGCCGGGCTGCGAAATCGTGGTACCGAACAAGACGAAGAAGTTCAACTTTGCGAACATAGTATCGAATGCGACTTCGTTTGCTTCACTGGCTACGATGCTGGCTTCACTGGCTACGATGATGAAATAACCTTTAAATCTATGAGTATATGAACATGAAAATGAGACTGATTGTCATGAACTTCCTGCAGTTTGCCGTGTGGGGAGCGTATCTTACCTCAATGGGTACGTACCTGGCGGGTGTGGGTTTAGGCGGACATATCGGAATTTTTTACGCCATGCAGGGGATTGTGTCCCTGTTCATGCCGGCTGTGCTGGGTATTGTGGCTGACCGCTGGATTCCGGCGCAACGGTTGCTGGGGCTGAGCCATCTGTTGGCTGCCCTGTTTATGGGTGGTGCAGGCTATTATGCCATGACTACGGGGCCGCAGGTGGAATTTGCACCGCTGTTCGCGTTCTATTCCGTAAGTGTGGCGTTCTACATGCCTACGCTGGCTCTGTCGAATTCGGTGGCTTATACGGCGCTGGACAAGGCGGGGCTGGACACCATCAAGGCGTTTCCACCGATACGTACGTTCGGGACCATCGGTTTCATTTGTTCCATGTGGCTGGTAGATTTACTGGGATTCCAGTCGAACTACATGCAGTTCTTTACCTGTGCGGCATGGGGCGTGGTGCTGGCCGTATATGCCCAGACGCTGCCGGAATGTCCGGTGAGCCGCGCACAGGGCGGACAGAAGTCGCTGGTAGAGGCATTAGGACTGAGGGCGTTTCTGCTCTTCAAGAACCGCAAGATGGCGGTGTTCTTCATCTTCTCGATGCTGTTGGGCGTGTCCTTGCAGATTACCAACGGCTTTGCCAATCCGTTTATCACGAGCTTCAGCGCCATTCCGGAATATGCCAATACCTTTGGCGTGCAGCATGCCAACCTGCTGATTTCGCTCTCGCAGATCAGTGAAACGTGCTGTATCCTGCTGATTCCGTTCTTCCTGGGACGCTTCGGCATCAAGAAGGTGATGCTGATTGCCATGGTGGCGTGGGTGCTGCGCTTCGGACTCTTCGGCCTGGGTGATCCGGGCAGCGGGGTGTGGATGTTCGTGCTGTCGATGATTGTATATGGCGTGGCATTCGACTTCTTCAACGTGTCGGGCTCGCTGTTTGTCGACAAGGAGACGGACTTGTCTATCCGCTCGAGTGCGCAGGGACTGTTCATCATCATGACGAACGGTATCGGAGCCACGGTGGGTACGCTGAGTGCGCAGGCGGTGGTGAACTGCTTCGTGGACTTCAATTCGCAGGCACCGCAGGTGGAAGGCTGGAGCCGGGCGTGGTTCGTGTTTGCGGCCTACGCGCTGGTAGTGGCGGTGACTTTTGCACTGGTATTTAAGTACAAACATAAAGTAGATAACGATTAATGTGAATCTGAAAATGGAAAAGAAAGACGAATTTGTAGAAATGCGGGTCCGCACCATTGACGAGGCCATGAAGGTGGATGAACTGATCGGGCATCTGACATTTAATCAGGTGATGGACGATGAGGAGAAGATGGATATAATGATGCTGGACGGGCAGAACTTCAAGCTGCTGCTGGAGGAGGTGAACGAACCGCACCGGATGATGCTGGGGATTATCAACCCCGACGAGGCGGACTTGCTGTACACGGCTGTTAACGACCCGGAGGGTGCGGATGCCACGCTGCCTTATCAGACGGTGCATATTCTGAAGGAGCTGGGTGTTACCGTGGAAAAGGTGGTGGTAAAGGACAAGGTGAAGTTGCTGCACCGTGCGATTGTGACTCTGCGCAAGGAGGACGGCTCGGTGATGGAGATGCAGCTGACACTGTTCGACGCGCTGGTGGTGAGTCTGATAGCCGGTGTTCCGTTCTATGTGAACGCGAAGTTCCTGGAAGACCCCCGTTCGGGCTTTACCAAGTCTGTGCCTAACACGAAGGCGCTGCTGCTGCGGTTGATGCCGCTGAAAGGGCTGGAACGGGAGATGGAAGATGCCATCCGCCGCGAGGACTATGAGTATGCGGAGCTGATTAAGCAGGAAATGGCGACCCGCAACAAAGAAGAAGAGGAAGATTACGAAGATTTCGAGGATTTAGAAAAAAAATTATAATTATGCACGTGTTTTATACACCGGATATTGCGCAGACGCTGGAGCTGCCGGAAGAAGAAGCGGGCCACTGCCTGCGGGTGCTGCGCCTGGGAGTGGGCGAGGAGATTATGCTGACTGACGGAAAGGGATGCTTTTACCGGGCGGTCATTTCGGCAGCTACGCAGAAACGCTGTGTGGTGAAGGTGGTGGAGAAAACGGAGCAGGAGCCTTTCTGGAAGGGGCATCTGCACCTGGCTCTGGCGCCTACGAAGAACATGGACCGCATGGAATGGCTGGCGGAGAAGGCCACGGAAATCGGTTTCGACGAGCTGACGTTCCTGAACTGCCGTTTCTCGGAACGGAAGGTCATCAAGACGGAACGGGTGGAGAAAATCGTGGTGTCGGCCGTGAAACAGTCACTCAAGGCACGCAAGCCGGTGGTGAACGAGATGACGGACTTCCGCCGTTTTATGGAGCGGGAGTTTACGGGACAGAAATTTATCGCCCACTGCTATGAGGGGGAAAAGCCTCTGCTGCGCGACGTGCTCCGCAAGGACGAGGATGCCGTGGTGCTGATTGGTCCGGAAGGGGATTTCAGTCCGGAGGAAGTGGCGCTGGCTGCAGAAAAGGGCTTTCAGGCAGTGAGTCTGGGCAAGTCGCGCCTGCGTACGGAAACGGCGGCACTGGTGGCCGTACACCTGATGAACCTGACGCACGCGGAATAAGCTGATGTGTAACTTTTAAATAGAATCATTATGAAAAAGACATGGAAATGGATGGGAGGCCTGGCCTTGGGTATGGCTTTCCTGTTGTCTGCCTGCGGGGAAGACAATGCGTACACCAATGCGTTGCCAAAGGATGCGGCTGCAGTGTTCTCGTTCGACCTGATGGAGATGGCACAGAAGTGTGACCTGAACGACCAGGTGAAGCAGTCGATGGGGCAGATGATGAAATCGAGCCTGAAGGGCAGTGCGGATGCCCTGGTGGACAAGCTGATGGAGAATCCGGAAGAGAGCGGGTTGAGACTGACCGACCGGGTGTACTTCTTTGCCGCTTCGCAGATGGAAATGGGCGGCGTGCTGGTGCGCATGGCCGACAAGGGAAAACTGGAAGATTTGATGGCCATGCTTCAGGAGCAGAAGGCGTGTGAGGCTCCTGCCGACGGTGACGGTTGCCGCTGGACCGTGGGTGGCGGCGGACTGATGGCCTGGACGGACGACGCGTTTCTGATGCTGGCGGGCAACGGTAACCCGAAGGACTTGCAGCATCAGGCTTCGATGTGGCTGCGCCAGAAAGAAGGGGAGGGCTATTCGGGCACTCCGGAATTCAAGAAATTAGAGGATGCCGACGAGGATGTGGCCATGGTGACTTCGCTGAACGCCATGCCGAAGAGTTACCTGGGCCCGGTGACGATGGGGCTGCCGGCTGACTTGAACCTGAATGATTTAAAGATATTTTCTACACTCGATTTCCAGGCTGGAAAGGCTGTGATGGAAGTGGAGACGCTGCTGGAAGGCAAGTTCAAGGACTTGCTGAAGAAGCAGGCAGAGGTGAGCGGCGAACTGGACGGCACGTATCTGAAGGTGTTCCCTGCCAATACGGTGTGCTGGATGGCTGCCAACGTGAACGGTGAAAAGGTGTATGAGTTGTTGCGTGAGAACCCGACGGTGCGTCAGGAACTGGACAACTCGATGATGCCGCTTGATTTTGAGGCTATCTTCAAGGCGGTGAAGGGTGACGTGGCACTGGCCATGCCGGAAATGTCGTTGAAGCCGGGCTTCATCCTGTATGCCGACGTGAAAAACGGTGACTTCATGCGTACGTTTGAGGACTTGAAACCGATGCTGGCCATGACCAACGGTCAGATGCAGCTGGTGGACAAGGGTGAAAATGCCTATCAGTTTGTCGCTGCCAACGGTGCCATGCTGGGTATGGGCCGCGGACCGGTGTCTTTCTGGCTGGGCGTGAAGGATGAGCGTTTCTACCTGACGAATCAGGAGGACCTGATTGGCCGTGAGGTGAAGGGACTGTCGCTGAAAGACTGTGACTGGGCCAAGGACGTGAAGGACAAGCATTTCTACCTGAACGTGAACTTCCAGGCTTTGTCTGCCGTTCTTCCGCAGATTTCTTACATCAGTATGCTGGACTACCTGAGCATCGAATCGGATGAACCGACCAAGGCTCGCCTGGTGCTGCAACTGAAGGACCACAAGGAGAATGTGCTGAAGCAGCTGGTACAGATAGTTAATAATTAATAGTGAATAATGAAGAATGAAGAATTAATAATTAATAATGAATAGCGAAGAGCATTCTTCATTATTAATTCTTCATTGAATAAAATGGACAACATGGATTTGACTTGCGGCCACTTTGTAAATCCGTTTACTGATATCGGGTTTAAGATTATCTTCGGGCAGCCTGCCAGCAAGGAATTGCTCATCACATTGCTGAATGAGTTGTTGGCGGGGGAGCATCGCATAGAGAACCTGATTTTTCTGGACAAGGAAAATCATTCGGACAGTATGGCGGATGCAGGGATTATCTATGACCTGTACTGCCTGACCGACACGGGAGAATACATCATCGTGGAGATGCAGAACCGTTTTCATAGTAGTTTCCTGGACCGTACGCTGTTTTACATGTGTCGTGCCATCGGGCGGCAGGTGGAGAATCTGCGTGAGAAGAGGCGGAAGGAACGTGAGTTGCAGACCGGGAAGCCGGAGACGGAGGAGGATTTTCTGCTGAGTGAGCCGATGCAGGAAAATTATGGGTCCAGATACAAGCTCTCGACTGTGTATGGCATTTTCCTGATGAACTTCCGTGAGCCGGGACTGGAAGAGAAGTTCCGCACGGACACCGTGATTGCCGACCGTGAGAGCGGAAAGGTGGTGAACCCTCATTTCCGGCAGATTTTTTTGCAGTTCCCTTATTTCACCAAGGAACTCAAGGATTGTGAAACGCTTTATGATAAACTGATTTATACATTGAAGAATATGCAACATTGGAACCGAATGCCGGACGCGTTGAAGGAGCAGGTGTTCAGCCATCTGGAAGAACTGGCTGCCGTGGCCAATCTTTCATTGGAAGACCGCATTGCTTACGACAAGGCGCTGGACCGTTACCGTGTGAGTCGTATCGTGGAAGAGGATGCACGTGAAGCCGGATGGAAGAAAGGGCTCGCGGAAGGACGTGCGGAAGGACGTGCGGAAGGGCTCGCGGAAGGACGTGCGGAAGGGCTCGCGGAAGGACAAGCTAAAGAGAAAGTTGCCATTGCACGTAACCTGAAATCGCTGGGTTTGAGTACTGCTCAGATAGCCCAGGCTACCGGATTGACCGAAGAGGAAGTGGAATCGACAGTTAATAATTAATAGTGAAGAATGAAGAATGAAGAATTAAGAATTAATAATGAATAACGAAGAGCATTCTTCATTCTTCATTATTAATTCTTCATTGAATAAAATGGACACAATAGAATTACAGCAGACCTTGCCGGAGGTATTCGCCGGACGCGACGGAATCGTGTCGGACGTGTGGCACCGGCAGGTGGCTTTTCAGAAAGGAAAGATGTATCTGATTGAAGCGGCGTCGGGCACGGGCAAGTCGTCGCTTTGCAGTTTTATTTACGGGTACCGTACGGACTACCAGGGGATTATCACCTTCGACGGGGAGAACGTGCGGAAGCTCACGGTGAAGCAGTGGACGGATATCCGCAAGCGCTCGCTGGGCATGCTGTTTCAGGAACTCCGCCTGTTCGGGGAACTGACGGCGTGGGAGAACGTGCAGCTGAAGAACGGGCTGACGGGCTTCTGCCGCAAGCAGCAGGTGAAGGACTGGTTTGAGCAGCTGGGCATCGCCGACAAGTGGGATGTGAAGGCGGCCAGGATGTCGTACGGACAGCAGCAGCGTGTGGCTTTTGTGCGGATGCTGTGTCAGCCGGCCGACTTTTTCTTCCTGGATGAGCCGGTGAGCCACCTGGACGACGGCAACGGGCAGATTATGGCGCGTATTCTGAAGGAGGAAGCGGCTCGTCAGGGTGCGGGAGTGATTGTGACGTCCATCGGCAAGCACCTGCCGCTGGAGTATGACAGGGTGCTGAGTTTGTAAGGTATTAACACGAAGACGGATATGATCTGGAAATTATTGAGGCAGCACATCAGTGTGGCGCAGCTGGCAGGATTCTTCCTGGCCAACCTGTGCGGTATGGTGATTGTGCTGTTGGGCATACAGTTTTACAAGGATGTGTTGCCGGTGTTTACGCAGGGCGACAGTTTCATGAAGAAGGACTACGTGATTGTGAGCAAGCAGGTGAGCACGCTGGGCAGCCTGGTGGGCAAGGGAGGTACGTTCTCGCGTGCCGACATAGCCGACATGGAGGCACAGCCGTTTGCCAAGCGGACGGGAGCGTTCACTCCGGCACAGTTTCAGGTATCGGCCGGCATGGGCATGGCGGGCATGCAGCTCTCTACGGCGATGTTCTTTGAGTCGGTGCCCGACGAGTTTGTAGACGTGCGGCTGGAGGGCTGGACGTTTCGCGAGGGGCAGACGGAAATCCCTATCATCATCCCGCGCAACTACCTGAACCTGTATAACTTCGGCTTTGCACAGAGTCGCAACCTGCCGCAGCTCTCGGAGGGCGTGATGGGGATGATGACGCTGGACGTGCGGCTGAGCGGACGGGGACGGACGGAGCGCATGAAGGGACGCATTGTGGGTTTCTCCAACCGGCTGAACACGATTCTGGTGCCGCAGGCGTTCATGGAATGGGCCAACGCTACATTGGGTGACGGCGGGCAAACGGCTCCCTCACGACTGATTGTGGAGGTGGATAATCCGGCGGACGACCGCATCGCGAAGTATTTCAAGCAGAAAGGGTATGAGACGGAGGGCGACAAGCTGGATGCGGGAAAGACGACGTGGTTCCTGAAGATGGTAGTGGGCATCGTGCTCACGGTGGGACTGATTATCAGTGTGCTGTCGTTCTACCTGCTGATGCTGAGCATCTACCTGCTGTTGCAGAAGAACACGAAGAAGCTGGAGAACCTGCTGATGATTGGGTTCAGTCCGGCGGCGGTGGCGCGTCCGTATCAGGCACTTACGGTGGGGCTGAACGCAGCGGTGGCAGCCATGGGTGTGCTGCTGGTGTGGATGGCGCGTGATGCGTATCTGGACATGCTGCGGCGGATGGTGCCCGACTTGCAGGAAGGCAGTCTGCTGCCGGCGCTGCTGACGGCCGGGGGACTTTTCCTGCTGGTATCGGTGCTGAATGTGCTGGCCGTACGGCGGAAAGTGGAATCTATCTGGAGAAAGAAATAGTATAAGCATTATATATTATCTGTAAAACCAAATGAAAATGAAGAAACTAAAGAACGTATGGCTCTTTTTGAGCTTTATCCTGATGGTGGCCGGAATGGCAAGCTGTAGCACGGATGATCCGACGGGTGTGGATGTGTCGAGAGATGACATTATCGGTACATGGAAGGTGACGGCAAATGACTGGACAAATTCGGAAGGTGAGTCTGGTCGTAATGATCCTGAGCACATGGGAAAGCCGCTCTCGGTAAAGAATGACGGTACCGCTTCGTTCCGTGGCGAGTCGTTCAACTGGACGCTGAACAAGGGAGTGTTGACGCTGTCGGATAACCGTGGTCGCAGTATACGGGTGGTGATTCTGTCGTATACGGAGGAGGAGATTCAAGCCTCGTATGACTGTACCTTTGAGTCGGAGATGTATACCGAGGAAGGTAATTACACCTTCAAGCGCGTGTAACGAGACATATTAATATGAAGAAGAGCCACAGTAATGTGGCTTTTTTTGTATATGTGTGACCGCACACACGTGCAATATCCTGTAAATATTTGTTTAGATATTTCGTCTCTGTGTAAACAAGTGTAAAACCACTTGTCCGATATCTCTTGATTTATGTCTATTATTAGGGGAATCAGTCTAAAAAATGTTACATGGAGTTACATATATGAGAGTTTATTCAGTAAATTTGCGTTACAGAAATGGTCAAACTTTAAACAAATACCCGGGACGTTTGTTTAAGAGGTAAGAACCATGGATGATTCATTCTTTTTAAATTAAAATAATTGCTTATGTCAAAAATCGTTGGACACATTTCGCAGGTAATCGGTCCGGTGGTCGATGTGTACTTCAAGTTTGAAGAAGGACAAGACGTGGAACACGCCTTGCCGAAAATCCACGATGCCATGACGATTGCCCGTAACGACGGGCGTACGCTGGTGATTGAAGTGCAGCAGCATATCGGTGAAGACACGGTACGCTGCGTGGCCATGGACAGTACGGACGGGTTGAAGCGCGGAATGGAAGTCGTTCCTACGGGGCATCCGATTGCGATGCCTATCGGAAACCAGATCAAGGGCCGTGTGATGAATGTGGTAGGTGATACCATTGACGGTATGAAAGAACTGGACAAGACGGACGGATTTCCTATTCACCGTGAACCTCCGAAATTCGAAGACCTGGCTACTACCCAGGAAGTATTGTTTACCGGTATCAAGGTGATCGACCTGCTGGAACCTTACCTGAAGGGTGGTAAAATCGGTCTGTTTGGTGGGGCGGGTGTTGGAAAAACCGTGCTCATCAAAGAGTTAATCAATAACATTGCCAAGAAACACAATGGTTTCTCCGTGTTTGCAGGAGTGGGTGAGCGTACCCGTGAAGGTAACGACCTGCTAAGAGAAATGATTGAATCAGGCGTAATCCGCTACGGTGACGAATTCCTCAAGAGCATGGAGGAAGGAAACTGGGATCTTTCGAAGGTGGATTACAACGAAGTGGAAAAATCGCAGGTAGCCATGGTGTTCGGACAGATGAACGAGCCTCCCGGTGCCCGTCAGTCAGTAGCCTTGTCGGGTCTGACACTGGCCGAATCGTTCCGTGACCGCCAGACGGGCGACAACGGTCCGCGCGATATCCTGTTCTTTATCGACAACATCTTCCGTTTTACGCAGGCAGGTTCTGAGGTTTCAGCCTTGCTGGGACGTATGCCTTCGGCAGTAGGTTACCAGCCGACACTGGCTACGGAAATGGGACAGATGCAGGAACGTATCACTTCTACGAAGAACGGCTCCATTACTTCCGTGCAGGCGGTGTACGTGCCGGCCGATGACTTGACCGACCCTGCTCCGGCTACTACCTTTACCCACCTGGATGCTACTACGGTGTTGAGCCGTAAGATTACCGAGCTGGGTATCTATCCGGCTGTAGACCCGCTGGATTCTACGTCGCGTATCCTCGACCCGCTGATTGTGGGCAAGGAGCACTACGAAACCGCTCAGCGCGTGAAACAGATTCTGCAGCGCAACAAGGAGCTTCAGGATATTATCTCTATCTTAGGTATGGATGAACTTTCGGATGAAGACCGTCTGACGGTGAACCGTGCCCGCCGCGTGCAGCGATTCCTTTCGCAGCCGTTTGCCGTGGCCGAGCAGTTTACGGGCGTGCCGGGCGTGATGGTTTCCATAGAAGACACCATCAAGGGATTCAAGATGATTCTGGACGGCGAGGTAGACTATCTGCCTGAACAGGCTTTCCTGAACGTGGGTACCATTGAGGACGCCATCGAGAAGGGTAAGAAGCTGATGGAAGCGGCTAAGAGTTAATAAGTAAAAGTTAAAAGTTAAAAGCTGATAGCTTAATATGAAAGAACTTCATCTGGTTATCGTTTCACCCGAAAAGCTGGTTTACGAAGGAAAAGTGAGCCAGGCTACCTTTCCGGGAAGCGCAGGAAAATTTCAGGTCATGGCCGACCATGCCCCGATTATTTCCACGCTCTCGGCCGGGGAAGTGAAATACGTGGCCGGACAGGAAACGCAATCCCTGCAAATCAAGGGGGGATTCGTGGAAGTCAAGGAGAATCAGATTTCAGTCTGTGTGGAACTCTGAGAGGAGCGAAGCAGGCGATGAACCGAATATGTTTTTGGCGGCTTTCCGGATGAAAAACCGCACGATACTATGTTTTTGTTGACCGTTAAGAAGAAATTTATAAAAGAACTGACCGTGATTGGAATCGTGCTGACGACGCTCGTCGCCGTGGTATATCATCTGTTCATTCCCGACAGGTATTTCCTGTGGTTTCCGGCCATTCCGATATTCTTCTATCTTTTCGGCCTGTTTTACATAGAAATGTTCGCGTTCAACTATCGCGTGGGGCTGGAACGGATTGCGATGACGTATCTGGTGTGCAAGGTACTGAAATTCATAATCAGTGCCATGCTGCTGATGTTCTACGGATTTGTGATAGGACATGAAGTGGTGGCGTTCATGCTGACCTTCATCTTCTTCTACTTTGCGTTTCTGATATTCGAAACCCGTTTTTTCCTTCTTTTTGAAGCGAAACTCAAACTAAGAAAAAAAGCTAATGATGAAAAAAATACGGTACATAATCATCACGCTGTTACTGCTGATGGCGGTTCCGGCTGCGCTGACGAAGGCACAGGCCGCTGAGGGTGACATCGACGTGAACGAACTGGTGTTCGGACACATTGGCGATGCCTACCAGTGGCACATTGCGAAGTTCGGCGATACGGAGGTAAGCATTCCGCTGCCGGTGATCGTGAAAAGCAGTACGGGCTGGCATGTGTTCTCGTCTGCCCGGCTGGAGGAAGGTCCTTACGAGGGACTGTACGTGGCCGAGGGCGGTGCCTACGACGGCAAAATCGTGGAACGCAATGCGGCCGGCGAGGAGGTGCGTCCGCTGGACATCTCCATCACGAAGAATGTGCTGGGCTTGTTTATCAACAGTGCGGTGCTGCTGGTCATCATGATGAGCTGCGTGCGCTGGTACAAGAAACATCCGCTGGAAGACGGGGCACCCAGGGGGGGCGTCGGCATGATTGAGGCCACGGTGCTTTCTATCTACAACGACGTGATTAAGGGCTGCATCGGCGAGAATTACCGCCGCTACGCGCCTTATCTGCTTACGGCGTTCTTTTTCGTGCTGGTGAACAACCTGATGGGGCTGGTTCCGATTTTTCCCGGAGGTGCCAACGTGACGGGTAACATCGCCATTACGCTGGTGCTGGCCTTGTGTACGTTCGTGCTGACCAACGTGTATGGTACGAAGGCTTACTGGAAGGAAATTTTCTGGCCTGACGTGCCTACGTGGCTGAAGGTGCCGGTGCCTATGATGCCGCTGATTGAATTCTTCGGTATCTTTACCAAACCGTTCGCACTGATGATCCGTTTGTTTGCCAACATCATGGCAGGACATGCGGCAGTGCTGAGCCTGATTGCCATTATCTTCATCACGGTGAAGTCGGGTCCGGTAATCAACGGCTCGATGACAGTGGTGGCTGTGGCATTCGGCATTTTCATGAATGCGCTGGAGATTCTGGTGGCATTCATTCAGGCATACGTCTTCACGATGCTGTCGGCCGTGTTTATCGGCTTGTCGCAGGTGAAGGAACATGCCAAAAAATAATTGGTACAAAAAAATTAAAGTATAACCTTTTAAAACAAGAAAATTATGTTATTGTCAGTTTTATTGCAGGTAGCTGCAGGTGTTGGTATTAGTAAATTGGGCGCCGCTGTCGGTGCAGGTATTGCAGTTTTGGGTGCCGGTATCGGTATCGGTAAGATTGGTGGCTCAGCAATGGAGGCGATGGCTCGTCAGCCGGAAGCTTCAGGTGACTTGCGTATGAACATGATTATCGCTGCCGCTCTGGTAGAAGGTGTGGCTCTGATTGCCATCGTGGTTTGTTTGTTGACTTTGTTCTTGTAAAAAATAAAACAATAAGTTATGGGATTATTAACTCCGGATCCGGGGCTGCTGTTCTGGATGATTGTCACCTTCGGAGTCGTGTTCTTCATCTTGGCGAAATACGGCTTCCCGGTGATTCTGAAGATGGTGGAGGACCGGAAAGCATACATTGACAATTCGCTCAAGGCGGCGCGCGAGGCCAACGAACAGCTGGCCAACGTGAAGGTGGAGGGTGAGAAAATCCTGGCACAGGCACGCGAGGAACAGCATCGCATTCTGAGTGAGGCTGCTGCTACGCGCGACCGTATCATCAAGGACGCTCAGGAGAAGGCCTTCGCCGAAGGCAACCGCCTGATGGAGGAGATGAAGAAGCAGATTGAAACGGAAAAGGAAAGTGCCATCCGTGACATCCGCCGCCAGGTAGCCGTGTTGTCAGTGGGCATTGCAGAGAAGATTATGCGCAACAAACTGGCCGATGAAAAGGAACAGGCTGCGCTGATTGACCGTCTGCTGGATGAAATGATTGAAACTTCTAAAAAATAACGTGTCATGAATACAGGAGTCGTTTCAAGACGTTTCGCGAAGGCACTGCTGGCATACGCGAAGGGTGAAGGGCTGGAAGACAAGGTGTACAAGGAGGTGAAGACTCTGGCAGCACACTTTGCCGAAGTGCCCGGCCTGCGGCGTGCCGTGGAAAATCCGGTGCTGGAGAGAAGCAAGAAGCTGGAGCTGCTTTGCGAGGCTTCGGGTGGAAAGGACGTGAGCCAGGTGATGACGCGTTTTCTCAGCCTGGTGCTGGAAGACAGAAGGGAGAAGTTCTTGCAGTTCATGATGTGGTCGTACATCGACCTGTATCAGGAAGACAAGCACATCCTCATCGGAAAGCTTACCACTGCCGTCAGTTCGCCCAAGCTCGTGGCACACTTGCAGAAACTGGCTTCCGAGAAGACGCACGGTGAGGTAATCCTGGAAGAGAAGGTGGACAAAAGCCTGATCGGAGGATACATCATCGAACTGGGTGGCTTCCGCCTGGACTCCAGTGTGGCGAACCAGTTGAAGCGCGTGAAACAGCAGTTTATCGCGAAAAACAGGAGAATTGTGTAAACAATGAATAATGAAAATGAATAATGAAAATGAATAATGAAAAACGATTCCTATTATTCACTGTTCATTTTTAATTGTTCATTATTAATTATTAATTAAAAAGAATTATGCCAGAAAATACAATAAAACCCAGCGAAGTTTCAGAGGTGTTGCTCCAACAGTTGAAGGGGATTGACAACTCGCTGAAATTCGACGAAGTGGGTACCGTGCTTCAGGTGAGCGACGGTGTGGCCCGTATTTACGGTTTGCGTAATGCGGAAGCCAACGAGTTGCTGCAGTTTGAAAACGGTATCATGGGAACGGTGATGAATCTGGAAGAGGACAACGTGGGAGCGGTGCTCCTGGGTCCGACCGACCAGATTAAGGAGGGGATGATTGTAAAGCGTACCAAGCGTATTGCTTCCATCAACGTGGGAGAAGCGATGCTGGGACGTGTAATCGACCCTCTGGGTGTGCCCTTGGACGGGCGCGGCGAAATTGGCGGAGAGCTGTGCGAGATGCCGCTGGAGCGTAAGGCACCGGGGGTCATCTTCCGTCAGCCGGTAACCGAACCGCTGCAGACGGGACTGAAGGCCATCGATGCCATGATTCCTATCGGCCGCGGACAGCGTGAGTTGATTATCGGCGACCGTCAGACAGGTAAGACGGCCATTGCCATCGATACCATCATCAACCAGCGTGCCAACTACGAGGCAGGAAATCCGGTGTACTGTATCTACGTGGCCATCGGTCAGAAAGGTTCTACCGTGGCCAGCATCGTGAATGCACTGCGTGAGAAGGGGGCGATGGACTATACCATCGTGGTGGCTGCTACGGCTTCCGACCCGGCTGCCATGCAGTATTTCGCTCCGTTTGCCGGAGCTGCCATCGGCGAGTACTTCCGTGATACCGGCCGTCATGCACTGGTGGTGTACGATGACTTGTCAAAACAGGCTGTGGCCTACCGTGAGGTATCACTGATTCTGCGTCGTCCGTCAGGACGTGAGGCGTATCCGGGTGATATCTTCTACCTGCACTCTCGTCTGCTGGAACGTGCGGCGAAGATTATCAACCAGCAGGAAGTGGCCGAACAGATGAACGACCTGCCAGCCAGCCTGAAGGGTAAGGTAAAGGCCGGAGGTTCACTGACCGCCCTGCCGATTATCGAAACACAGGCCGGCGACGTGTCTGCCTACATTCCGACCAACGTGATTTCCATTACCGACGGTCAGATCTTCCTGGAAACCGACTTGTTCAACCAGGGCTTCCGTCCGGCTATCAACGTGGGTATCTCCGTATCGCGTGTAGGTGGTAGCGCCCAGATAAAGAGTATGAAGAAAGTGGCCGGTACGCTGAAGATTGACCAGGCACAGTATCGTGAACTGGAGGCCTTCTCGAAGTTCAGCAGCGACATGGACTCTGTGACTGCCATGGCCATCGACCGTGGACGTAAGAACAACCAGTTGCTGATTCAGCCGCAGTACTCACCGATGCCGGTAGGCGAACAGGTGGCCATTCTGTACTGTGGTACGCACGGACTGATGCGCGACATTCCTATCTCGAAGGTACGTGCCTTCCAGGATGCGTTCTTGACTTACCTGCGTGCCAACCATCAGAAGGATGTGCTCGACGTGCTGGCTTCCGGAAAGATTACCGACGAAATTACGTCGCTCATTGAAAAACTGGCCGCAGACGCAGCCGAACAATTTAAAGCATAAATCCCATGGCATCACTGAAAGAAGTTAAAGGAAGAATCAACTCAATCCACGGCACGCTGAAGATTACTTCGGCGATGAAGATGGTGGCGTCTTCCAAGCTGCACAAGGCGCAGGAGGCCATTGAAAATATGCTTCCCTACGAACGCCGGTTGCACCGCATGCTCAGTAATTTCCTGGGCGCGGAGCTGAGCGTGGAATCGCCTTTTGCAGTGAAACGTGAAGTGAAGAAAGTGGCCGTGGTGGTGTTTGCCTCCAACAGCAGTCTGTGCGGCGGATTCAATGCCAATGTAATCCGTCACCTGAACGAGGTGGTGGCAGAGTATGAGCCGAAGGTGGGCCGTGAGAACATCCTGATTTATCCGGTGGGCCGTAAGGTGGCCGATGCGGTGAAGAAGATGGAGGGACTGACGGCAGCCGGCGATTATCAGCACATGAGCGGAAAACCGAACTATCAGGAGGCGGCCGACCTGGCTGCCGAGCTGATGACACGGTTTGCCAGCGGTGAGATTCAGCAGGTGGAACTGCTCTACAACCACTTCAAGTCGACCTCTACGCAGGTACTGACGCGGGAGACTTATCTGCCGCTCGACCTGAGTGCCGGTCATACGGATGAGAAGGGAGAGGAGCAGGAAGCCATGCAGGCCGATTACCTCATCGAGCCGTCGCCGGAGCAGGTGATGGAGGAGTTGCTGCCCAAGGTGCTCCGCATGAAGATGTACACCGTGCTGCTTGACTCTACGGCTTCGGAACATGCCGCGCGCACCATGGCTATGCAGATTGCCACGGACAATGCAAACGACCTGATTCAGGAACTGACCTTGATTTACAACAAGAGCCGCCAGCAGGCGATTACCAACGAATTGCTGGACATCGTGGGCGGCAGCATGAGCTGACCCCACGGGCGGAACTCTTGTGTTCATTGCATAAAAAAACGTATCGCTGTCTCACGGCAGGATACGTTTTTTTTGAACGAATAAACTAAAAAATTAATTATCTTAAAAAAGAAAACATGAAATTCTTTGGTGATTTATTTCTATAACAAGCTGATTTCGTGTTTTGTTCGCTTTATCTGTCGGTTTTTCTTTACTGATTTTTTAATAACTGTAAAAGCATACAGCCGCACCGTCGAGCAGGCATTCCATTCGTCCTTCTCCCAGGCGGATATTGTCCATGTAGGAGTAGTCACCTCCGCCGTAGTTCAACCGGATGCTGGTGTAGAAAACGTCGTACCAGTCCCACGTAAAGGTGTAGGTATATTCCTCCCAACGTCCGCGGGCATCCTGAATGCGGATAAAGTCTTCACCCGTTCCGTTGGTGTAGAAGCGCAGCACCTGGAAGTGGTGCAAGCCGTAGTCGTCGTACCAGTCGTCCTGCCAGTCGTAGCTGCAGAGATACGCTGTGCGTTCACGATATTCCAGGGTGTTGTTCCCTAATTCCATTTCCACGTTACACGACGGGAAGGCGAGTGTCAGTGCGACCAGCATCGCCATATACATGAATTTTTTTACCCTTGTTCTCATAACTCTTTGTGTGTTTGTTTTCCTCTATGTGACAAAGGTATCCGGAAAAAATCATACAAACGAATGATTTTTCCTATTCCTGTGGGGGAATTTCCCTATCGGGGGTAGGGAAATGCATCGGTCTGCGGGGTGGCAGATGGTGTATCGCCTTTGCGGCTGATCGGGAATGCCGGTGCATTTAACGCAAAACGTCCTTGCGTTCGGATTGAAACACAAGGACGTTGTATGGAAAATTCCTTTACGTTATGAATGAAACGCAAGGACGTTTTTTCAGGATTTCTGGAGAAGTACCGTCAGCACGTCGCGCCAGTCTTCACCGTTATGCGGGCAGTAAGTCTGGAAACCCAGCTGGCGGGCTGCCTGTACGTTGCCAGCCCCGTCGTCAATGAAGAGCGATTCTGACGGAAGAATGTCGGCATCGGCTATCAGGAAGTCGAAAATCTGCCGGTCGGGCTTGGTCACTCCAATCTGATAGGACAGATAGAGCTTGTCGAAGAACTCCGTCAGCGGTTCTCCCTTGGAGGAGAACTCCGGGCTGCATGCCCAGTCCATCACGTAAGGGTTGGTGTTGCTCAGCACGAAGAGCTTGTAGCGCTTGCGCAGCTCCTTCAGGCAGTCGAGCAGACGTTCGTCCAGTCCGGTGAAGTAGCCCAGCCATGCCTGGCGTGTCTCCTCCCAATTAGGAGTGCGTCCGCCGCACAACTGTCCCAGTTTCACCTGGAACTCATCGGGCGTAATTTTTCCTTCTTCCAGTTCCTGGAAAATCCCCGTCTGGTGATATTTGTCCAGGCGCTGGTCGGCATCGGCCACCCCTAACTGGCGGAACGCTTCCACCGCCTGTTCGCGGCTGATAGGGGCGATGACCCCTCCGAAATCAAAAATCAGGTTTTTTATCATATATTGTTTTTATTTTCTCAGCATCAGGTTCTTGAACGGGGCAGGATAGGGAGTCTCAAATTCCATCCGTTCGCCCGTAAGCGGGTGGTAGAAGCACAGCTTGAAGGCGTGGAGTGCCAGACGTCCGAGCGGGTCGGTTTCGCAGCCGTAACGTGCGTCGCCTACCACCGGATGGCCGAGCGACTGCATGTGCACGCGAATCTGGTTCTTGCGTCCCGTTTCCAGTTGCAGCTCCATGAGCGAATAGCCGTTGGCCCGCTTGATGGTGCGGTAGTGCGTGATGGAGAGCTTGCCTCCGTCGTCTACCGGTGAGGAGCTGACGTACAGCTTGCGGTCGGTGAGCCAGGAGCGTACGGTGCCCTGGTCTTTTTCCATGTCGCCCATGACGATGGACACGTAGCGGCGGTCGTACACGATGTCGTGCCAGTTGTCGCGGAGCGTGTGTTGCGTCTTCTCATCCTTGGCATACATCATGATGCCCGACGTCTCGCGGTCCAGACGGTGCACCACGAAGATGCGGTTGTTGCGGTGCGTGCGCTTCACGTACTCATTCAGAATGTGCTGTGCGGTACGTTCCTTCTGGTGGTCGGTAGCTACGGACAGCAGTCCTTCCTTCTTCTCCACCACGATGAGATAGGCATCCTCGTAGAGAATCTTCAGCATGGGGTGGCGGAACTCGTGCTTGTTCTTTTCACGGCTTACCTGCACCTTCATGCCCGGCTTCAGGGGAAAGTTGTACTGTGTCTGGATGTTATTGTCCACCAGCACCACGCGGTTGGCCAGCAAGGCTTTTACGCGCGTGCGGCTGATGCCGTCCATCTTCTTCATAAGGAACTCCATCAGTTCCGCCGGTTCATTGACCGGATAGATTGTATATTTGGCTGCGGCACGCGGAATAGGGCGTCGGCCGTTGTTGCCAGAGTTATTTCTTGCCACTTTGTTGCGTCAGTTAAAAGTTAGAAGATAGGGGAGAGTGTTTAGCGTCTTTCCAGTTGCACGACATTTTCCACGTGATGCGTGTGAGGGAACATGTCGACAGGCTGTACGGCAGTCACCTTGTACTTGCCGTCGAGCAGCTGGAGGTCGCGTGCCTGTGTGGCCGGGTTGCAGCTCACGTAGACGATGCGCTTCGGCTCGGCAGCCAGAATCACGTCGATTACGTCATTGTGCATACCTGCGCGGGGAGGGTCGGTGATGATGACGTCCGGACGTCCGTGCTCCGCAATGAAGTCGTTGGTAAGGATGTCCTTCATGTCGCCCGCATAGAACAGCGTGTTGTCGATGCCGTTCAGGGCCGAGTTCACCTTGGCATCCTCGATGGCTTCGGGCACATATTCGATGCCCACCACCTTGCGTGCCTGGCGTGCCACGAAGTTGGCGATGGTACCCGTACCCGTGTAGAGGTCGTACACCAGCTCGTTGCCCGTAAGTCCGGCAAACTCGCGTGCCACCTTATATAAATTATAGGCCTGTTCAGAGTTCGTCTGATAGAACGATTTCGGTCCCACCTTGAAGCGCAGTCCCTCCATCTCCTCGAAGATGTGGTCGTTGCCTTTGAATACCTCCACGTCGAGGTCGCCGATGGTATCGTTGCACTTGTTGTTGATGACATACATCAGCGAAGTAATCTGCGGGAAGCTGTCGGCCATGAACTGCAGAATCTCTTCCATCTTGCGGCGGCCTTCGTCGTCGGTCACCTTGCACTGCAGTACCACCATCAGTTCGCCCGTAGACGAGGTACGGATCATGATGTTACGAAGAAGTCCTTCCTGCGTGCGCAAGTCGAAGAACGGGAAGTTGTGCGCGTAGGCGTAGTCGCGTACGGCATTGCGGATCTGGTTGGAAATGTCGTCCTGCAACCAGCACTTGTCGATGGCCAGCACCTTGTCGAACGCCCCCGGAATATGGAATCCCACGGCATTCATCTGGTCGTACTTCACATCCTGCTTCACCTCCTCTTCCGTAAGCCAGCGCTTGTTGGAGAATGTAAACTCCAGCTTGTTACGGTAAAAGCGGGTCTTTTCCGAGCCTAAGATAGGACGGAATTCCGGCAGTTCCACCTTCCCGATGCGGGTGAGGTTGTCGAACACTTGTTTCTGCTTGTACTTGAGCTGTTCCTCGTAAGAAAGACATTGCCATTTGCATCCTCCGCACACTCCGAAGTGACTGCAGAACGGCTCCGTGCGCAGGGGTGATTTCTCATGGAACTTTACCGCCACCGCTTCGGCGTAATGGTTCTTCTTGCGCTTCACCTGTAAATCGACTACGTCGCCCGGCACTACATACGGGACAAATATTACCAACTCGTTCACTTTAGCCACGGCTTTTCCTTCTGCGGCTACGTCTGTTATCGTTACCTTCTCCAGTAAAGGCAGTTCTTTTTTCTTTCTTGCCACGTTCTTTTCAATAAAACCAATTTGGGAGCAAATTTATACATTTTTCCTGACATTCTTCCATGTTTTTCGAAGAAGTTGATTTTGCAAACTCTATGTTGCAAAATATGTCGAAAAATATCTTCACAAAATTTGGGATTCAATAAAATATATATAGATTTGCCAGCGGTTGACCAACGAAAAACATTATTGAACCTTATCAAATATAAGAAAACATGGAAAAGAAAAGAGTCTATACTTTTGGAAACGGACAAGCTGAAGGAAAAGCTGACATGAGAAATCTTCTGGGTGGCAAGGGCGCAAACCTGGCCGAGATGAACCTGATCGGGGTGCCTGTACCTCCCGGATTCACCATAACAACCGAAGTCTGCAACGAATATTTTGAAAAAGGAAAAGACGCAGTGGTTGCGCTGCTGAAAGACGACGTGGAAAAATCCATCAAGGGAGTAGAAGCCCTGATGAAGTCGAAGTTCGGTGATGTGGAAAATCCGTTGCTCGTTTCCGTACGTTCGGGTGCCAGAGCGTCCATGCCGGGGATGATGGACACCATTCTGAACTTAGGTCTGAACGATGAAGTGGTGGAAGGAATGGCCCGCAAGACCAACAATCCCCGCTTTGCATGGGACTCTTACCGCCGCTTCGTACAGATGTACGGCGACGTGGTATTGGGCATGAAACCCGTGAACAAGGAAGACATCGACCCGTTTGAAGCCATCATTGAGGAAGTGAAGAAGGCTAAGGGCGTGCGTCTGGACAACGAACTCGACGTGGACGACCTGAAGACACTGGTAGTCCGCTTCAAGGAAGCTGTGAAGAAACAGACCGGACAGGAATTCCCGTCATCTGCCTACGAACAGTTGTGGGGCGCCATCTGTGCCGTATTCGATTCATGGATGAACGAACGTGCCATCCTTTACCGTAAGATGGAAGGTATTCCGGCAGAGTGGGGAACAGCCGTGAACGTACAGGCCATGGTATTCGGTAACATGGGTGAGACTTCGGCTACGGGTGTATGCTTCTCACGCGACGCCGCTACCGGTGAAGACCTGTTCAACGGTGAATACCTGATTAATGCGCAGGGTGAAGACGTAGTAGCCGGTATCCGTACCCCGCAGCAGATTACCAAAATCGGTTCTCAGCGCTGGGCTGAACTGCAGGGCATCTCGGAAGCAGAACGTGTGGCCAAATATCCTTCTATGGAAGAAGCCATGCCGAAGATTTACAAGGAACTCGATGAGCTCCAGACCAAACTGGAAAATCACTACCACGATATGCAGGACATGGAATTTACCGTGCAGGAAGGCAAACTCTGGTTCCTCCAGACCCGTAACGGTAAGCGTACAGGTGCCGCTATGGTGCGCATCGCCATGGAAATGCTGCATCAGGGCATGATTGACGAAAAGACCGCTTTGATGCGCTGCGAACCCAACAAACTGGACGAGCTGCTGCATCCGGTATTCGACAAGGAAGAACTGGGACGTGCCCGTGTGCTGACACGTGGTTTGCCGGCTTCTCCGGGTGCTGCCTGCGGACGTATCGTCTTCTTTGCAGAAGATGCCGCTGAATGGCATGCCAACGGTCATCGCGTGGTACTGGTACGTATTGAAACTTCTCCGGAAGACCTGGCTGGTATGCAGGCTGCCGAAGGTATCCTGACCGCCCGTGGAGGTATGACCTCGCACGCAGCCGTAGTAGCCCGCGGAATGGGTAAGTGCTGTGTATCAGGAGCCGGAGCCATCAACGTAGATTACAAGACCCGTACGGTGGAAATTGACGGAGTCGTACTGAAAGAAGGTGACTACATCTCCATCAACGGAACCAACGGATATGTATATGCCGGAGAAATTCCGACTCAGCCTGCCAAACTGTCGGGTAACTTTGCCGAACTGATGGAACTCTGCGACAAATATGCCCGCCTGAAAGTCCGCACCAATGCCGACACACCGCGCAACGCACAGGATGCCCGTGGATTCGGTGCCGTAGGTATCGGTCTGTGCCGTACGGAACACATGTTCTTCGACGATGAAAAGATTGTGGCCATGCGTGAAATGATTCTGGCCAAGGACGTAGAAGGCCGCAAGAAAGCCCTCGACAAACTATTGCCTTACCAGAAAGCCGACTTCAAGGAAATCTTCAAGACCATGGACGGACTACCTGTCAACGTACGTCTGCTCGACCCGCCGTTGCATGAATTCGTACCGCACGATTTGAAAGGTCAGGAAGAAATGGCACAGGCCATGGGTGTAACCGTAGATTATATCCGCCAGCGCGTGGAAAGTCTGTGTGAACATAACCCGATGCTGGGTCACCGTGGTTGCCGTCTGGGAAATACGTATCCGGAAATCACCGAAATGCAGACTCGTGCCATTCTGGGTGCTGCCTGCGAACTGAAGAAAGAAGGTTACGACCCGCATCCTGAAATCATGGTGCCGCTGATAGGTATCCTGTATGAATTCGAAGCACAGGAAAAGGTGATCCGTGAAACTGCTGCCAAACTGTTCAAGGAAGAAGGCGTGGAAATTCCGTTCAAGGTGGGAACCATGATTGAAGTGCCGCGTGCCGCCCTGACTGCCGACCGCATCGCTTCACATGCCGAATACTTCTCATTCGGTACAAACGACCTGACTCAGATGACCTTCGGTTACTCTCGCGATGATATCGCTTCCTTCTTGCCGGTTTACCTGGAAAAGAAGATCCTGAAGGTAGACCCGTTCCAGGTACTCGACCAGAACGGTGTGGGCCAGCTCATCGAAATGGCGGTAGCCAAAGGCCGTTCCGTACGTCCGGCACTGAAATGTGGTATCTGCGGTGAACATGGTGGTGAACCGATGTCCGTGAAGTTCTGCCACAAGGTAGGTCTGGATTACGTGAGCTGCTCACCGTTCCGCGTGCCTATCGCAAGACTGGCTGCGGCGCAGGCTGTGATTGAAGAAAGTTTGTAATTTGATGATTTTTTGACATAAGATGCCATCTCGGGAGAACTTATATTTTCTTTCGAGATGGCTTTTTTGTGGGTTTTCGCTAAATTCGTATCTTTGGCAAAAAAATAAAGAAACCTCAATGGATACAGAATATTTGAACCGTTTTGAAGAGAGATTGCAGCAGGAATTGCTGCGTTTGTGTACTGACTATCATGTGCTGGACGGCACCCTGCTGGCTACGGAGGACCTGGACAACCGCTGGCATGACCTGGCACCGGAGTATGTGGCCGATGCCGTGGAACAGATTCGTGACTATCCCGTGGTGTCGGTAGCCTGGGCTGCTTATCTGGGCCTGGGAGTAGCTTTCTGCTGGGACGAAGACTGGGAGTCCAGTGCACAGGCTTCTTATCAGTCGTACTACGGAGAGCAGGGATTTGATGACATGGATGAACACATCGTGCGCGATTTACTCGGTTTGTCGCTCGACGGAGAAGAAGCTCGCCAGCTGGAGGATATCATTCGCCGCTGCGGACAGACTACCGTGGGATTGATTCGCCACGAACAGATAGAGCCGCAGAGCCCGCTGGCCTTCCATGTATTTGCCCGTGCCTGCCGTACGATGTTCCGCATCGGGGTAGCCATTGAGCTTAAACGCCTGGGATATAAATTCGAGAAAGTGGAAATCGGTCGTGTGCCGGGCGGAATGTTGTCATAAGAAATCCTCAGACCGGTTTTCTGTCACCTTAAAAACGCTTTGACGTTTGGATTCAAACGCCTTTACGTTTTACTTGAAATGCACTTGTGTTTAGGGTAAAACGTAAGGGCGTTTTGTCTTAAATGCACTTGCGTTTTTTTATGGGATGAATTTTAGCGAATTTCCGGCCCGAATTTCCCTTCAAATTCCGCCACAATCTGCTGGAAATGCGTCGGCAGGTAGTGCATGGTCTGAGCATGCAGGGTAGGGGGGATGCTGTAGAATGCTTCTGCAATGCTGCCCGTGATGCAAGCCAGTGTGTCACTGTCGCCACCCAGTGAGATAGCCGTACGTACGCAGTCCTCAAAGTCCGTTCCGTCCAGAAAGGCGCGGATGGCCTGGGGCACGGTGCCTTGGCAGGTGGCGTCCCATTGATAGGTATCACGAATGCCGTTGCAGGTGAAGTTCAAGTCGTAGCCGAACTTTGCTTCGACGGTATTTTTTATATCCTCCTTGTTCTTCCCGTTCCGGCCCAGAAAGATGCAGAGTGCCGTAGCCTGGGCACCCTTGATTCCTTCGGGATGGTTGTGCGTGCAGGCAGCCGATATGCGTGCAGCCTCCAGCGTCTCTTCCTCTGTGCGGAATGCCCATCCCACAGGGCCTACGCGCATGGCCGATCCGTTGCCGCAGCTGCCGTAAGGACGGAGCTGTCTCGTTTGCTGTCCCTGTCGGAGCCATTCACGGAAACGTCCTCCGAAGCCTCCTAATGGACACGGGTAACGGGTGGCATAGCGGAAATAATAGGTGGCACAGTCTCCGCCGTGCAGCAGCCAGTCGGCCGTGGCGAGGGTCAGAATACTGTCGTCGGTATATCCCTTCTGCGGAGTGAGGAAAGGAAACTCTTTTGTCTTGATGTTGTGGAACTCGTAGACGCTGCCTGCGATGTCGCCTAGAATGCTTCCAATCATATTTTTTTCGTTTGTATAGACACAAAGGTATGGAAATAAATGAATATGAATCGATAATGGCCGGCTTATTTCATGAGATACAAAAAATCATTTATGGTGGAACCTTTTATTACAATCTTTACATATATAATTGGCATTAGAAATTTTCCCCAAGAATGCAACTACAAGAAACGAAATAAACATAGACAATGCTATATAATCGGCGATAGTTGATCTGATACCCAAATCATTTGCCCAAACAAGATAAAGCCCCGGAATAAGAACAAGAAAGATGCACCATAATGCTATAGCAGTTCCGTATTTGTTGCTTACGGCTATAGCTGACACATTGTAACTTCCACATTTAGGGCACCAGACATGAGACTCATTTCTACTATCAACAATAGGATTTATTATCTCAACAGCTTTTTCATAATCTTTCTCGAAAACATATATCGCAATACCTGTGATAGCACCATAAGCACCTGGATTTTGGTCTTGCCCCTCATCATGCTGGCGAGAAACAATGTTATTTTCAATAAGCAGATTTGTAATCTCATCTGCATAAATAGTAGTATCACATTTTATAAGAAGTCTTTCCTTCATATTAGAATTTACTTTTATGCAATATACTGATATTTATATAAAAAAGCAAGATTTATCTCTAAATCTTTATTATAAGCACTATATTTGCGATACTGACTCGGACCTGAAACATAAAGTGATACTTTTATTTGCAGCTGTTATATTGATAGTTATTGCAACAATCATTAAAAATAACAAAGAGGTGATTGAAGAGGATTTGAAGAATAACTCTATTCTGCCATTGGAGTATCACTATTTCTATTATGCCCACAGTGAAGGACCAAAATGGCTCGCAATAAAAGATGACATCAGTGTATTAGGGACAGCACACTATAAGAGCAAATACCCGGAAGCAGGCGTAAAAGCGGTTGTAGTTTCTTATACCATTGAAATAAACTGACACGATGCTCAAGACTCCACTTCCACCTTCACTTCCTGAATGTTCCGAAGCTCATCGCTGAAGTTGATACCAATCTTGTAGACCGTACGGCTGTCCTTGGCAAAAGGTGCGGCATAGCCTTTCTCCCGAATCTGAGTCAAAGCTTCGTCCGCGCTGCCGTTCAACTTGAATTCCATAATGTACACGTAGTCCTGCGTCTGGAGTACCAGGTCAATCCGTCCGCGACTGGTATGGTATTCCACCTGCACGTAGAAGCCCATCAGCTTGAAGATGATGTAGAGGATATTCTGGTAGTGCACTTCACGGTCACGTGCCAGCTCGTATG
>OGPV01000515.1_pt1 | contig 30055 bp, 16 predicted proteins | sample 1553001 | NCBI WGS metagenome assembly OGPV01 (sample SAMEA2580268, study PRJEB22360) | human gut metagenome | biome: human gut; feature: human-associated habitat; material: faeces | place: Denmark | collected 2008/2010
ATCAGCGTCCGGGGGGCGCCGGAAAGACGCCGGGGGGGGGGGAGCCGGTTCCCGCTCCGCCCGCACCCCCGGTGGTCGTGGTGGTCGAGAAACCCGTTCCGGCCAAACCGCTCGTGTTTGAGGTGAAGAAGGTGACCGGTAACGCTTACCTCGATTTCCCGGTGGGCAAGTCGGCGATCCAGCCCGATTTCCGCAACAATGCGGCCGAACTGGCCAAGATCCGAGGCACGCTCGATTCGCTGATTCAGGCCAAGAATGTACGCGTCCGTGGAATTACCCTGGTAGGTTATGCTTCACCCGAGGGTAGCACTCAACTCAACGACCGTCTCTCTGCGGAACGTGCCGATGCTTTGAAAGCTTACCTGTTGCAGAACTATAAAAAAGGCGATCCGGGGCTGATTTCGGCCCGGTCGGGCGGCGAGGACTGGAATGGCCTGCGTTCGCTGGTCGCCGCTTCTTCGATCCGCGGCAAAGAGGCTCTGCTGAAGATACTCGATTCCGATGCTTCGGATGCGGCCAAGAAGGCGAGCATCAAAGCGCTCAACGGCGGAGCGACCTATGCGACGTTGCTGAAAGACTATTACCCGCGCCTGCGCAAGGTCGAGTACACGATCGATTACGAACTGGTGCAGCAGCAACCGAGGTAGCGGGAACGGTGGAACGGCAGTTGTAACAGCCATTGGTGCCGAAACAACAACGACCGCAAGTACGAGCGGTCCGGCCGCAACGTTCCGCTTCCATTGGACTGAGATTAATCTGTCCGGCGACCCTTTTCGGGCCGCCGGATTTTTTATGCGTTCCCGTTGTTGTTCCCGTTCCCCATTGTTGTTATTGTTGTTATTGTTGTTATTGTTGTTATTGTTGTTATTGTTGTTATTGTTGTTGTTGTTGTTGTTGTTGTTGTTGTTGTTGTTGTTGTTGTTGTTGTTGTGCGCAGAGGTCTCTTCCTTGCCCCGACCGTTGTGTGTTTCGGTTACCTATTCCGCCGCTGCTGGCAGTCTCTGTTTATCATCTCTTCTCCTTCCTTTTCTTTTTCTCTTGCTTTGCTTTTCTTTTTCTTCCGGGGCGGGGATGTTGTCCGCTTTCGCGAAAAATGGTATCTTAGCCGTCCGGGCTCGCCCCGTCGTTCGTACAGGTATTGGAACCTGCCCGGGTTTATACCGAAATTTTACGAATCCCGTTTAAAAACCGACACATGAAACGTCTGACCCTGACTTCCGTTTTCGCACTTTTGTTTACAGGCCTGTCGATCCTTTCGCTGCGCGGCGCCGAGCCGGAGCTGGACCTTGCGCCCGCTCGCTGGATTTGGTATCCGTCGCAGCGCACCCTCTCCAACACGATGCTGATGCTGCGCAAGGAGTTTACGCTCGATTCGGTGCCCGAAAAGGTCTCCGGGTGGATTCTCGCCGACAGCCGCTACCGGCTCTGGGTCAACGGGCAGCGTGTACAATGGGGGCCCGCACCTGCCGATCCGCGCTGGCCCGAGGCCGATCCGCTCGACATCCGGCCCTACCTGCAGAAAGGAAAGAACGTACTGGCGGCGGAGGTGCTCTACTTCGGCCTCGGCGACGGTACGTCGCCCATCGGCAAGCCCGGTTTCATCTGCAAACTGGAGGTCGGGAACCGCCTGGTAGCGAGCGACAGCACCTGGCTCGTGAGCGTGGCCCGCAGCTGGCCCGCCGGGCAGTATAAGCGCCATTACGTGCGCGCTTTCCAGGAGGAGTTCGATGCGAACCGTTATCCCGACGGTTGGCGGCAGGCGGATTATACCCCCGGCAGCGAGTGGGTCTCTGCGATGGAGCTCGGGGGGCGTGCCGACCGGTCGCAGTTGGCGACCGATTATCCGGAGTACCTGCAGGACTACTGGGCCAGCAACCGCGATGTGTCGCGGATCCGGCCGCGCAGCATCCCGCTGATGCGCGAATACTGGGTTCCCGTGTCGAAACTCGCCGAGAGTATGTGGCTGACATGGGACCAGGACCCCCGGACCTATTTCGAGATGAATACGCCGCACAGCTACCGGGCCGACCGCACGCCGTGCGCCGTACAGGAGAACGACAGCACCTGGAGCGTCGTCGCTTCGGACGGCCGCGCTGCGGTGCTGACCTTCGAGCTTGGCGAACAGGTGGTCGGCTTCCCGGCTTTCACGATCGACGCCCCGGCGGGGACGGTAGTCGAACTGCTTACGCACGAGGCGCACGAGGTGGGGGGACCCGAACTGCTCAATACGCATTTCAACGCGTGGAGCCGCTGGACCTGCCGGGAGGGCCGTAACCGTTTCGAGGCGTTCGACTTCGAGAGTGCGCGCTGGCTGCAGCTGCACATTCGCAACTTTACCGGTAAAGTGACCGTCAGCGGGGTCGGCTTGCGCCGCCGCATCTTCCCGTGGCCGCACGATCCGGCGATCCGCATCGGCGACCCTGCGATCCAGCGGGTAATGGATGCGACGGTCAATACGCTGAACAATTCGGCACAGGACCTGATCGTCGACGGCATGGGCCGTGAGCGGCAGCAGTACAGCGGAGATTGCGGCCACCAGCTGCACGCCGTTATGGGGACCTTCGGCGAAACCCGCTTGCCGCGCCGCTTCCTGATCACCTATTCGCAGGGACTTAGCTCCGAGGGGTATTTTCTCGACTGCTGGCCGGCTTACGACCGCCTCGCCCGCGTGATGCAGAAGCAACTCGGCCTTTCTAACTGGGGGCCGCTGCTCGACCACGGGGTCGGTTTCGTATTTGACAATTATTACTACTATTGCCAGACCGGCGACACGACCCACCTGGCCGAGACGCTGCCGCGCCTGCTTCGTTCGTTCGATTACCTCACCACGTTGATGAATCCCGCAGACAGCCTGCTCCCGGTCGAGAATCTCGGCATCCCGTCGGTCTGGATCGATCATCACGGTTATAAGAAATCCCGGCACAAGATACTGGCCTTTAATCTGTATGTCTCGGCGATGTGCCAATATGCGCTCGCGCCGTTGTGCGAACTGACAGGACGCACGGCCGATGCTGTCCGCGCGAGGGCGTTCGGCGAGGCGCTGCAGCAGGCGTGCGTGCGCCGGTTCTGGTCGCCGGAGCGCCAGGTGTTCGTCTGCAACCTGCCCTGGGAGCGGGAAGAGGGCGAAACGCGCTACCACGACCGCGACCTGGCCACGGCGGTGCTTTTCGACATGTGTCCCGGCGGCAAGACGGCCCGTTCGGTCGAACTGCTTGCCGAAGAACCTGCCGAGATGGGGTTTTCCTATCCGGCCAACGCGGTCTGGCGCCTTTGGGCGCTGATCAAGGCGAACCGCATCGACGTGGTGCTGAACGATCTGCGCACCCGTTGGGCGGGTATGGAGTCGGTTTCGCTGAACAATACGCTGCAGGAGGGTTGGCATGCGAAGCCCGACAACCGGGAACAGTGGAGCCACTGTCCGATTGCACCGCTGATCGTGCTGCAACAGGGTATTGCGGGTATCCGCCCGCTGGAGCCGGGTTACGGCCGGTTCGAGATAGCGCCGCAGCCGGGCGACCTCACCGATGCGGCCTTTACCGTGCAGACTGTCAAAGGACCGATCGACTTCGCCGTCAGCGGCAAGCGGGGCAACCGCCGTCTCTCGTTCACCGTTCCGGCTGGTACTACCGCCGAACTGGTGCTTCCGGCTGGGGAGAAGGTGCCGTTTCCGCCGGTTGCGTCCGAAGGGGGTGACGGGCTGCAAAACGGATTGCAGGACGGAGTAGGGCGAGGCTTGAGCGATCTGTTGCACGACGGGCAGTCGGGCGCATGCCGCTACAGGATCGACGGTGGCCGCAAGGTGGAACTGCGCCTGCGGCATTTGTAAAATCCGGTCTGTTGTCAATTCCCTGATTGCCGGCGGTTGTAGAACCTATGTCCCGGAGCGTGTGCCAATGTTCCGGAACGTTCGCAACACTGCTTTCCGGCGGCAGGTCCCGCATCGGTAAATTTTGTGCCTGCTTTTCCGGCCTACTATCGTTACAAGGCCCGATACCGCATCCCGGACTTTCGGGCGTGTGTTTATTTTTCATAATTACGACGAATTGTTGTGTTTTTTACTAACTTGAGGGTGCGTTCTCCCTGAGTCGAACCCTTTTAATCGTTGTGGTTATGAAAAAAATCCTGATCCTTGCAGCCGGTCTGGCGATCCTTTCGGGCTGCACCCGTGACGCTTCGTTCCCCGGCGAAGGTGAAAATCCTCAGGCTTCCAAGGCCGCGGCAAGCGTCGTTACGTACAGCATTACCGGTCGCATCTCTTTCAGTCAGGGATGGAAAGTGGAGGACGTTGTGTTGCCCACCGGTCAGACCGGGGTTCCGCCTGGACCCAGTGATACGGTAACGGTCATCGAGTCGACCGGCTATACGGCGCATGTGGAGCTCAGCTGCGATCCCTGGCCCGGTTACGGCGAGATTTACCTCCCGTATTCGAACGGTCAGCAGGCGGTCATCCTAAGCGATTACCAGCAGTGGAATTTCCCGTGTTCGTCACCCAGCCTCAAACCGACCCTTTCTGGGATGTGGATCAACGGCTACGATCCCGCAGTGGCGCAGTTCCGTGTCAATTACACGGGTTACGACCAGTTCGGCAACCTGTCAGATACCTATTCGGCCGTGTTGCCGACGCGCCAGCCCACCAGCGGGGTAAGCCTGCCCGACAACCCCGTTTCGCTGCATTGGTCTTACAGCCGGCAGCAATGGCTGCTCATCACGGCCTTTCCGGTGCGGTCCGATCTGACCGTATCGGTCAACGGCACGCAGTTGGTTGCCACCATCCCGGCCGGAGCCAAGGGTATCCTGACCGGCAACGGCAACCCCACGCTCTTCTCAGTCACTCCCGGCATGAGCTTCTCTCCGGTGCGCGACGGCTACTACACCTATACGAAGGGTGATTTCAGCTCGGGACCCGGTTCCGCGGTATCTAACGAAATCCGGATTACGCTGACCCGTTCCGGCAACGAATGGATCATCGAGGCGACGCAGAACGTTCCTGACCGGGATGTGGTCGTCACCTGCGACGGATGGGACGTGCTCGGCGCCACTTACGTGATTCCGCAGGGACAGACTTCGGTACGTACCGGTCCGGCCGATGCGGGGTATGTCATCACCGATGTCTATTCGTACGGCTCTAAATATACTTTCGTCTGGTAGGCCAGAACGAGGGATCATCCGGCACTACTTACACCTAACAATTACTTCAAGCGGGATCAGATTGGAAATACGCCAGTAATGTTTCGGCTCGATGACCTATTTTCGATGAGCATCTTTCCGGTTGCCGTTTACGATGATTCTCCTAAAGATAGGCGCTTTGCCGGACCGGTTGAGCCTCGCCCTGTGGACGTAAAACAGGACGTGGGGTGTCGTTCTTTTCATTTTGCACATGGTTTGAGGGGGTAAATATGTTTTAAAGTACGAAAAGTCAACATGTAAAACACTGCTTTGCAATGCGTTGGTTGTTTGTTTGGTGGCGAAAAGCCGATAGGGGAAGTGCCACCGGATAGTACACCGCGAAACCGCATTTTTTCGCGTGATTACATTCAATGTCGCCACTGCAAATTGCGACGACCACCTGCAAATCCTCGGTTTTCTATTTACGCCGCAGGTTGGCTGTTGTTATCGGCTTACAGACGAATCGGCACTGGGTTGGAATTCAATAGTTCGGAGAACGACAATTCATTGGATTTCGACCTGGTTTTTAGCTTTACGCTGTATTGCAGACTGGAGTCGCCCCAGGGAGAAGCGATATTCGCAGAGGGCAAGCATACCGTTTCCGGCTGGAGAAAACTTGCTGCGAAATACGGTATTCCCAAATCAGAACAAGATGTTATGGTAAGGGCGTTCATGTATTGACAATCAACAGGGATTCATTTATTCAGGACCACTCCGCGTACCAAACTCTTTATTTCATCTGCTTCATATGTCCGTTGAGTAATGACAGCCGGCTGAGAGATTGTATAGGTAATTTGTATAATTCTGCTGAGTAGTGTTGTCGGGGAGATATTCAGAATCCGTGCTGTATTTCGAATCCCGACTCCCTCTTTGGTCAATGTCAAGATCTTGTCGTTAATCCCTTTTTAGTAGGCATTGTAACTGTATAATGCCTGTTGTTTTCGATGGCACGATTTGCATATGTAGCGCTGCTTGCCGTTGCTCTGCGTTCCGTCTTTAACGCACATGCCTCCGCAATACTTGCATTCCATTTTTGCAATCTCCTAATTTCAAACACTACCCGTTTCTCCATCTTTGTAAAATCGGTTGTACCGGAATATTGTCGGAATTCGACCGTCCGGTGCCGGGAATAGGCTTCCGGATTCAACTTGTCCTATCGCTCATTTTTGAAAGCTTTCAGAAGCCCGTAGATCGTATTGGCGCTCCTGTCATATTTTCAAATCGAATCTAATTCCATTTTTTATCTATAGAAACGGCATCGTTGTTTACCAGGTTTTTAGCCCGGAAATAACTGCGGTAATTACTGAATCCGGCATGGATAACAATCTCCAGCGAAGATACTTTTTGTTTTTTTTGCACGGCCTCCGACCGTAATCTTTCCACTTCTTTCAGCCGGTAATTATTGATGAAACGGTTGAAATTCACGCCATATTCCCGGTTGATGAATGCCGATATATAAGTCCTGTTGGAAAAAAGGTCCCTGGCCATATCGGTTATTTTGAATTCCGGATTTAGATAAGGTTTTTTATTCTCTAAATACTTCTCGACCCGCTGTCGCCCCAGTTGCGCATAATTTCCCGACGCGGTTATTTCCTTTTCTTTGGCGGTAACAGGTTCGATAATCACATAATTCTCCGAAAGGATATTCAGGCACAGTACGATATGGGTAAAAACCGCCGGCAATATGGTAAATGCCCAGATAAACCCCAACTTATTGAACAGTCCGATGCCCAGTACCAATCCGGCTATCGGCAAGATTTGCAGCACGACCCTGAACAGGATGATAAAGGAGAGCCAATCCAGCGACATCCGGTAAATATCGGCGGAATAATCGGTTACCTGACGTTTATACGACTTTATGCGGAGCAGGCTTAGCCCGGAGTATAAGATGTTCAGCAAAATACAGACGATAAACGTGGTGTCGACGATCGCGCTGGTCAGGCTTACTCCGTTGTCGTAAATAGCGCTCCATCGTTGCCGGAACGGGACTATAAAGGCAATCATACAAATCGTTACGGTTAAACACAGCGGAAGGACGAAATGGTATGCCGGGAAATGTTCCCGTTCGCCTGTTCCTGTAATAATATAGGTGATCAGGTACAGGAATACGGGAATAAAACTGAACGAGGAAAAGGAAACAGGCAGGTATGCTATGAAAGCGTCGCGGTCGACGGAATGCATAACCTGTCCGCTCCAGTACAGCATCATCAGACAGTATACCGTGATTATGCTGTAATGTATCTTCCGGTTGACCGTATTGGAAGAGCGGGTTGTGTCGAGCGAAATCATGATCAGGCTGACCGCAGCGCTTACCACGGGTATTGAGAAAACTATTGCACGTCCGATATCTTGATTCATGCCTTCTTTTTTATTTGTGGCCCCTTGTGAGACTGTTCTTTATAGGTATTCTCTAATTGAATCGCACGCTGGAAATGTCTGGAGTCCTTAAACCCAGCCATAACCATTACCTGATACGGATTTTTACGTTCGTTCGAAGGACGCTTGATCAGAGTCTGGTACTCCCTGATCCGCCATAGGTTCAGGTAACGCTTGAAATTCATGCTGTAAGTTTGATTGATAAAATTAGACATGACAGTACGGTTCACACCCATCGTCTCGGCCAAGTCTGTCAGTTTGAAATCAGGATTGAGATATGGTTTTTGTCGAGAAAAATAGTTTTCGAACGCCCTCCTGTTCAACTGTCCACGCGTGTTGTCCGGCGCATGACGCTGTTTGGCGGTCAAGCTGTTGTTCCCGGTTTTCTTTTCGTTGTCCGGAAACAAATCGGAGGTTTTGTAGGAGAGATATTGTCTGCGGATAACCTGGTAGGTAAGCAATATTTCCTGAGCCATAATGCATAACGCGTTCAGCCAGATAAGCCATTGGCTTGCGCCGACCAACGAAGGTAAAAACGCGATCAGCAATATAGCGATGGAAAGCATGAAGAACACGATGAGCCAACGCGATGATTTTATACTGAGATATTTCCGATCCGTGTCGGCCTTTTGAAGTACCGTCTGTTTATAATACCGCGACAACAATAGGCCGGTCGGAACGATATAGGCTACCGCTGTGATAAACCGCAGTAAAAGGCCGGATATGAAAAGCTCCGTATATCGCTCGAGCGGCGACAACCCGGTAAAAATTCCTTCCTTGGGAGGCGATATCCAAGTTGTCGCTATCAGGATGATTACCAACGTGGGTACCGGCCAAAGGTAATTCAGTACGGGAAAGTTTCTTTGGTCCCCTAAATAGGTCAGGTAATAAACGATGTTGTAAAACAATATGGGAATATAGATATACGACAGGGCAAAAGGAATATCGACCGGGAGGAATACCGGATCGTCAGCGCGCGCGTGCCATAAAAAGGATGACCACCATACGGCTATCAGGATACAATAAATGCTCACGACCCGCCTTAATTTTCTTTCGGCAAGATTGCGATAATTCCATATCAAGAAAAAGGTAAAGACCGAACATATGGCCGAACAAATGATCGGTAAAATATAGGTCATCAAGTTGCTGTATGTGGCAAATACTCCCATGTCAATCGAATTCAAATTATTCTTCTCGAGAGCGTATTTATGCAGGCTTTGCCCGGTGCGCTAAACTTGCGTAGGTAGACAGTCATAGACTCTCTGACATTTATAATATACAAAGATAACGCCCCTCCTCCGACAATCACGATGTTCAGCCGTGGACTCACTGGCATTATGGCATACAAATATAGTCCCGTTTACTGTATTTATCTGTATTACAGTTGATGATAATGGTTTCGTACACTTCAAAAATGAGTCCAGCTTTGATGTTTTGACATACTCGTTACAAAATTGCAGTTTGAGTAGATTGGTCATTACGATTTTGCGGATATGATTTATACGTTTTGGCATTATGCGATAACAAAGACGCCGTTTCTTTGTGCAGGGCAGAAAATAAAAGACAGCCCGGGTACCGCAGCTGACTTCTTGAAATTGTCTCGGTCAGGACAGACTGTAAAATTTGCAACGTAATAATTGACTATAGCTATAAAGTATGAACAATGGAATTATAAAACGGATGTGCGTTCTGCTGGCAATTGCCTTCGCCGGCATGACGCAGGGTGTCCAAGCCCAGAGCGTGGCTGTCAAGAGTAATGTTCTGGCGGATGCTTTCCTGAATCCGAATTTGGGAATAGAGGTCGGACTCGCACCCAAGTGGACTTTGGACGTTACGGGACAGTTCAACGCGTGGATGCTCTCGCACGATCGGCACTGGAAACACTGGGTTGTTCAACCCGAAGCCAGATACTGGTTCTGCGACCGCTTCTCAGGTCACTTCGTGGGTGCTCACATTCACGGCGGACAGTATAACATCGGAGGTTTCGACGGGAAAATCAATTTCTTCGGTACGGATACCCGCAAACTGAAGGATACCCGTTACCAGGGCTGGTTCGTCGGCGCGGGTATCGCTTATGGTTATGCGTGGATACTGGGGCGGCATTGGAACCTGGAGGCAGAAATAGGCTTAGGTTATTCCTATACACGCTATGACCGCTTCCAGTGTGCCGGGTGCGGCAGGAGGATAGAAACGGACAAACCGCACCACTACTTTGGGCCGACGAAAGCGGCAATCAACCTTGTTTATGTGTTTTAATCGTGTGCAAGATGAAAAAGAGATTATATATCCTATCAGCCCTTCTGGGCATGGTTGCGGCAGCGGAAGCGCAGACCGCAACCGACCTGCGGAAACAGGACATCGTGGACGGTGTTTCCGTGGAGAATCTCAGCATGGAACGGAACGGCGGATACATCGCCATAGACATGCTTTGGGATTTGTCAGGGCTGGACGTGGACGCTAATCGTGCCGTGCTTCTTACGCCATGGTTAGTCAATGGCAACGACTCGCTCGGCCTGCAATCGGTAGGGGTTTACGGCAGGCGACGCTATTACTTCTATGTGCGCAACGGCGAGAGTATGCTGTCGGGCAAGGATGAAACGAGCTATAAGGCTTCGGAGAAGCCCGATGCCATCGAATACCGCAACCTGGTGCCATATGCCGAATGGATGAACGGTTCCGTGCTGTCGCTTCATCGCAGCGACTACGGGTGTTGCAATACTTTGTTGGCGGAGCAGAATGGTCTGCTCGGACCATACACCGAGGCGTTTTTTCCCGAACTGGTATATGTGCGTCCGCAAGGGCAGATCGAAAAAAGGGATTCGCTCGAAGGCTCGGCGTTCATCGACTTTCCGGTGGACCAAACGGTGATTTATCCGGGCTATCGGCGCAACACCGCCGAACTTGGGAAAATACAGTCGTCGATCGACTCCGTGCGAAGCGACACGGATATAACCATCACCTCGGTATGGCTGAAAGGTTACGCTTCGCCCGAAAGTCCTTATGCGCATAACCAAGAGTTGGCCATCGGGCGTACCGCCGCATTGAAGAAACACATACAGCAACTCTACCGGTTTGAAGGCGATGTCATAACGACCGACTACGAACCGGAGGATTGGGCGGGATTGCGCCGCTACGTGGAACGGTCGAACCTCGGGCATCGCGAGGAAATCATCGCTCTGATAGACGGCGATTTGGAACCGGATGCCAGAGAGTGGAAAATAAAAAGCACCTATCCGGAGGAATACCGCTTCCTGTTACAGAACTGTTATCCGGCGTTGCGCCGCACCGACTACCGCATAGCCTACACCATCCGCAATTACAGCGACGTGGAGGAGATAAAACGAATCATGCGTGAGCGGCCGCAAAAGCTGAGCCTGAACGAGTTCTACCTCGTTGCACAGGAGTATGAACCCGGTACGGACGAGTTCGCCGAAGTATTCGAGACCGCAGTACGCATGTTCCCGGACGACACCGTCGCCAACCTGAACGCTGCCAACGCCGCCATGCGCCGCGGCGACCTCACAGGTGCGGAGCGTTACCTGGCCAAGACGGGCGATTCGCCCGAGGCCGTTTATGCCCGAGGCGCACTGGCCATCCGGCAAAAGGATTACGACGGTGCCCGACGCTACCTGAACGAGGCGAAATCGCTCGGATTGGAGCAGGCCGCCATCACGCTCGAACAACTTGGGAAAAACGATATTAACGAATATAAATATCATTAATCAAATTAATTATACACGTTTATGAAGATGAATAAATTATTAGGCCTGCTCGTGTGTACCGCATTGTGTGCATGCTCGAACGACGAATCGGGAATCATTCCGAATGATACTCCGAATGTTTTCACCGGAGACAAAGCGTATATCAAGGTCCGCCTCGCTGATGCAGGTACCCTTACCAGGACGCAAGAAGGTGATTTTGAGTACGGAACAAACGAACAGTCCATAAAAAATGCCAGCTTTTACTTCTATGACGCAGACGGTGTATTCGTGACACAGGGTGATGTTTGGACGGATGGCAGCGCCTCGACGACAACCCCTGCCGGAAACATCGAATTTGCGAGCAACAATATTGTTGTGTTGAAAGGGTTGGACAAGAAGAGCTATCCTAGGTATATGGTAACAGTGCTCAACAAACCGACCGGCTTCGTGCATGGAAAAACGCTCGATGAAATGCAAACGGTACTTGCGGACAATAATGCGGAAGGCATTTACTATCCGGCAACAACCAATAACGTCACGACCAATTACTTTACTATGAGTACCACGAGCTACACCGAAACCAATCGGGAAAAGCATTTCGTAACGGAAGTCAATGAGGGAAACATCTCTCTTGAACCGATGACGGATGCGAGTGCCATTGCTAATACGGTGACCGTATATGTGGAGCGTTTGGCTGCCAAAGTAACTCTGAAAGTGTCCGATAACCTTCCCAAAGATGCAAACGGGCGTTATCCGATAAAAGTCACCGTGGCAGGCGAAAACAACTCAGCCGGAAGCGGCGATATCGCTTCGGAAGACCTCTACGTGGAACTGCTCGGATGGAAATTGAATGCTACGGCAAAGAAGTCGTTTATGGTCAAGAATATAGATGCAGCTTGGATGGATAATGACTTGGGCTTTACCTGGAACCGACCGACCGACCGCCGCAGCCATTGGGGCAAGTCGTTCAATTACGGCTTTTCCGGCTATCCTGAAAATGCAGCGGGAGTTCCCGCCAATTCCGAATATCTGAACTATGTCGATCTGGAAAACGGCTTAACAGCATTGGAAAATCCTGCCTATTGCGCTGAGAACACCAATACAAACACCATCGTTACCGCCAACTTCCCTACGGGCGTTACGAGCATCCTGCTCAAAGCCAAGGTTTGCGATGCAAACGGCAATGCGCTCGACCTCGTGCGTTACAACGGCCTGCTTTTCAAACAAGACTCCTTCCTCGAATACGTGCTCAACGTATTGCAGACGAGAAACCAGTTGGACGTGTGGTATGCAAACGGCACGGATGAGGAAGGGAATGCGAGATATACCCAGATCGGCAAAGAGTATGTGAAGTTGGAGCATGTGGGCGACGGAAAAGTAAAAGTGGTATTTACGAATGAGCATGGAACTTCATTGTATGCAGAGGACGGCTCCAACTGCTCGGATCAAACCATCACCGCTCTCAACGATGATTTGGCCTCCGCTTCCGCGGACGCCATCGCGTACAACGGCGGATTGATGTACTACAACATTCCTGTCGAACACCTCAATAATGGCGATGTCGCGGAAAACGGAACGATTCCGGAAGCCAAATACGGCGTGGTGCGCAATCACCATTACGTAGTCACCATTGACAAATTGGAAAAGATAGGCAGGGGAATCTTTGACGGAAACGAAAAAATCGTTCCCGGTGACGATCCGGACGCTTATTACGTAGGCGCGAAAATCAACATCCTCTCCTGGAAAATTGTCAGCCAGAATGTGGAACTTTAATGTTTCTTGAAGCAATCTTATTTTATAAACAACCATTCCATGAGGGGGGCCTCATGGAATGGTTTTAGAAAAGCGCTCCGCTCCGGCGCAAAGCGAGGACGAAACCGGAAAGGGCGCGTCTGCCATTGCTCTCCGGAAATGAAAATTTCCTGCTGCATTTTCCGCGGCATATATAGAATAAAACAATATAAGTCAAATGGATATACGGCCTTACATAAAAAAAGCAAGCGGAAAGTTGCTGGCGGCCATCGCTGGAGCTTTGATGCTATATGCCTGTGACGGCTTAATCTATGACGGTGAAGGCGACTGCTCGGTGAGCTACCGTGTGAAGTTCCGTTACGATTACAACATGAAGTTTGCCGATGCTTTTGCCCATGAGGTGGACGTAGTGACACTTTACCTGCTTGATGCCGACGGCAGGGTGGTCTGGCAACGTACGGAACAGGGAGAAGCCCTTGCGGCCGATGGCTATGCCATGACTGTAGATGTAGAACCGGGTGAATACGGCCTGCTTGCTTGGTGCGGTACTACCGACAAAGGCTCTTTCTCGATACCCGCAACAACCGTCGGCAAACAATTGACCTGCACGCTTGACAGGCAACACGATGCCGGGAATAAGGCATTCGTCACCGAAGATCTCGACCGCTTGTTCCACGGATGGCTGCCTGAACAGACGTTCGGTAAAACCGAAGGTACGTACACTTATACCGTACCGTTGGTGAAGAACACCAATAACGTGCGAGTGGTGTTGCAACACATCTCGGGAGAGGCTGTGGACAAAGACAGGTTCGTTTTCACCATCACCGGCACTAACGGAAGCATGGATTGGGACAACACGCTGCTGCCTGACGAGCCGGTGACTTTTTACGCATGGCATACCGATGCCGGGGAAGCGGGTATGGACCCCGGGACCGAGGCAATGCCGATCGTATCTCGCGCCGTCTTCAGCGCGGCCATAGCCGAACTGACCGTGCCGCGCCTTGTGAAAGGTCAGGAGCTGCGGCTTACCGTAACCGACAAGGAAACGGGAAGAACGGTGTTCTCCATTCCCCTTATCGACTATGCTTTGCTGGTGAAAGGTTTCTATAACCGGGATATGGACGATCAGGAGTATCTCGACAGGCAGGATGTGTACGACATGGTGTTCTTCCTCGACGAAAGCGACCGTTGGCTAGATGCCTATATTTACGTCAACTCTTGGAAAGTGGTGCTGCACAACAGTGCATTGTAATAGGAGGAATGCAAATGAAGAATGTGGTACGACATATCGTCACGGGAACTATGATGCTCCTTGTGTTGTGGTGTACCTCGTGCAGCCATGACACGGAGACCTTCGGCATATCCGATCCAGAAACAGCTCTCAGCATCGGTCTCAGAGTGCCTGCAAAAAGCCCGAAGACCGGTGAAGGCTATGCGATCGGCGAAACCTATGAAAACTACATAGACGTAGAAAACAACAACTACAGGATATATTTCTTCACCTCGGACAATAAGTTCATCGCCCGTTTTGAGCCGGAAGGTTTCGTGGTGACGGAAGGAAGCGATTACAGGGATTACGGTGTGCTCGGCAAGGCACCCGCCGCTTTGGCCGATCACAAAAACTTCAAGATGGTCGTGCTCGCCAACTGGACGCAATATGGCGACGATGTGATGAAGGCAGGAGAAACGTTGCTCGCGGATATCTGCAATGCCGGATGGGGGCAGTTCGATCGTTTTTCCTCTTTCGAGTTGGGACCGGAACGACTGATCCCTTTCTACGGTGTCCATGAATACAATAACATAGAGTTGAAGCCCGGAGTGGCCACATGGCTGCCCGAGCCCGTTACCCTGTTGCGGGCCGTGGCCAAGGTGGAGGTGGTACTCGAGACGGACGGCCATTTCGACTTGTCGTTCAGCGAGGTGAAGATTCGTCGCTATAATAAAGCGGGGTATTGTGCCCCGAAAGACGTTTTCTCACAGGACGACTACGACCACGGCGGCGAGTGGAACAGCGATTACGTCAGCGGCTTGCACCTGGTGGGAAACGGCAACGACACGGAGGAGAAAACACAAGATTTCCGTTTCGTAAGTCGATGGACGGGGACCGACGGAAACAAATACGAGAAATGGATCGCTTACCTGCCCGAATACCGGAACATCGACGCAGGCGACCAATATTCGAGCATTGAAATGAGGCTCGATGCACAGACCGGAGAGGATAAACCGCATACCATCCATTTCGCCAATTACGACGAGAGCGGAAAGACGGATAATAACGACAACGCCAGGCGTTTCGACATCTCCCGCAACAACCTCTACCGTTTCACCGTCACCGTCCGAGACAACAGGCTCGCGGTGAACGTGCAGGAATGGAAATATGCTTATGACAACGAATACACTTTTGACTGATATGAAACGTTACACCTTATTCACGCTTCTATGGGCGGCCCTCGCCATGGGTGGCTGCACGAAAGATCTGACTCCGGAGACAAATGGAACGAATAACGCCGTCCTCGATGAGGGTGAACTGACGGAAGCCGTATTGAATTTGTCCGTCAATACATTTGCCGTTGAAGCACAGGCAAAGACACGGGCGTCTATACCGAGCAGCACACCTGAAATGGAGACTGCTCAGGAAAAAGAGGTGCACAACATCTGGGTATTCCAGTACGATGCGGCTACGAAAGAACTGCTGATAAAGCCGCGTTACTATACCATCACCGACCAGGCCATGTTGCAAGAGCTACCCGTATACCTGAAAGCCGGAGTGCCGTCCCTCGTATATGCCGTAACCAACACGGGCTATGATAATTGGGCCAATGACGGTACGGACGCTTCATGGCAAAAGTTTAAGGATTTGGAACAATTGAAGAAGCAGACCTTGCCGACCGCTTTCCCGTTACGGTCGATAGACAAGGTGTCGATACCCATGGCCGGAGCGAGCGGGCAGGTGGAGGTAACGACAGGCATTACGGTCACGGTACCGGTTACACGTATGTATGCCAAACTCAAAGTAAAGGTGGAGATGCTGAACGCAGAGATGGAACTGAACAACGTCAACGTAAGGCAAATTCCGAATATTTGCCGGGTAGAGACATTGGCTGGTGATGGAAACGGAGAGCCGATGAATGCGGTTCCGTTTCCTGGTGGAACGACATTCAGTTCCATAGCTTTTGCCGCTTCGGATTTGGAAAAGAGCGAAGATAAAGAATGGGCTGTTTTCTATGTTCCCGAAAACCTGCAAGGGGAAACAGAAATTCAGGGCGGGAATAAGTCTGATGTGGCTCCCTCCAATGCGCTTGTGGTGGATGTAACCACCGAAATAGGTGGTGAAAAATATCTCTATGTAGCTTATCCTGGAGGAAACTCACTCAATAATTTTAATATACAGCGTAACCAAGTTTACCGCATGACGTTGACTGTCACAGGAGAGAAAGGCCAAAACAATCCATCGTCCAACTGTTTTGTTGTGAAACCGGACGGGTTCCTCTCTTTTGAGCCCTATTACCGTGTAGAGACAGGGGGCGGATATAATTTTGCAGACTATTTGAATCCTCATGACGGGAATCTGAAAATAGCCCGTGTCGGCATTATCTGGCAAACCAAAGACTGCATCGGCGATAATACGAACGGAACGCTGGTACAGCTCGGGGAGAACACGGGCGACATTCATCAGAAAATTTATGTTAAAACGCAAAAGAAAGGGAATGCCTTGATCGGTGCCTACAACAGCAAGGGAGACATTCTATGGTCTTGGCACATCTGGGTTACAGACCATGAGCCGGACAATCTCGGCAGAGCCGTTACTTATTACACATACGACTGGGACCAGAACGGCATATATCCCGAGAAGCCGCGCATTCAGGGCTATGCCGTCATGTCATGCAACCTCGGTGCATTGGCCGAGAATCAGCAAGGTATAGGAAGTGGTCTCCATCGGTATCCGGATGAAATGACGCAGGCTTTCGGCATGTTGTATCAATGGGGACGAAAAGACCCGTTCCCTCCTTTACGCAACATTGCAAACGAACATCAGGACTATAACGACGAACATACGGACCTGCATTATGACAACTCCAACCAGGCTGAAGTTCATAAGACATCCGCGACCGATGAAAACAAGCTGTTCCATTCGGTGATTGGAAGCGCCCTGACCGGAGCTGTCAGACACGCCATCGCCAATCCCACGGTTTTTATCTGTGGAACGAACGAAGCCAACCGAAATGAAAGTTATGTACAAACAAAAAGTAACTATTTCAATAATGGAGACTGGTGTCCCGTAGGAGAAAGCGACAACAAACTTTGGGGAGGACTGGAACCGGCCTCCGAGGGAATGAAGGCCTACACGATTAACCAGAACAACAATGTCCATTTATACGATAATTACGGAACGGAAAAATCCATTTTCGATCCCTGTCCCACGGGCTGGAGGGTTGCCTCGGGTGAATTGTGGCTCGAATTTACGAATACGGGGCTCAATCCGGGAAGCATGAGTGACATCAATTATGACGACAAGTTTCCGAACGGATATGGAATGAATATGTATATGCAGCAATGGAAAGAGGGGCCGACGTCTTATTTCCCGATGCAGGGAACGCGTGTGGGCGATGGAGGGGGTATTCGGACAAACAGTTGCGGGAACTACCATAATGCGACCACGGACACGGACAACCGAGTGAACATTTTGCATATCCATATGAATCAAGGCCTGTTCCATATATTCGAATACCAATTTTACTTTTATTACGTAAAGTCGGTGGCGGGACCGGTCCGGTGCGTGCGCGATTCGAAATGAAACCGTGTACTATCCTTCATGGTATTTGGCAGGAAGGGTACTTTTTTGTGCCTGTGCCTCAAGAGGCAGGCAAATATTGATGACGGCAATTCTTACGGTGGAAGATTCATGCACTGATTCTGTAATGCCGAAAAAGTTGCCGTTGCCTGAAATGCCGCTATTTTGCCCACACCGAAAAATAGGGGTCGTACCTATTGAGCCGCTTGGGGAACGAAATGGATTTTCGTGACACGGTGTGCAGTCGTAAACACGCCTTTATAAGTGCAAAATTATTACTTGTAGGTCGTTCTTTGATATACAAAACACCGGTAGCCAGCGATCAATAATTCGATGTATTTCTTTTCGATGCAGTCTCTTCCGCTTCTCGAAACCTCGGGTGTATTTGCGTTCAGAGTAGGCCTTGAGCCGTGTAAATCTGCATGTTGGAAGCTGCCTGAAATCCTCTTGATGTTCAAGCGAAGTAACGGGATAGTAACGTGATTTTGGTTTTAATTGGCTTTTTGAGGGTTGCACCTGGCTTCGCTTTTTTGTTTAGTTATCACCTGCGCCGGTTATATACAGTCCTCGTTTAGTCTTCTGCTCTCAATTTCCTTTCTTCTTTTTGCTGCAGATGATTTAATGCTATGATATGAAAACTATATAGTGCCTGTTGTTTTCGATGACATGATTTGCACTTGTAGCGCTGCCTGCCGTTGCTCTGCGTTCCGTCTTTTACGCATGTGCCTCCGCAATATTTGCATTCCATTTTTGCTATTCCCTAATTTGAAACATGAAGATCGAATATCCGTTTTGAAAACTCGTTTTCGAAGGATTTAAGGGCACAAAAATACAAAAGGCGGCTGTAATAGCCGCCTTTGTTTCACCTGTGAAAGGGGAATTTGTATTGAAAGCCAGTGTTTTAATCGTTGAATTTAAGCCGTCCCCTAATTTAAAACACTACCCGGCTTCCAACTTGGCGGAGAGAGAGGAAAATGAACCTAGCTCTCCGGAATATCCTGTAATCAGGTACTTGCTATGTTTTTCTTATATCAGGTAACGATTTGGATACTAACCTTATGATCTACTGTCCGGAATCGTCTTTTAAGAACCTGCTAACAGTACAAATATGCGTATTTTGCTGTGGATATGCAAATTCAGAAAACTTGTCTTCTCAAAGATTATGTTTCCTTGTCGTGTAATTAGTTGTATTTGGCTGGTAGAAACTTTTTATTTGGTGATAAAAGAGAATGGCCGAAAGGATTCGATATAAAAATTCATTTTTCGACTTTTAACTTTTATGTTTTGGACAGGGTTTTATATATGTATATATACATATATAACCCCTGTCATAACTTAAATCTTTTGATAACATCAAAATAAGGAGTGTCTTTGTTCTGATGGAAAAGAACAAGGTTGCTTGGTTTAGGTCTGTGTCCAAGTAACGGACAAGAATTCCAATGGGGAATACAACAACCTGTGAGAAGCTATGGAAACCCTGTGACTAGAGGAGAGTAATATTTTGTAATTACAAAAATATTGAGTAAATTTACGCAAATCATTGAGTAATTCGTTTATTATGTACGAACGTCCTTATATAAAGGAGATTCAAACAAGGATTGAAGAACCACGAAAGTTCATACAGGTAATCCTTGGGCCTCGTCAGGTGGGTAAAACCACGATGGTAAATCAATTGCTGCAGAAACTTTCGTTACCTTATGTGTATGAATCTGCGGATGCCGTGTCGGCGACTAACTCGGCATGGTTGACTCAGGTTTGGGAGACAGCTAGGCTTAGAATGAAGGCTGCAAATGTGTCGGAATATCTGCTCGTGGTCGATGAGATTCAGAAGATTGAAAATTGGAGTGAGGTCGTCAAGCTGCAATGGGATAAGGATACGCGAAAAAATATCAATATCAAAGTAATTTTACTGGGTTCTTCCCGATTATTGATTCAGAAAGGACTCACAGAGTCATTGGCAGGACGTTTCGAAACATTTTATCTCGGCCATTGGTCTTTTGCTGAAATGCAAGCTGCGTTCGAATGGTCGATTGAGCAATATGTTTATTTCGGGGGATATCCGGGTTCTGCCTCGCTTATTACCGACGAAGAACGTTGGAAAAACTATATAAAGGATGCTTTGATCGAAACAAGCATTTCAAAAGATATTCTGATGTTGACTCGCGTGGATAAACCGGCATTGTTAAAGAGATTGTTTGAACTCGGTTGTTTATTTTCTGGTCAGATTCTCTCTTTCACTAAGATTATTGGCCAGCTACAGGATGCCGGTAACACAACAACGTTGGCAAATTATCTGAAACTGCTGTCTGACTGCGGCCTCTTGGGTGGTTTGGAGAAATATGCAGGAAATGTGATTCGACAGCGATCATCGAGTCCTAAGTTTCAGGTCTACAATAATGCACTGCTGACTTCACAAAGCAATGAAACTTTTGAGAACACAGTAGTTAATCCGAAATTATGGGGACGACTGGTGGAGTCTTCAGTGGGAGCACATTTAATGAATCACTCCATATCTGATAGATATAATCTGTATTACTGGCGTGAAGGTAATTTCGAAGTAGATTTTGTTCTTGAAAAAGGTGGTAAAGCTATCGGTTTGGAGGTGAAAAGTGGAGCTAATGCTGACAATGAGGGGATGAGTGTATTTGCAGAGAAATTCCAACCGGACAAAGTATTACTTGTGGGAACAGGGGGAATTCCTTACGACGAATTTTTGAAGATAAATCCCAAAGAATTGTTGTAAAAATAATCTAATAAATAGATTAATAAGGCAATGAATATTAGACCTGCTTTAAATTCCGATCAAGTAAAGGTACTTCAACAAACAGAAGGGCCCGTACTGGTAATTGCGGGTCCGGGTTCAGGAAAAACCAAGACGTTAGTCGAGAGAGTTGCGTCGCTCATAAATAAAGGGATATCTCCCGAGAATATTATGGTTGCTACATTTACAGACAAAGCGGCCAAGGAACTTATTACGCGCATTGCAAACAGACTGTTAGAGTTGGATATAAAAGCCAATTTGAGCGAAATGTATATAGGGACCCTGCATTCGATTTTTTTGCGTATTCTCGAAGAACATAAAGAATATACCCGACTTAAACGGAACTACAGATTGTTCGATCAATTTGAACAGGCGTTTTTCGTCTATCGGCATCTCAATGATTTTCTTAATGTCGATGGTATATCGGAATTAATCGGAGACAAGAATGTCAGTCGCTGGCGTAAAGCTGAAGCAATAATCAACTTACTCAATGTCGTAAGTGAAGAGATGCTGGACGTCCAAAGACTTAAAGATTCACAACACCTTTCTGTCAGAGCCTTAGCAGACTGCTATTTGCTTTATCAGGATATTCTGAGCGAGGAGAATGCACTTGACTTCTCGACGATTCAGAGTGAGACACTACGATTATTAGAAAAACATTCACAGGTACTCAATAGTATTCAAGAGAAAATCAGATACTTTATGATAGACGAGTATCAGGATACTAATACCGTCCAAGAAAAGATTCTATTATGCTTGGCATCAAAGTATAACAACATTTGCGTTGTGGGAGATGACGATCAAGGTTTATATCGGTTTCGAGGTGCCACAATTCGTAACATTTTGGAGTTTGCAAATAACTTCCCCAAGGGAGTGTGTAAAACGTTCTATCTGCAAACAAATTACCGATCACATCCTCAGATCATAGATTTCTGTAATAAATGGATGCGATCTCAGGACTGGTCATATGCCGGGAAAGAATTCCGTTTCCATAAAACTATTGTAGCTTGTGAACGTCCCTTTCCTGACACGGCAGCGGTTGTGAAATTATCTTCGGACAGCAGCATTGAAGAGGACTATTTTGCAGAAGTACTCGATTTTATTAATACTTTGACAGCCCAAGGAATCGTAACCAATCATAATCAAATCACATTTTTATTCCGCTCGGTCAAAGGCAGTAAGGTTATCGAATTAGCCGACTATCTCGAAATGCATGGGGTGCGTGTTTTCTCACCCCGTTCTGAACTATTCTTTGCACGCGAGGAGATCAAGCTTATTATGGGATGTCTGATCTCTATATTCCCTACGGTTTTAGATTCTATCTCAGAGACCAACTCCATGAGAGATCGGTATGAATCTTGGCAGGAGTTTTTCCGCACCACTGTTGAGAAAGATCCCCAAAGGAATGAGCGGCTCATCCGCTGGGTAATTGCATGTCAAAAGTTACATATATCTCTTGCGCATAATACCAATTATGCATTCACCGCACTTGTATACCAGATGTTGCAGTTCCCGCTATTTGCCCGGTATATTGACATCGAGCTGTCTGCAAATAAAAACGATTTGCGTCCGGCCTATAATATCGGTATTCTCACAACTCTATTGAGTAAGTTTGAATATCTGTATAATATCACGGTTCTATCGGCAAAAAATATTGATAAGATCTTGTATCGACTTTTCAATGATTATCTGCGGTTTGTTATCGACGGGGGGCTTGGAGAATTTGAGGATTTCGATGAGACCGTACCGTCGGGATGTGTGTCATTTATGACGATCCATCAATCCAAAGGATTGGAATTTCCAATCACTATTGTGGGGAGTATGAACGGTGTGCCGAGGAAGAATTATAATGAGCTGGGTGAGATTCTACAAAGAGAGTATTTCCAGAAACCTATGTATGAGCCCATTGAGCAAACGAAATATTATGACTTTGCACGACTGTATTACACGGCCTTCTCACGGGCCCAGAATCTATTGGTTCTGACGGGACGCGAACATACTGGAGCCGGGAGCCTGCCTTCAAAGCCCTTTCGGACGATCTGGGATCAGACTCCGTCTTGGAAAGACACAAGCAAATTCGATTTGAATCAATTGACGCTGACAGATGTAAAGCCTGTGAATATCAAACATGAATATTCATTCACATCACATATTCTGCTCTATGAAAGCTGCCCTCTGCAATATAAGTTCTACAAAGAGTTAGAGTTTGCCGAAGTGCGAACCGGAGGTCCTCTTGGCGGTAGTCTGTTGCATCAAACTATAGAAGATATCCACCGTGCAGTACTACGCAACGAGGTCAATAGGTTGACGGACGAGACCATTACAGAATGGTTCAATCTGAACTACCAGCTATTAGTCAAGCAAATGCGTTCTTTCTTACGCGAAGAGCAACAGCAAGCCATTCTGAAACAGATCCTTCGTTATAGAGATAATAATGCAGACAAGTGGCATCTGATCCAAGAAGCCGAGGTTGATGTTTCGCTCGTTAAGGATGATTATATTCTGAAAGGTACCATTGACTTGGTCAAAGGAGAGAAGGATACCGTTGAACTCGTAGACTTCAAATCCGGAGATAAGCCCGATGTCAATACGCGGGATGAAAAAAAGCGACAACAGCTTAATCAATACCGAAGGCAGTTGGAAGTCTATGCACATCTGATCGAACAGCGTACAGGTGCGAAGGTCAGCAAAATGCATCTCTATTATCCCAAAGAGGATGACAGCAACCCACGAATCACATTTCCCTATCGAGCGCATAACATCGAAGATACTATAGATTCATTTGAACAAGTTGTACGAAAAATTGAGAGGCGCGACTTCTCAATGGAGGGGATACGCCGCACCGAAAATCAATGTAAGGAGTGCGATATGCGGTTTTATTGTAATAATAAGCATTGTTAAATCTACACCATAAGCTATGAACGAACTCAACATAAAGACAGAGCAAAAGATTGATTCGGTAGAGGATTTTAAGTTTGCGCCAATAAAAGGACATCCGATGTTGCATTGGAGAGGCAAACGACCATTTGAAGCGACACAATTCTATCCGGCGCAATTGAAAGAAACATTTGGAGAGGATACCGACGGATGGTTTAATAAAATTTTCTGGGGTGACAACCTGCAGGTGATGAGTCATCTGTTGAAGTATTATCGTGGACAAGTCGATCTAATTTATATCGACCCTCCTTTTGATTCAAAGGCAGATTATAAAAAGACGATCGAGCTTCGCGGTAACAAAGTCGAGAATGACAGTACCGTTTTCGAGGAAAAGCAATACACGGATATCTGGAATAATGACGAGTATCTGCAGTTTATGTACGAACGGCTTATTTTGCTCCGGGAATTATTGTCGGATACTGGATCAATATTTATTCATTGCGACAGACATAAGCAACATTTATTAAGGTGTCTAATGGATGAAGTATTCGGCAGTTGTGTAGAGGAGAATAATGCCGGATTAGTCAATGAAATAATATGGTTTTATCCTGATTCACCAGGTCGCCCCAATAGTCGATTTGCTCCTAAGCATGATACCTTATTCTGGTATTCTAAAACAGGGAAATACACATTTAATGCAGACGAGATTAAAGTCCCTATTTTAGATGCATCTAAAGAAAGGTATAAATCTACACGTTATCTTATTAATTCTCAAGGTAAACGTTTTGAGTATAATTCGGATGGAAGTGATGACGGTTTAAAAATTCCAGAAACAGTCTGGAGGCTATCTGTTGTTAAAGGAAATGCAAATCAAGCAACCGATTATCCGACTCAAAAACCAGAAGCTTTACTTGAGCGTATCGTAAAAGCATCATCTGATCCGGGTGATTTAGTTTTTGACTGCTTTATGGGCAGTGGAACGACGCAAGCCGTAGCAATGAAACTGGGCCGCCGTTTTATTGGTGCGGACATCAACCTCGGCGCTGTGGATACCACGGTAAAGCGGCTGTTAAAAATCCAGAAAGAACTTGCGGAAAAAAATAAAGAGCTCGATTTAACCGGAGAAAATACGCAATTCTATACCGGATTCGAGGTTTACAATGTAAATAACTATGACGTGTTCCGCAATCCGACAGAAGCTAAAGACCTGCTGATTAAAGCTCTCGAACTGCAACCCCTGCCGGGCAATGATCTGTACGACGGAGAGAAGGATGGTCGGATGGTTAAGATTATGCCTGTAAACCGTATTGCCACACGAGCCGACTTGAATGAGTTGATCACAAATTTCCCGTATGCTATATTCGATAAGCGCAATAATGAAGCTCCGGGTAAACCCGTCGAGCTGATAACGCTTGTATGTATGGGACACGAACCGGACTTGGGAGCGGCTCTCGAATTGGAAATGCGAAAATCGGGTTATTCAATAGACGTAGAAGTTCTTGATATCATGCGCGACAAATCCGATTTGGAATTCAAACGAGATTCGGAAGCCGACGTGATTATCGAAGGTGGCAAGCTGGTTGTTCGTGATTTCTACCCGATGAATCTACTGCAAAACTGTCGCTCCAAAAAGAGAGTGTAGGTGACTGGCGAGAGCTAACGGACTCGATTAAAATTGACTTCAACTACGATGGTGCGGTCTTCACTCCGACCATGGTCGATATTCCAGCCAAGAACGAATTGGTGAAAGGGTCCTATCCCATTCCTGCCGATGCAGCGACAATACGTGTAAAGATAACCGACCTGCTAAGCGAGTCGATAGAAGTAACCGTTGAATAAAATATTATGGCCAAACGATTACAAAGCCGCACGATAGATTTCCCTTTCTACAGTTATCTGCAAAATTTTATTGAACAGGAGCGTAAACGGGTGTATTCTGCCTTTAAGCCTCTGACTAAAAAGTTTCTCAGTTTCAATAACTCCAAAGAAAACAGTTCTGCCTATTTGCGGAAACCGCAATTTGAGGCTTTGGAGATGTATGTATTCTTAAAAGAATTTTGCGAGAATAAAAAGTTGTGGGAGGTATTTGAAGAATGGTATAATCGCGATGGAATATTCGAAGGCCGGCGATTTGCAGGACGGGATATTCATGGCGGGCTGACACTTTTCGGTGTTGCAGAGGATGGATATGAAACAACTAAAGAAACTTTTGCAAGCGTATTTGCACTGATCAAATCAATGGGGCAAGACTACCCGAACTACATCTTTGCCCTTACGATGGGCTTGGGAAAGACTGTCCTGATGGCCACCTCGATATTTTACGAGTTCTTATTGGCGAATAAGTATCCACGCAATCCCCTTTACTGTCACAATGCATTGGTCTTTGCACCCGATAAAACGGTTTTGCAATCGCTAAAGGAGATCCAGACTTTCGACAAGTCAAAAGTTGTACCGGCCGAATACCTCAGCTGGCTGGAATCCAATCTGAAATTTCACTTCCTGGATGAAAGTGGAGATGCACTGAACGCAATAGAGAATTCGAACTATAACATCATTATCTCCAACACTCAGAAGATCATTCTGAAACGGGAACACAAAACCAAGACCGCTGTACAAACGTTATTTGGAGCAGAATCAGGTAAGTATAAAGCGCTCTCAATTAACAAAGCTTGGGCGAAATTAGCCGAAGAAGCAGGGATTGAAGACATTGACAGCGAGTTGGAGCTTATGACCAATCAGCGGTTCTCAAAGCTGCTTCGATTAAAACAACTTGGCATCTATGTCGATGAGGCTCACCACGTTTTCGGCACAAAGCTGTCAGAAGATCTGACGACAAGCAAAAAGGCAACAAGTCTGCGTGTTACTATTAACGAATTGGCTGCTAATCTGGCTCAAGCGGGGTCCCGTGTTGTTGCATGTTATAATTATACCGGGACACCTTACGTTAGCAATCGGCTTTTGCCGGAAGTAGTATACTCCTACGGCTTGAAAGACGCTATTGATAATGGTTATCTAAAGAAAGCGGATATTAAAGGCTATCAAAATATAAAAGATCAGACGCTGGCATTTTGCAGAATTACGGTTCGAACTTTCTGGGAAAAGATGGGTCAAACTCGTGTCGAGGGAATGCTGCCAAAGATGGCATTCTTTGCATCTACCATTGAAGAGCTGCAATCGGACTTGTTACCGGCGATAGAACAGGTGCTCGGAGAACTGAATATTCCAACATCTAAAATACTGGTAAATGTTGGAGATGATAAAATCACATCCAATGATGACCTTCGGGAATTTAAGAACTTAGATACCCCTTCATCGAACAAACAATTTATTCTGCTTGTAAACAAAGGAAAAGAAGGTTGGAATTGTCGGTCTTTATTCAGTGTCGCCCTGCACCGGGAACCAAAGTCTAAGGTATTTGTCCTTCAGGCCACTATGCGCTGTCTGAGACAGATCGGTGATTACCAACACACGGCATTGGTTTTTCTTTCAGATGAAAATGCAAAAATATTGGACGATGAGTTGAGAAATAATTTCAACATTACTCTCAGCGATATGAAGGGGGCTGGCGAAAAAGATAATCGAGTGGACATTCGCATTGTCCCTCCTCCTGTATCTGTAAAAATCAAGCGAGTAAAAAAATTATTCAAACTAAAAGAAAAAGTCATATCCGAAGGAATAGATTTCGAACTTAAGACTGCAGATATTGAGAGATACAAAATCATAGAAACCAAACGCGAGTTATTTAACACGTCAGAAAAAATTGGTGTAGGTGAGGATCGCAGTAGCGCAAAAGAAAGAAGAATTTTCACCCCATTTACGCTAGTGGGTGAAATAGCTCGCTATATCAACTATTCTCCAATTACAATCCGGGATATTCTCTCCTCCTCAGTGGAAGGTTGTGAAAAAATATGTGAGTGCGTCAATCAATATAATGAGTTATTATATGATATTGTTATCCCAAAGCTTTTTCACGAACTTTACGATATTCAGGAGTATGAACATGCAGAAGAGGTGGAACTTCAACTGGTCAAAGAGCCCAAAGATGGATTTTATTCAATCAAATACAAAGACGGGTTACTCGCTTCGATGACAGATGAAAAGTATCATAAATACAGGGATCGGTCATTTAATCTGGATCATTATTGCTTTGATTCTAAACCAGAGTACGATATGTTTTGGAATCTACTTTGTGATGACAAGCGTCTTGAAAAGGTATGGTTCACAGGAATGCTTACACATGGGCAAACTGAATTTATCATTAATTATATCGATCCCGTTTCCGGTGGTGTACGATCTTATTACCCGGATTTCCTCGTTAAAAAGAAAGATGGCTCTTACGTTATAATCGAAGTAAAAGGAGACAATAAGATTGATGATCAGGTTGTTCTCGCAAAAATGAATTATACAAAACAAATGGCGACAGCAAGTTCTATGGAATATTTGCTAATTAGAGCGAGTGAAGCGAATCAAAAGATAAAAATTTAGAAAACGCGAATAGGATAATTTAGTGTGCTATCAAAGAAAAGGTTGTGGAAGTTATTCTCCACAACCTAACAAAACAGTTATTATTAAATAAAATCTACATTTTATATATTACTTTCTCAAGGTTTTCCATATCCTGATTCAATTTATGATCTGTAATTTTCGCATATATTTGTGTCGTTTTAATATTTGAATGTCCCAGCATCTTTGCTAGACTTTCCACGGGCATTCCATGCGACAATGCAATAGTAGTGGCAAATGTATGGCGGGCTACGTGGAAAGTAATGTTTTTATGGATTCTGCAGATGTCTGCTATCTCTTTTAAATAAGCGTTTGTTTTCTGATTGCTTGGAACAGGAAATAGATTCTCCAATGTAGGATTATCATATTTTTCCAGCAAAATTTTAGGTATATCCAACAACCGGATGGTGGACATCTCTTTACTTTTCTGCCTATTGATCCGAATCCACAACTGTTCGTCTATAGTGTATAGATGTTGGCGTCGCAAATTCTTTAAATCAATATAAGCGAGCCCGGTCCAACACGAAAACACAAACAAATCTCGGATGAGTTCAAGGCGGCGAACTGTAAATTTAGCTTGCATGATAGTTATCAGTTCTTCCATTGTCAGAAATTCACGGTCGACCTGCTGAAGTCTGATCTGGTATTGAGAAAACGGATTTTTGGTAATATAATTATTGTTTAGTGCCAGAATGACTATCCGTTTAAAAAACTGCATGAATTTGGCAGTTGTATTGGCTCCGCAGGTAGCAACAGTCCTCAGGTACAATTCGAAATCGCAGATAAATTGATGGCCTATTTTGTCTAAAGCAATATCTTCTTTTGAAAAAGTCCGAGATATAAAATTAGCCAGGTGCTTTCTCGTTACTTCATATTTCAGATAAGTGGCTTTGGATTTACAGATACCTACTTGCTGTTTTACATTATCATTATGCATAGCCATTAATGCCAGCAGATAATGATGCTTGTTTTTTGCTCCCGTTAATGTTTCTTTGATTTGATTGGCTGTCGTGATTTGTCCATATAATGTTTGTTGGTAATACAATTGATTGATCTTTGTTCTGATTCCTGCAAGAGCCTTGTTTTTCTCCTTAATTTCATGCGTTCGACCAATTATAGAGTGATGGACAGTATCCCAATCTCCTAAATAGCACTTGACGCCTGTGTTAATTTCTGCCGATTTCCCGTTAATCGTAATACGGGCCATGACAGATTGCATCTCTTCCATCCGGTTGGCATTTTTTCGTTGGAAGAATAAAACTGAAAATGTGTTTCTCATAGTAAGCATGTAATTATTAATGACTAAAGATTTGAATGAAAAAAATCAAAGTTAGCTAATTACAAGCTGCTGATAATAAATATAATATTTTCTAAATCGTGATGATTCCGGGTTCGATCGTACTATCACGATTTAGTCATAACTTGGTTGGAATTGGAAAACATCAAGATGCTCCGGAATTGTCAGATATTAAATTGAATACATCCTTATGGTCTGATTTCCAGGACAATAAAGAAGGCGGTACTCCAAGGGTTCGAGACCATGGGGCGCGTCGAGCAATGCTTAATAATACACCTGATTATCAGTGTGTTGCAAATTGACAGAAGATGCAATTTAGCGACTGAGCTTTGTCGTCTTTTGGCTTGTGTATTGTCGTTAATGGCTGATTATCATGCAATAAAAAATCCCGACAATTAAATTTTGTCGGGATTTGGTTGTCTTTTGTCCAGTTGTGTCTGGTTTTGTCAGCGGAGAGGACGGGATTCGAACCCGTGGTACCGGTTACCCAGTACGTCAGTTTAGCAAACTGGTGGTTTCAGCCACTCACCCACCTCTCCTGACCTTGTTAGCTGAATTGCGGCGGGAGCGCCGCAAGGCTCTCCAACCGGGCTACAAAGCTAAGCTATTTTTGGTTAATTCCAAAAAAATAGCGCTAAAATATGAAGCGCGAGCTGATCTCTTTGTAGTTGTGCACGCGCTCGATCACGTCGGAGAAGATGTCGGCGACGGTCAGCACGGTGAACTTCGACAGGTCTTCGCTCTGCTTGAGCGGAATCGTATCGGTCACGATCACTTCCGACAGCGCGCTTTTGTTGATGCGGTCGTAGGCCGGGCCCGACAGCAGCGGG
>OGPV01000521.1_pt1 | contig 29949 bp, 20 predicted proteins | sample 1553001 | NCBI WGS metagenome assembly OGPV01 (sample SAMEA2580268, study PRJEB22360) | human gut metagenome | biome: human gut; feature: human-associated habitat; material: faeces | place: Denmark | collected 2008/2010
ACTATATTTCAATAATTTCAAAGAACTATTTATCCACTTTTACGGGACAGTAGTGCTTTACAATATTAATGACTAAAAAGATCGGGAGTTATCTATTAGAGAGTCTGCTATTTAGATGTGTTAAGAAATATATTTATAGTTCTATTACATCTCTTGGCTCCATTGGTATATACTTGCCATCTTTGCTTTCGAATATTATAGTACCAGATTCAAGACACTCGGTGGTGTGCCACATTCCTTGAGGTACCATATAAAAAGGACAAGGGCTACCGGCCCTGATGATGTCTTCGCGAATGAGTCTTAAACATTTTGGATCATCTTGAACTTCTTCATAGAACTTCTGTCGAACACACCCTCGAAGAACGGCTACTGTTTCAGTAGATTGACGATGTCTGTGGATCGGCACTTCTGTCCCTGGCTCTAATGCGTTGAGCATACGTTGTGAGTTATCCTCGGTTGACGTGCGTAAATCCTTGTTCATACGCAGGCGAGGAGATTTTTTTGCTTTCTCCACCAATGCGTCTAGTGTTTCTTTGTCTATAAACATAGATGATTAGATTATGACATCTATAATTCGATTCTATAATTGCTTATCTTTTGCTATTTACCCACTGCTTAAATAGTCTGATATAGTCTCTAATGTTAGCTTGGAGACCATATTGCTTGACCAGATTCTTTTTATTCATATCAAAGAGATCTTTTATAAATTGCTCCCTCTCTTCTGGGCGAATGGAACTATGAGACAAGTTGTAGTTGCCTTCTATTGCTTCCTGCAAATCCCGCTCTTCGTAATATAGGTCAGGTAGGCTCTTTAGCAGTTCAACTGCTTTTGATGTATTAACTAACAACATTGAGATCCCTTTATAAGTAGGATGCTTGAAAGGTGCTATAGTCCCCAAACCCCAATAGTCAGCCATGGTAAAGTCGCTTACACGCTCGATGGTTGTATAGGGACACGTATAACATGCTTCATTGAACATCAATGACTTATTAAATGCACGCATATACCATGCTTTTGATGGACAAACAGGTCTACGTTTGACTTGAGATGGGTTGCAACCTCCATCCTTGGTTGAGTGTATTTCACGTGCGAGTTGAAACCCCCAACCCTCAGTAAAACGGAAACTGATACCTTCGCATGTTCCATTCAAGTGAGTTCTCTTACAAAAGGCGTCGAAAGCACTCTGTGAGGGAACACCATGGCAAATTACATCACAAGTGATAAGGTTCTCGTACTTTTTGTGTAAAAAAGTAAGAAGTCCTCCAACTTGACAAGGGGTTCCGGTAAAAAGTACTAAAAGCCCATCTTTTAAGTGCTGACGAACTTGTATAAAGGTGTCACCTAATAATGACTGTACGTACTTACTCCCTTGTAGACGAGGCAGATCTTCTGTACATTTTATACCAATATGATGAACCTGCAAATTCTTATCCATGGTGGCTCCATAGACCACGCCGTTCTGGCTCAGGACTTTACGAGCTAAGACGCTGAATACTCCACCTGATGAACTCTTTCTGCGGTCGGATATTATTTTAGTCCAGCATGCTAAAGTCTTTGCTGGAGTGTTTCGTTCCAAGTTTTTTTCAATCTGATGACAAGACCGCATGCAAACTCCACACTCCACACATTTTAACTTGTCAATCTGTGGGACGGCAAAGCCCTGGCCGGCATCAACCATCGTGATGCATCCTTTAGGACACGAACTCACGCAAGCCATACATTGGGTGCAGATCGTCTTATCGCATAACTGTACCTTACTCATTCTTCAAAGCCATTTTAAGGTAATCCAACGATTGCTGACGTAATGCCTCTAGACGCTTTTGTTCTTCTTCCACATCGTAACAGAATCTATCTTTTGTGGGGAAAGCATCTGAAATGGATAATATCTGTTTTTCTAATCCTAGATTCTCCATCAAGCTGACCTGCCTGCTATCGCTTGCATTTCTGTCCTTAACTACGGAAAAAACGGGTTTCCCATAATTTGCAGCAAAAGCTGTTCCGTGAAAGGATGTAGTTAGCACCATCTCAGCATCGCGTACTAAGGCTAAAAATTCCTCAGGTGATGCTTCTACACGACAATGCGTATGCGGCATGAAAAGTTTGTGAGGCGGACGAGATACTCGGACGATCTCATATCCTGTTTGCTGTTGCATGTATTCTGCCAGCTGATCAACATAGGGGAATGAGTTGAAAGTATAGTTAAGGTAATAGCAAAGAATATACTTCCTCTTAAATTGTCGCTTGGATGTTGCAATAAGGTTCCACTCATCTTTGTGTAGGAGAAGAGTGGGATCAAGCACTACATTTACCTTTTTACCTGTTATATTCTCGATCAACTGTTTGCCTCTATTCTCTCGTACTGCAATATTAGTGTATCGGCTGAGCAACTCTTTGTATCTTTGATACAAATCATGAGGAATAGCATTTGCTCCAATACTGGCAGCATACGATATTTTTAACGCATTATCCGGTGCAAAGTGTAACATAAACGCAGGGTCTCCATTACAAAACCGAGGATTCCATAACTGGTCACTGCCTGTAATATAGACATCATAGATAGGTGGCAACTCCTTTAACTCATCAGGAGAAGAGTATGATCTACAACTTATATGTTGATAGTTCTTTACAAAGGCATCCACCCCTTTATGTTGGCGCATTAAAGCCTTCGCAAATAATATCTTTATCCATTTGGGTTCATTGGGCTGAGTATCACTATGTGTCTGATATTTGTTATCAGCATGAAACTCATTAGGAAATTTATAGTCTATAATTTCGACTTTAAACCCCATTTCTTCGCATACATGCTGTAAGGCATATGCTTGAAATACTGAGCCGTAGTTGTAAATCTTATGTATGGTGATGATTCCAATTGTTTTCATTTGGTATTGTTTTGTATTACCTGTGAAAACACCTCTGTAATATGATTCTGGATGACTTCGCGTGTGTGATTACGTTTACCGCACTCCCATGCCTTGCGGGCATAGGTTTGGATAGAGGAAGGATTATTGCAAATGTTTTGTAATACATCTCTTATTTGGGTCAAGTCACTGATGCAGATTGCCGCATTTTCGCGCTGGAGATATTGCAATCCGTTATGTAATTCCCAGCAAATCGCCATGATCGCACAGGTTGAACTCATTAAATCTACAATCTTGGTAGAGAAAGAATCCTTGGTTTCTAAGCGATATTTTGGAGTAAAACTTTCTATGTGCAAAGCAATATCAGCCTGTTTGTAGATCCCTACTAATTCAGATGGAGCTACTCGACCATGAACGATTGTACTTCTGCGATTCTCCAGACGAATTGCCATTTCTGGAGTCAATTGAGTATTTGTGTAGATGTCTAATACCATCTTCACTCCATCCTCATTAATAATTTCCAAAGCATCAGCAAGAGTAGCGAGCGTTTCCCAGCGGTTGTAGATAATGTTGCCTGCATAAACTAAACGAATAGGTTTTCCAACAGGCTTTATTTCAAAGTTATCTGGCAGGTCGGCGCATTTATATAAAGTAGATGCTGGTTTGCCTGACATAAATTCATATCGACGTGCTTGATCTTCACAAAATGTGAAATAGTGGTCAAACATTTTGATATGTTTCTTAAAGAGGCGATTCAAAATGAATTGTCTTATCCAGAAAAGCGGAGAATAACTTATTTTATCAAGTGATGCTTCCGAGTCTCCTGTAAAAGCAACCATTGGCACATTTGTATATTGGCGTACCAGGCGTTCTAACCTCCAAAAGTTAAAGTTGAATACGTGGTGGCAAAATACAATATCTGGATTGAAATCTTGTACAAATTGCTTTACTGCTTGCTTGTTGATTCTACCTAACAGCCATACACTGTCTTTGGCAATATTTGCAATACTAGGAGGAAGTGTCTTTGCCTTAATAACTAAATCAGTATTATGGACGAATAATCCTTCCTCCTTTGACATCTTTTTTTGTTCATCATAGGTCATGCAGAAGGTTTTACCGGCTCTTTCTCCTAAAATAGAGTGCATCATCATTGCATCGGTGATCTGCAAATATTTTTCACACAGGCTATTGCAAGGGGTGCCTGTATGTACATATATATTTGCAAATTCGGCATTATAACCCTCAAACCAATTGGTCATCACGTTATTGCCATATTGTATATCATTCCAAGGGCCCACGCCTACAACTAGTATTTTCATTTCTGAAATTTACTCATTTAATTCAAACTGATTGGAGTTACCTCATTTTTCTTTGCAACTTAATGTCAAGGCTACAAATATCGGAAGAAGAGCATATGCTCTTGAATATTTGTTAGCTCTATTTTGATTAGTTTGTATGTTGTTAGTTTCTCGGTAGAAATCCATAGTAAATATATGTTTTCTTGGAATTTATATATTTAGAATTGTTCCCATAAATGGATACCTTCTTGTGGAAATTTAGATCAACTAATCTTACGGCATATATCATAGTGCGATAAAAATACTACCTTGTCGATCTCATTTTCAAGATGTATAATCAATGAACACTATCCATTCTGGGGATGAAAATTTCCGTAGCGATCTCGAGGTATCCGGAACGTCAGCGTACGCCCATGAACCGTAACTATGCCCTAGACGGAAGCCGTTGCATTTATTCCCTGGTGTGGAGTTTTCCCGGAGATATTCCCGGCGCTCCGAGCCATCATACTCTCCAATAAAATCTCAAACAGATCCTAAAGGCAATTTTCTCGCTCCGAATGTTTGCATATTAATTCGGAAAGTTGTTCTTTTGTCAACACCATAAGTCTACTCCTTTTTTAGTTTTTGTTGGTTTGCCTCCACAAATCTAAAAAATCTGTAGACTTTTTTATTTATCCTCCCCTCGACACACTATTTGGAGCAGTATCGGGGAAAGTTCTCAATAGTATGTCTTAAATTTTGCTTTATAACAGCATTGTCAAATGCTAATCTACAGATACAAATTTACATATCGATCGTTTGAATCATTTTTTTATGTGTGAAGAATAGCAGATCTGGCAATATGGAGAAAGGAGGGCTTTTATCCAATAGAGATTTTGATTGTAGTATAGTAAAAAGTGCTTAGTGATTGTTTTTTAGCATATTTTCATAGATTGAGATATATTTGTTTACATTTTTCTCGTAGTTGTAGTCTGCGATAACTTTATCTTTACATCTTTGACTGTAGTAATCACGACCTTTGTGTTCAATCTCTTTGACTTTTTCAAACATTGCTTCTACATCGTGAGGAGGAACGGCATAACCTGTATTTCCTATAACCTCAGGGCATGCTGTCGCATTAAAGACTACTGCGGGGGTGCCACAAAGCATAGCTTCTGCGATAACTTTTCCAAATGTATCTTCTACTGAGAAATATGTATATGCTAATGCCGCAGAATAGAGTTTTGCTAGTTCTTGAGTTCCAGCTACGTAAGGAATGTAAATGATATTATCTTGAATAATCAAATCTTTTTCTTTCCCGCCTACAATTGCAAGCTGGTAATCATCGGAGAGTATATCGGCTAAACGGCAGGCATCTTGATAGCGGGTATTAAACTTCCCCCAACCTTGTCCGACACTCAACAAGAGTTTTTTGTTTCTGTCTAAGCCATATCTCTCATAAATTGAGTCATCGTGAATTTCTGAAAACTTGGCTGTGTCAATCCAGTTATAAACCATATGGATTGGTTTATCTCCAAGGAAAGATTTTTCCACCTCAGATTTTAGCCACTCTGAGCAAACAATGATGTTAAGATCCTTAAACTGAGGAATCAGTTTTTTCTTCATCTTGAACATTTTGTTTGTTCTGTCGAGAAACCATGTTTTATTTCCAGCATTTTTCAAATGCGGGCATTTACCACATTCAGTTTCCCAATTCCTGCATTTCTTCTCAGTGAAATGAGTACAACGCCCGGTGAATGGCCAGCAGTCAGAAAAAGACCAGCAAACTTTCATTTGTTTCCTAATTAGATACTGAAATAGTATCTCATAGTTCACGTAGTTTGAATGGAATGTATGAAGATGAACAATATCAGGGTTGATAGAATCTAACCATTTAATCAATTTCTTGGTTGCGTGAACTGAACCGGAACCCTCTTCCCCAAGGATTCGAGTATTAATGAGGGCGTGCAATTTATTTTCTAAATCTGAACCTATTCTATAAGAGTTGGGATAATCGGACTGTCCAAGTCCGTAAGCAATATAGGATTCATACCCTTTTTTCTTTAAAAGCTCTGAAATTTCTACTACAATTACACCTGTACTACCTTTCCCACAGGTTACATTTATATGTGCGACTTTCATATTTATGCAATATAATTCTTGATTACATAAGGATTCCCTAGTTGTTGATTTTCCATAGTTGTCTCCATTTTCTGACCATATCTGTCATGGAGCTCCATGTATTGCCACATCATCTTAAACGAATTGAATGAAGATAATGAATGATATAGAAATAGCGTAATAATAATTTTTCTTAAAAAACTACCCATATTAATTTTATCAAATGATTCTCCTACCATTATGCCCATCAATGGCGCAAAATAACCTATAATGCGTATCAATGAGGGATTTACCCATATCAAAGGAAGAAATATCAATGATAGAGAAGTACCAAATAGTAATAGTTTCTGTGCATCGTCCTTTATATCCACTTTTCGTAAACCCATTAATGCAATAATAAATAGTCCAAAAAACAGTAATATGACCATAATGGGACGACCTCCATTTGTTCCACCATAATATTCTCCTCCTAAATAATTATTGTAAATATCGCTTTGATCAATAAAAAGTAATGCTATGTGATCAATAAACATTAGGGATAAGAAAAACAGCACAATCGTATATTTAAAAAATATTTTTGCATTTACGTAGTATAGGAGAGGTAATAAGCCTAATACAATTAATCCACTTTTATGGAACAATGAACCCAAGAGAACCACTATAATATAGAGGATCCATTTCCTGTTGTAAAGGCATATGTAACCCAACAAAACCGCACCAATTGTTATGGATTGTCGTATCGCACTATTGGGCAAGTAACTCCAAAATAAAGAAAGGTAAAAAGTATATGCAAATAGAGTTGTTGGCAAGTTTTTGGAATATTTGCGAATAAAAAATCCAAAGGGAATCAAATACATCAGAGCAACAACAAACAAATATAGGCGGCCGCTGGGCAAGAAATGGTATAAGATTTTTGTAAATATTTTGTAGCCAGGATCTTTTGCTTCGTTATTGGTGGGACTCAGATAATTATCCACAAAATTATCCATGAGAAACCTCCATTCTTTGATATCGCTAGATTCGTACGCTTGCATGTATGCAAAAGTATCATTACCTACACCCTCATGCCTTAGCCCTGAAACTACTGTTAAAGCAACAGTCATCCAAATGACGTACCTTTTATTAGCGGTCTCAAAGTTTTTAACCTGAAATATTTTATATAGAATTATAGCAAATAATATTAAAATTGTTGTCATAATCTTAAGCTAAGGAACATGGGGCATTTATGCTCGGGGTCGTATTGCTTTTTACAAATTCCACAAACAGCCTTGCTGCATTTTGTGGATTCCAAGTATCTGAAATGTGGTGATATGCAGCAATAGACATTTGAGGAAGATTGCAGGTAAGAAGTTTATCTACGGCCGTCTCCAAACTTTTTTTTGAGCCATCGTAGAGTATTCCATTTATACCATCCTCAATAAGATATGGAGTACTACCAGCATTGCGATTGGCAATGACTACACATCCGCTATTCATAGCCTCATTGAGTACTACGCCCCAGCCTTCCTGCTTGCCACTTGTGAAGAGATAGATGTTTGATTCGTTCATCACCTTGCGAATATCTGCGGGAGCCATGAAGTCAAAGGTTTGGATCTTGGATCGGAGATCAAAGTGGCTAATCATCCGCTCGATCATCTCGCGCTTTTCACCGTTTCCAATCATCTTCATCTCGAAGTTAATTCCCCTGTCATTAAGCATGCGTGCTACTTCTACCGCATCTTCTGGGTGTTTCCACCAAAGCATACGTCCACACCACATGATGCGAAGCTTATTATACTGCTTTTCTACCCTGGGTAAGAGTTCTGGGAAGTAACCCCACTTCAAACATTTTTTGCGGGGGAAAAAGCATTTCTCTATATCGTCAGCTGTATAGGCGCTGGCACAAAGGATATAAACGTTCTTGTTACGATAACGTGTATATCCTTGGTAGATAGTCAAGGCTGTAGGAGGATAGAAATGATGCCAAACACCATTCTTAAAAATGCGTTCGCGAAATAGGAAGGTGAGTTTATTCTCTTTTCCTCTAATCTTAATAAAGACTTTGGGTGCGGACCCTATAATTGCCACATCCGACTCTTGTGCCAAACGGATGGCGTAATTCATCTGCTCTTGTGATTCATAAGTTCGTACAACGAAAGAATACTTCACATTCATATCTTCATATCCCATTTTGGCGCGTTCTGCATGGATACGCTCGTTAGAAACGAAATGGAAGTTTTCTTCACCTATTAACTTGATGAACTCTTGGCAAAGAGGAAGTTGATGGTGGTTAAGAAAATTACTAAAGAATGTTATAGTCATTATTGTAATGCTCGTTTGATGAATATATATGATTTGTTTCTTTGAACCTTCAATTGCTCCTCTATGGTTTTATAATCAATGCTTTTCGCTGCTGGATCGATGCCCAATATGGTGAAAAGTGATTTCAAACGGCCGTTGCCTCCAGAGTCGTTTGTACAGCAGGAGAACTGTTTGCGGAAGAGGATGGAGAATACGCAACCATGGAAAGAATCGGTTACTATGCGATCTGCATACTTGATATATGATAACCAATCCTCGATTGGTATAAGTGATTTACATTCACGAAGAGAGATATCTATCAATTTTTTATTATTAATCTTTATCTCGGTAATAGCTTTCTGCTTCTCTTCGATTGAACCTAACCAATAGACAAATACATAATCTTCGAGTACGATACGAGGGCTAGTGACGGAGGCGTAGTCCTCAGCATTAAGCAACATGGTGGGATCAAGCACATGGTCTGCTTTTACGTTCAGGTACTTCTGGCAGAAGACAATACCTTCGTCCTCTCGAACGGATATGGCATCGAACCCTTTGACAAATTGTTGAATCTTGCGTGTCTGCTCTTCTGTATATTCCCATTTGCTAAGACCAAAGGAAGCCGCATAAGAAAGACGCTTTACTCCCGCTGGTACGAAAGCAAGAAAATAGTCGAAGCCATAGCTCATCGCAAAAGAGGTACGCCATACCTGATCACTCCCGACAATGGCGGCCTGTACGTTGTTCTTTTGAACAAAGTTGGTCATCTGGACTGAGGTATAGAACGGGCGTGAGTAAGGAATATGTTTTTTGACAAAGCGTGTGAGATGCTTATAGCGCGGGTGGTTGTAGCGCGGGTGGTGGAGTGCCACCATAATGACCTTCATAAGGCGTTTGATGAAGGTTAGATTGGAATTTCGGTTGAGCACAATGACCTCGTGCCCTTGTTTCTGCAAATAGCTACAGAGTGCAAATGCTTGAAGAATGCCTCCATAGTTTGCACCTAGAGGATGAGTAAGAATTGATATCTTCATTTTTGTAAATGAGTCATTAGTTTGTTAATCAACCTATATATAGGATTATTTAATCTTTGATACACGTATTCAATAGCACGAATACCATGTTTAGGAAAACTCCTCCAAAAGAGTTTTCGATAGAATGGCTCTATGGAGGAATGAATTATAGACGGGTTGTATCGTGTAATAAATGTATATTCTATTTTTTGGTTCGCAAAGTTTAACTGTTCGAATAGTTGCTTGGCTTTAGGAGTATTAACCAAAATTGCGGATGTCCCTTTATTGTCATCGTTGTAGCCTTGAAGGTTCTCAATTCCCCAGCAGTCTGCAAGTGTGATGTCTGCTCCAGATCTTAAACCTTTTGCTGGGCAACGATAGCATGAAGGGCGAAGTGTCATATTGGACGAAAACCCTTTGAGATAGAGAGTGGATGCTGCATAATCATCTACAAGATTTTCGTCACGTGTCTGAATCAAATAACTATAACGTTTCCAACCTCTACTCTTGTCCCGTAAATTGATTGTTGTAATCTGTTTATGATTGGGATTGACATACTGAAGATAAGATTGCCACACTTTAGGACTTGGTACGCCATGACAAACCACCTCGATTGTTAGTAGATTGTCGTACTCCTTGCGAAGAAAATGGTTGAGGCCAGAGATCTGACAAGGAGTGCCCGAGAAGAGAACTGTACGACCTTCTTTCAGGAAGATTTCTGCTTGCTTGAATGTCTCTCTAATCTTACTTTGGACGTATTTGGAGCCTTGGAATGCTGCAACGTCTTCGCGAGTCTCAGCACAGTCATGTGTCACTTGCCAGCTGTCATCAAATCGAGCTCCAAAGACTACACCTCCTTTTGCAATTACTTTTTCAGCAATGCCCATAAAGATTCCTCCGCTACTACTTTGCTCGCGAACATGCTCATCGGAATTCTTAGCTGCAAGGCAGACGATTGGTTTATGGGGCGCTTTTTGATTGAGGCAAGGGCATACTTTCTCGCAGAGATGACAGTCGCTGCAATTATTGAGATCTACCTGAGGATAGAGAAATCCTTCCTTATCTTCATGCATTGTGATGCATTGCTTTGGGCATTTCTGTACGCATGCGTTGCAGCCACAGCAGTCATGGTTGTCTGTGATATTGATCATCTGTGTAACTTGTTTAGTATAGGTTTGGCTATCAAGTCGCGCTCATATTGGTTCATGGAGAGGAACCAACACAATGGAATATACACAGCCGCGAAAACGGCGATGCCTAATGCAAGCTTAAGCCAAGTATCAATTACGTACAAATTGTGAGTAATAAATAGAGAAAAAATAGTTACACTAATGGGCAACAGATTCATTCTTATCACTTGTTTCCAGAATGAGATGATGTCTAGATGCTGTATGCGTTGATAATAGATATTCATTATTAAGCCTTGGCCTAACAAGAGCGCTCCCGAAATAGCAATTGCACAACCGATTCCTCCCCATAGCTTAGCAAATATAAACTCGACAATAAGTGCCAATAGAGCGATGCAAATGTAGAGTAAGCTGCGGAATTTCATTTGATTGCGAGCCTGAAGAATTGTCACGCCCAGATTTTGAATAACAGGAATGTATAATGCTACAAAAATTATTAATGCCATATAATATGCATCAGCATAATCGGGGCCAGCCCATAGGATAATGAACTCCTGTCCAAAAGAGATGAAGCCAAACAAGATCAGACTCATTATGATGCTTTGGATGCGACCTGTACGGATAAACAAGTCTGATATCTCTCGATCTTGGCTTCCCTTAGCGACTAGTTGAGTTACTTTGGGCAAGAAGACAGAAACAATAGCCGTTGAGAACATCATATACATTCCCTCAAGCTGGATGGCAACTGCAAAAATAGAAACTGCTATTGTCCCAGAGATAGCTCCTAAGACGAATTGACCGGTACTCCAATAAATACGATCCATCAACACACTTAGAAGAATCCAGAATGAGTAAATGGCTACCTCTCGCATGAATCCCCATTCAAAATGCCCCCAATGTACCTTAATATGAAGTTTGCGTTTGCAGTAAATATAATTGAGGATAAGGGTGATGACATTGAATGCTGTAGAAAGACTAACCATCGCTACTGCCTTGTAACCCATTGAAAGGAGGGCTATCATTATTGCAGTATTAAGTATTGTTCGTGTAATATTAACTACTTTAGGGAATACAAAGCATTCATAAGCAGTAATGATGGAACCGAAAATACTCATTGGAAAGCTAAATGCAAGATTGAAGACAAGTATGAGCATCATGATGCGGGCGCGATCCAATTCATTAGGTGTCATGGAGTTGCCAAACATGTTTTCTACGTTGAAGTAGAGTCCTAATCCTGCAATGACAGCTATAATACCTATAAAAAAATAGATAACAAGGAACATCCCGAACATTCTGTATTGCTCCTTGATTTTACCCTCAGCTCGATACTTGGCGGTATATCGGATAATGGCATTACCCATACCCAAATCGAGAACCGTCAGATAGCTGATAACTGATGCCACCAGCGAATAGAGTCCGTACTCACTCTGCCCCATCATACGTAACATGTATGGAGTATAGATCAAACCTACTGCTAGATTGAGGAGTATGACAACGTAATTTAGAAACGCTCCTGCTTTAAGTTGGTTTACTGCCATTTGTCGGGTTATATCTAAAGCTTCGTGTTTTGGATGTTTTGACTTAATTGGGTTATGATCTACTTCACCTTTCTCTCGCTAGTCATATCGTCTTGGGCTAAGATGAGTTTGATGAGTTCATTTTTGTTTTACAGGTTTATCTCATAGCCATATCTTTGAACTTTGACGATAATGATCTTAGGGAGAATAATCGGCTTGGTGTTCTTTTGGGAGGCAAGGATCTTTTTCACTGTTGCAGAAACTGTTGAAACAGAATTTACTATCTGCTCAGCGAGTTGGATCATGCGATTGATAATCTTGAAGAACTTGCCCATGTAGAGAACAAAGATTTCGCCTTCTTTGTTTGTGGTGTTGGTTTTGAGGACTAAATTACAGGTTTGGGAGCTAAACATAGACGTCGAGGATAATGTGGAGGTGAGACTAGTAATAGGACGATCTTTCTTTATTCTCTCTTTGAACAAGAGAGTTGCAGAATCATTGTTGCTGAGGATATTGTCAAATCTTGTCGTCACAAACTGCCATACCCCTCCCTCCTATTGCGTAATTGATGATAAATCAACGAATGTACATGTTGTTGCCCAAGACATTAATGAGTGGAGATAGCCTTATTTGTCAAGATCATTACGAATTTCTTAGTGCTACATGCTTAACAGACATGTCGACAATAATGTATGTCCTAATGATTTTGTTGTGGTCAGCCTTAGTAGAACTTCTCCATTATTGATACGCGTTTATGAGCGGTGGCACAGAGATCGGTTTAGGGCAATTGCTTGCTATATGTCCTTGTCCGAAATAGAAGTAACTACGGTCATGTTTGCCAATTCCCGAAATAGTAAATATTTCATAACGCCTTGATAGAGGAGGAAGGCAAAGAATGAGATTATAGACTATCAGATATGTCGCAAGTCCTATGGCCTTTGTTAGAAATTTGGTGAGTTTGATACCTCCATGTTGAAAATAAGACGAAATATAGGCGATTTGGCTATCGTAAGAATGTGATAATAAGTTGATTAATGTGGTCTGTACTTGCGTTTAATTGGTTATTATTTATGTTTCATCAATGGGGGCGTGCGGTTGTATCGAACAACAACAAAATGTCCACCTGTGCGCACGTCCTATTGTTTTTTATTATAAAAAAGAGAATAGTTTATTTACTGGACGAAATTGCCTTCGCCTGAAAGTTCCTTTTGGATGTATTCCAAAGCGGCTATCTTTGCTTTGGTTTCTTCTACATTGAGAAGACGGGTGTTGTTCGAGTTGAACTCGGTGAGGACGTTACGTTCGATCTCTCCTTCTTTGAAGAATTTGTCATAATTCAGGCCTCGGTTGTCGGCAGGAACGCGGTAGAAATTGCCCATATCCTCAGCTTTCGCACATTCCTCATTAGTGAGAAGGGTTTCGTACATTTTCTCGCCGTGACGAATGCCAATAATCTTAATGTCTTCCTTCTTACCTCCGAAAAGTTCACAAACAGCTTCAGCCTGAGTCTGGATTGTACAAGCTGGAGCTTTCTGAACGAGAATATCACCATTTTGGCCGTGTTCAAAGGCGAAAAGAACAAGGTCAACAGCTTCTTCGAGCGACATGATGAAACGGGTCATACTTGGTTCAGTAAGAGTGATTGGATTACCGTTACGGATCTGGTCAATCCACAATGGTATAACAGAACCTCGAGAACACATTACATTCCCATAGCGTGTGCAGCAAATCTTGGTGTTGCCTGAGTACCGCGACTTAGCAACTGCGATCTTCTCCTCAATGGCTTTAGTGATGCCCATGGCATTGATTGGATATGCAGCCTTGTCGGTAGAGAGGCAGATGACGGCCTTTACTCCAGCTTCAATAGCGGCAGTAAGTACATTATCCGTACCGATGACATTGGTTTTAACAGCTTCCATAGGGAAGAACTCGCATGATGGGACTTGTTTGAGGGCTGCGGCATGGAAGATGTAGTCAACACCAGGCATAGCGTTCTTGCATGATTGAAGATTACGTACATCTCCGATGAAGAACTTTATTTTGTTTGCAAACTCAGGATATTTTGTCTGATACTCATGACGCATATCATCTTGTTTCTTCTCGTCGCGTGAGAAGATACGGATTTCTGCAATGTCAGTCTTCAAGAAGCGATTCAGTACAGCGTTACCGAAGGAACCTGTTCCGCCGGTGATCATAAGGGTTTTACCTGCAAAAATTGACATGTTTGTATAATATTTATGAATTATTACTCCTTAATTACTTTGTCGAAGAATGTATCTGGTCTCTTAGGATTGAAAATTTCATTACAGTACATAACGGTAACGAGATCTTGTGTATCAGAGAGGTTGGTAATATTGTGGGTGTAGCCAGGGAGCATAATGACGCTCTGAATCTTGTCACCACTTACCTCGTATTCAAGAATTTCTGCATTTGGGTCATTCTCATTGCGTAATTGAATAAGCCCGTGCCCGCTAACAACGATGAACTGCTCCCATTTAGAGTGATGCCAATGCTCGCCCTTGGTGATACCTGGTTTAGAGATGTTGATGGAGATTTGACCACAGTTGAGTGTATGGACGAGTTCGGTGAAACTGCCTCGGTTGTCGATATTCATCTTAAGGTCGAAAATGGCCTTCTCTTTGGGTAAATAGCTGAGATAAGTACTATAGAGTCGTTTGGCAAAACTGTCAGTCGGAATTTCGGGAATCATTAAGGTTTTTGGCACTTCGGCAAACTTGTGAAGAAGGTTTACAATTTCGCCAAGTTTTACATGATGAGTAATTGGAGATGCACAATAACGACCATCTGGAGTTAGGACTGTCTCTACACCATCGAATTCGCAACGATGCTCATTCCCTTTTAACGCACAAATCATTTCTTCTACGAGATCATCAATATAGAGAAGCTCCATATCAACAGTTGGGTCATTGACCGTAATGGGAAGGTCATTGGCGATATTATTGCAGAAGGTTGCGACTGCAGAATTATAATTGGGGCGACACCACTTACCGTAAAGGTTTGGGAAACGATAGATGAGTACCTTGGCGCCTGTTTCCTCACTATATTTGAACATAAGTTCTTCGCCGGCTTTCTTGCTCTTGCCGTACTCGCTGGTGCCGAAGCGACCTGCTAGCGTGGCTTGGATAGAACTACTGATCATTACAGGGCAGTTGTTCTTGTACTTCTTGAGGTTGTTCAAAAGGGTTGAAGCGAAGCCAAAGTTACCCTCCATGAACTCTTTTGGATCTTGGGGCCGGTTGACTCCTGCAAGATTAAATACGAAATCGCAGTCGCGACACCATTGGTCTAGCTGCTCGGGAGTGGAGTCAAGATCATATTCAAAGACTTCGTCAATAACCAAATCTCCATAGCACGTTGCCTTACCAGCCTTGATGTTATTGAGTTGAGCACAAAGGTTCTTGCCCACAAATCCCTTAGCTCCTGTTACTAATACTTTCATTGTTCTGTTAGCTTTAGAATTTTCTCCAAACCATCTTGTTAACTACTCCCACATAACTTTGGATGATTTTTACAACCTTCGTTGAAACATTTTCATCAGTATAGTCTGGAACGGGGGTCCCGTAGTCTCCATTCTTGACGAGTTCAACCGCTGTATCTACAGACTGAAGCAGGCCATTGGTATCAATACCAGAGAGAATGAATCCTGCTTTGTCTAGTGACTCGGGACGCTCTGTAGAGGTGCGGATACATACTGCAGGGAATGGATGGCCTACACTGGTGAAGAAACTACTTTCTTCGGGGAGTGTGCCAGAGTCGGACACTACAGCAAAGGCATTCATCTGAAGGCAGTTGTAGTCGTGAAATCCGAGTGGCTGCTGAACTTGGACGCGCGGGTCGAGTTGAAAGCCAGAGGCTTGCAGGCGGTTGCGTGAGCGGGGGTGGCAGCTGTAGAGAATGGGCATATCGTACTTTTTAGCCATGGCATTGATGGCGTTGAAGAGCGAGAGGAAGTTCTTTTCGGTATCGATGTTTTCTTCGCGATGGGCACTGAGGAGAATGTAGTGACCCTTCTCAAGTCCAAGACGTTGATGAATGTCAGATGCCTCAATCTCAGCAAGGTTCTGGTGGAGCACTTCGGCCATGGGTGATCCCGTAACGTAGGTGCGCTCCCGCGGAAGCCCACACTCTGCAAGATAGCGGCGTGCGTGCTCTGAATATGCAAGATTTACATCGGAAATGATATCAACGATACGTCGGTTGGTTTCCTCGGGCAGACATTCGTCCTTGCAACGATTACCGGCTTCCATGTGGAAGATGGGAATATGGAGGCGCTTTGCACCAATGACACTCAAGCAGCTGTTTGTATCACCCAAAACTAGAACTGCATCGGGCTTGATGGCGACCATCAGTTTGTAGCTGGCGTTGATGATGTTGCCACAAGTAGCACCAAGATCATCACCTACAGCATCCATATATACCTCAGGGGCCTTGAGCTTTAGATCCTTGAAGAATACACCATTGAGATTGTAGTCGTAGTTTTGTCCAGTGTGAGCAAGAATGACATCAAAATACAGACGTGTCTTATTGATGACGGCGGCGAGACGTATAATTTCTGGGCGAGTACCGACAATGATTAGCAACTTCAACTTACCATTGTTCTGGAAACTGACATTTGAATAATCTATTCTGAGTTCCATATAATTGATAATTTTATTTCTTTAATAATTAGACAGAACGTGTTGATTTAAACCAAAGCCTTTGATATGAATTTTCAATGTGCAGGGAAAGAATTGCTTTGAAGCAGAAGGCTAATTATGTCTCAAAATGTAGTATGAGATTAATCGTTATATGTTATGCGGCATATTCTGCCTAGCAGCATAATTATGATCAAGCGAGGTGTATTAAAATACGTGGTTTGTTTGCGGATAGGCTTTGAATAATCTCAGTCGAATTTATCCTACTCTTTCTTAATATGGAGTCTAAATCTAACTTGCTGAGATAATTGACAAGGCGGCCTTTATACCATAGGCAAGCATGAGCATCTCAAGTTCATGGGCGGAATATCAGTTATGGTAAGAATTATCTCATTATTTTCATAAGTCGGATCGTTCTCGATGGATTTCGGGTAGTCGATAATGTTACTCTAAAGGCAAGGATTGCTTTGCAATGCGTGTAAACTTCGGCGCTGATAACAACAACTGAATTTCTATTATCTCAGGCGAGAATGTATGATCTTCGAGACAAGTAATCATCCTTGTCTTCTTGGTCCTCATCTTGGCCTTGGATTTTAATGACCCTACTCAATTGATGAACTCCGCGACATGATTTGCATCAATTAGTTCTTGATGGGTGCATAGTTTGTCGGAATGGGGCAATCTCAACAAAGTCTGCATCCTAATTGGCCATGGAGCCATTCAATAAGGTAGTGAGATTCAGCGGTTTATCAGCCGTATATTTTCCGATATCCTCGTCTTGAATCGGAGATTAGTCCCGATTTAGCATTTCCACTATTGCGGAAATAACATCAATAGTTGTTGTTTGATGATACTGGCCTAGTAATAATGTAGCAATAGACAAACCGACTGTAACCTCCCGCAGTAGCAATCATTAAGCCTTTATTCTGATTTGTGGTTCTTACTTTGTTTCTTTATCGAATTCCTCGAATCGCGAATTCTTGGACTTGAACTCGGGGACGATTTTCTTCATCAGGCGAACCATATCAGGAACGACGACGGCACGCGAGAACTCCTCCAACTCCTGAGCAGCCTTGAGGGCATCGGCATAGTCGTACTCGCGGACCTTGGCGATGCGGATGCGGTCGTGCGACGTCGGAAGCGTGTTCTCCGTATTCGACAGCACCTCTTCGTAGAGCTTTTCGCCCGGGCGCAAGCCCGTGTATTCAATCTTGATGTCCTTATCGACCTCCAGGCCGGCCAGCTCAATCATGCGCTTGGCCAGGTGGGCTATCTTCACCGATTTGCCCATATCGAAGACGAATATCTGCGTCCCGGTTGCCATCGTGGCGGCCTCCATCACCAGACGGCAGGCCTCCGGAATCGTCATGAAGAAGCGCGTGATGTCGGGGTGCGTCACCGTTACAGGGCCACCCTTGGCTATCTGCTCGCGGAAGCGCGGGATGACCGAACCGTTCGAGCCCAGCACGTTGCCGAAGCGCGTGGTGACGAACTTCGTCTTGCCCTTCACCTTGCCGGCCTCGATGGCCAGACCGAGCGACTGTACGTAAATCTCGGCCAGCCGCTTCGTGCAGCCCATGATGTTGGTCGGGTTGACGGCCTTGTCCGTCGAAATCATCACCATCTTCTCGACGTCGTATTCGATACACTTGTCCGCCACGTTGCGCGAACCGGCAACGTTGGCCAGCACTGCCTCGCAGGGATTTTCCTCCATCAGCGGCACATGCTTGTAGGCCGCGGCGTGGAAGACCACCTGCGGGCGATAGGTGCGGAAGGCGAAGTCCAGACGCGGAAGCATCCGCACGTCACCGATTACGGGGATGAACTTCAGGTCAGGGAAGCGGTCTTCCAGTTCGAGGCGGATGTTGTGCATCGGAGTCTCGGAGTTGTCGAACAGCACGAGCTCCTTGATTCCGAACGTTGCCAGCTGGCGGCACAGTTCGGAACCAATCGACCCGGCAGCTCCGGTCACCATGATGGTCTTGCCGCGGAAGTTGGCGATAATTTCATCCATCGAGATTTTGATTTCCTCGCGGCCCAGCAGGTCTTCAATCTTGATTTCACGAATGGCCTGCTTCTGCACCTTGCCGTCGACCACCTCGTCAATCGAGGGGGCAATCAGCACCTTGATGTTGCAATCCGTGCAAAAACGAATCAATCGTTCCTGCTCCTCGCGGGCCTCGCGGGCATGGGCAAACAGGATGGCGTCGATATCCTTGCGGTTATGCAGATACTTGACGTTGTCCTCCGTTTCGAAGTAATAGACCGGCAGGTCGGCCAGCATGTGGTTCTTCAGAGCCTTACCATAGGTGAGAAAACCGACGACCTGGTACTCCTGCGAATTCTGGAGCTGCGTTACAAGGGAGGCACCCTTGTCGCCGGTTCCGTAGATAAGAATCCGACGGCAGTTGCGGTGTTTCTGACGGCTGTTCTTGAGCAGGTCGTAAACAACCACCATCGCAACGCGGATGACTATCAGGGATGAAAGGGTCAGCAGCAGGTCGAACAGCAGCGTAATGCAGACACGGGGTTGCAGAGCCCCCCAAAAAACGACCTCCAGCAAGGCCACAACCCCGACACCCTTCAGGAAAACCGCAACGCTCAGGCGCGCCAACTCCCTCAACCTTGCATGACGAATAATTGACTTATGGGTTTGTAAAAACAGAAATGCTGCCAGAGAAAAGAAAAGGGCACCACCAAGCCACCAAGCCATGAGATTGAACGAAAAAATCGCCTCACCGAGCAAAATGCTCGCCAGCAACAACGCAACAATCGTCGCCCCCATGGATACAAACAAATCCAATGCGAGAATCAACCGCGAATTGACATAGCGGTCCAGTCGCAATTTATCAATGATACGATACATGATGGAAAATTATATGTTTACAACCAACTATAAATCTATTTTATGACACCGGCGAGTCGGTTTTGCGGCCGCCCTACCTCGCGTCATGTCCCAACCAACGGTCAAGGTCGTCGAGTCGGGCAATGAGCTGCCGCTTGTTTTTCTTGGGATTCGGCTCCGAACGCCACGGGTCGACAAGCCGGTGGGCCTGCTCCCGGTAGATGCAGCTGTTCGTACAGCCGTAGAGCGCAACAAGCAACAGCGCCTGCGACTGTTCGGCACGAATCAGCGGCAGGAGATTCCGAATCGTGCCGAGCAACTGCTCGAAAGCTTCGTGCTGCCCCAATATTGCGTAGGCGGGGAGCTGCAGCGCGTAGAGCTTGCAGCGCATCACGTCGCTCTCGAACCGGAGGTTGCCGTATTGACGCAATACCTCCCGCGCCGTTTGGCGGTCCTCCTCCCTTATGCCCTCCGGTGTGTGGAGCCGGCTCATCGCCTCGTGCAGCTGCGCCGGCAGACGGTCTGCGTTCAGACGCGTGTAGACGTGGCGGTTCTCCGTGTTGAGGGCGATGACCTCATACTGGCCGGGCTCCACCATCAGCAGCGGTACGTACATGCAGTTCTCGACGCAGACCATCACCTCCTTCCGCCCCGAACCGGGCTGTATGACGACGCTGGCCTCCACACCCTTGAACTGCCCTGAGGTGATGCGCACGCGGTCACCCTTCATCAGCCGTCCGGGCTCGGGGACATAGAGCGGCAGAACGCCGGAATAGGAGGCGGCCACCCACCTGAGATTCTCCATCTCCGTATCGGTAAGGTAGGGGTAGTGCTCTCCGTGTCCGTCGCGGACCCGTGGCAGAAAACTGTATTGGGGCAAAAAGCGTTTCATCCGGTAGATTTCAGCCTCCGACGCATGTATGAAGACGTAGTTGAAGAGCAGCGGATGGCGCGTATCGACCAGTGAGCCGTTCCGTTCGCGAGCCTCGACGTACGAGGGGGCGAAAAATTCGAATGACGGCTCGTCGGCTCGCTTCCGACGCTCCAGTTCGCGCTGCAGCCCGAGCGCAGGGTTGCCCTGATAGAGTCCCATGCGCGAAGTGGGCAGCGTCAGCACGTACCATCTGACGATATTGCCGTTTTTCCGGATGCGTATCTGCTCGGCAACCGAGTCCGGCCAGCTCCAGGTATTGCTCTTGGGCGTTGCCATGGATGAGTTTCGAAGATATTCGGCGGCCCGGATTACCAAAGGGCAAATCCATGCCTTGTCATCGCGTATTTGTAACGCGTTGACCTTCAAATATTTGCAATTCCAATCCGAGGCGTTCGTGAAAATTTATCCCACGTCTTTCCGACCGGTTTCAAAGGCGGGTCGGAGCCCCCGTTGTTTTGTTTCCAAGGAATTACATGCCACTACGGCAAAGATAGTAAAAATTAGCATTCTATAATAAGCGCCCCGATTTTTTATACGAATGAAACAGCATTAAGACACGCATATCCGGTTAGCCTTCGGGCATATTTGAATTTTTCTGTGAATCTAAATTCAACGCATGCTTTGCTCATATTGCAGACATTGCCGACCATCGTGCCATGCGATACTCTGCCTCGGCCACACACTCCAGGTATTCAACCGCCTTGCGACCTACAGGCCTGCAACTATCTATCTTTGCTCATTTTCAGGTAAATCATATCTTTCAGCTGCTTGCCCTCTTCAAAAATCGGCCGGTCATAATTGTCGGTGAAAAAGTTGGGTATCCGGTGCGAATACACAAACCCGCAGTTCGTGTAGAAGGATATGGTTGCAGGAGAGTCTCCTGTTCCGACAAGCATCGTATGATACCGAGTTTTATAGTGTTTCCAAAGAAAGTGTATCAACTTTTTTCCATACCCCTGCCGCTGAAACCGCGGATAGACCGCAATACTTTTGATTTCGCAGATGCCGTTGCCTTCGTCAGTTATGACGCATGAAGCCTTGACCTCGCCGTTATCAGCCAGGACAAACATATCTCCGCGTTCCAGATAGCGGTCAATCATGGACTCCTGTTCATCAGCAAGGAGCAGCAAATCGAGATATTGCTTTTTGTTGCAAAATACAGGGGCTATAGTTATCATATTCAGTCTCTCTATATAATAACGGTACGATTCGCCGTATGGGTACGTTTCCGTTTGGACCATAAATTTATACAAATACAACGTATTCAACAAAATACGGACTGATTTTATGATTTCGCACCAATGACATTTATCGGGGCTGTTTCATGCTTGAGGCCTTTGTGCAGCGCGCCAATTTTGATGTCTCAATAAAACAGGCTGCGATTTCGATTTTGGGGAAGGGGGGGGGTAAAATAAGGTGCAAATCCCGTGAAACGGATTTACACCCTTTGGCGGAGAGAGAGGGATTCGAACCCCCGGAGCCTCGCAGCTCAACGGTTTTCAAGACCGCCGCAATCGACCACTCTGCCATCTCTCCGGGCACAAAAATAGTACGGTTTTTCCATTCCGCCAAATCTCCGGCGCCATTATTTCGCTGCAACTGAGCCCCGAGTGGCACTCCGGTCGACAATTTTCCGGGCCGGGTTTCCTCTTTCGCGCGAAAAACCCTATCTTTGTTCAATCCGACCGGTAACGGGAGGCGACCGGCGCGGCGACTCCTCCGGAAGCCACGCCCGGCCTCCGCCACCCCACCGTCGGACGGTCAGGTTAACCATCTGCCCCCACACCGCGCAAAAGGCGCCCGCCTGCGCAGTCCCGGGGCCGCAAAATGAGAGACGAACGATGCCACCCATTTCCCAACGTGCGGAGCTGATGCCGGCTTCGCCCATACGCAAGCTCGTGCCGCTGGCCGAAGCGGCCAAGGCGCGCGGCACGAAAATCTACCACCTCAACATCGGACAGCCCGACGTGCCCACGCCGCAGGTCGGCCTCGACGCACTGCGCCACATCGACCGCACGGTGCTCGAATACAGCCCCAGCGACGGTTACCGCTCGCTGCGCGAGAAGCTGGTCGAATACTACGCCCAGTACCAAATCAAGCTCACGCCCGACGAAATCATCGTCACCACGGGCGGCTCCGAGGCCGTGCTCTTCGCCTTCATGTCGTGCCTCAATCCGGGCGACGAGATTATCGTCCCCGAGCCGGCCTATGCCAACTACATGGCCTTCGCCATCTCGGCCGGTGCGGTCATCCGCCCCGTCGTCTCGACCATCGAGCAGGGCTTCGCGCTGCCCGACATCGCCGAGTTCGAGCGGCTTATCAACGAACGCACGCGCGGCATCCTGATTTGCAACCCCAACAACCCCACCGGATACCTCTACACGCGCAAGGAGATGGACCGCATCCGCGACCTGGTCAAACGCTACGACCTCTTCCTCTTCTCGGACGAGGTCTACCGCGAATTCATCTACACGGGTTCGCCCTACATCTCGGCCTGCCATCTGGAGGGCATCGAGGAGCATGTCGTGCTGATTGACTCCGTCTCGAAGCGCTACTCCGAGTGCGGCATCCGCATCGGCGCCCTCATCACCAAGAACCGCCGGCTGCGCGACGCGGTGATGAAGTTCTGCCAGGCGCGTCTCTCGCCCCCGCTGCTGGGACAGATTGTCGCCGAGGCCTCCATCGACGCCCCGCGCTCCTACAGCGCCGAGGTTTACGAGGAGTACATCGAGCGCCGCAAGTGCCTCATCGACGGACTCAACCGCATTCCGGGCGTCTACTCGCCCATCCCCATGGGAGCCTTCTACACGGTGGCCCGCCTGCCGGTCGAGAACAGCGACGACTTCTGCGCCTGGTGCCTGAGCGACTTCAGCTACGAGGGCGAGACCGTCATGATGGCCCCCGCCTCGGGCTTCTACTCCGACCCTGCCTACGGCCGCAACGAGGTGCGCATCGCCTATGTGCTCAACAAGCGAGACCTGACGCGCGCCCTCTTCCTGCTCGAAAAGGCGCTCGAAGCCTACAACAGCCGCAAATAGAGACTCCACGGCAAAACGCCCGCCGCAGCCCGAAAGCCCCTCCGGAGTCCTTCCCCCGCGCAAGGCCGCACCTCGTGTGCGGCCTTGTCGCATCGCAGACCCGACATACCGGCCAAAGCTCTACCGTTTATTCCAATTTTTGAGACTTTCCGACCAATTTCTTTGCGCCACACGGATAGTTTTCCTACCTTTGCCCCGCTTTTGCGTGCCGCCAGACGGCACGCCGAATATTAACCAAACCAATACGTCATGAAAAAAATCCTCCTCCTTCTGGCCGCCGCTGCGGCAACGCTCACGGCCTCGGCCGAAGGATATCAGGTAAACAACCTCTCCTCGAAACAGAACGGTATGGGACACGTCGGTACGGCCATGAAGCTCAACTCCGAATCGGTGTGGTTCAACCCTGCCGCCGCCGCATTCCAGGACTCGAAGTTCGACTTCTCGGTCGGCATCACGGGCATCGCCTCGAAAGCCACCTACACCTCGCTGCCCGACTACACGGGAGCAACTCCCCAGAAACACTTCACGTCGGACAACAAAATCTCGACGCCGCTCTACGCCTACTTCAACTACAAGCCCCTCGACTGGATGTCGGTCGGTCTGGCCTTCAACACCCCCTTCGGCTCGTCGATGAACTGGGGCGACAACTGGGCTGGCGCACACCTGATTCAGTCCATCAACCTCTCTGCCTACAACATCCAGCCGACGGTCGGCTTCCGCATCGGCAAGCATCTTTCGATTGGTGCCGGTCTGATGATGACCTGGGGCAAGTTCGACCTTTCGCGCTCGCTGCTTCCCATCGGTGCCGACAACATCCAGAACCAGGCGCTCATCGGCGCCCTGCAGGGTGCCATGCCGGGCATGCCCAACATCTTCGAGCTGGCTGGTAACCGCAGCCTCATGTCGCTCGCGCTCGAGGGCAACGCCAAGATGGCCGTCGGCGTCAATGCCGGTATCATGTGGGACATCAACGAGCAGTGGTCGCTCGGTTTCACCTACCGTTCGAAGCTGCGCATGAAGGTCGACTCGGGCAAAATCGACCTGAAGACCATCGACGACCCCACCATCCAGCAGGTCATCGCACAGTTGCTTCCGACCGTAGGCCTCGACCCCACGAAGCTCACCTCGGCCGTCGTGAAGACCGAGCTGCCGCTGCCCGCCTCGCTGACGTGGGGTGTCAGCTTCCGCCCGACGCCCAAGTGGGAGTTCGCCGTCGACCTGCAGTATGTGCTCTGGAGCGCCTACGACAAACTCGACGTACGGATTCTCAATCCGGAGGACAACACCCCCGTGCTGTCGATTCCTGTCAGCGAGAAGAACTACTCCAACACGCTGGCGGTCCGCATCGGCGGCCAGTACCACGTCTGCGACTTCCTGACGGCCCGCATGGGTATGTATGTCGACGAGAGCCCCGTGAGCAGCGACTACCTCAATCCCGAGACCCCCTCGATGACCAAGCTGGCCTACACAGCCGGTCTGACGCTGCGTCCGACGCGCTGGCTCGACATCGACCTGGCCTACGGCTACGTCAACTCGGCCGACCCCGAGCGTACGGGCTCCTACCCCTACACCAACTCGGTGCTCGAGCTGGTCAAGCAGAAGCTGGGCGCGGCAGGAGCGACGCTGCCCGACTCGACGACCGACTTCTCGGGCAACTACACGGCCCGAGCCCACACATTCTCGCTCGGTCTGAACTTCCGTTTCTGAAACCCGGAATATTTTACTATCTTTGCGGTGCGTCTCTCCCCCGTGCGGGAGGCACGCACCGCTATCTTTTTGCAGGGCCTCATAGTTCAAGGGATAGAACGAGGGTTTCCTAAACCCTAAATTCGCGTTCGAGTCGCGGTGGGGCTACACTCTGCGGCCTGAGGTTCCATCAGCGCGATGGGAACCTCAGGCCGCACCGTTTTCCCGGCCCCGGCGAATGACCTGCAGCCGCCCGACAAAAATATCGGGCGAAGAGGGCTTTTTACACCCTCCTTTGCGTATCTTTGCAGCCGGATAACACGATACGATATGGAATCGCTCAAAGAGTTGTACAAAATCGGGAGCGGCCCCTCGAGCAGCCACACGATGGGGCCCAAGAAGGCCGCCGAGCAGTTCGCCGCACGCGGCAACCGGGCAGACGCCTTCCGCGTAACGCTCTACGGCTCGCTGGCCGCCACGGGCAAGGGGCACCTGACCGATGTGGCCATCCTCTCGGTGCTCCAACCCATAGCCCCGACCGAGATTGTCTGGCGTCCCGAGACGGTGCTCCCCTTCCATCCCAACGGCATGCTCTTCGAGGCGCTCCGCGAAGGCTCGGTCATCGACAACTGGACGATTTTCAGCGTCGGCGGCGGAGCGCTGGCCAACGAAGAGACTGTCCGCGAGGAGCCTCGGAGCATCTACCCGCTGACCACCATTGCAGACATCAAGGAGTGGTGCTACCGCGAGGGAAAAACCTACTGGGAGTATGTCAACGACTGCGAGGGGCCCGAAATCTGGGACTACCTCGACACCATCTGGGAGCAGATGTGCCAAACCATCCAGAACGGACTCAACAACGACGGCGTGCTGCCGGGCGGGCTCAAGGTGGCGCGCAAGGCGAGCACCTACTGGGTCAAGTCGAAGAGCTATACCGACTCGCTCAAGTCGCGGGCCAAAATCTACGCCTATGCGCTGGCCACCTCCGAGGAGAATGCCGCCGGCGGTACGGTCGTCACGGCCCCGACGTGCGGTTCGAGCGGCGTGGTTCCGGCGGTGCTCTACCACCTGGCCACCTCGCGCGACTTCCTGCGCATCCGCATCCTGCGGGCGCTGGCCACCGCCGGACTTTTCGGCAACGTCGCCAAGACCAACTCCTCCATTTCGGGCGCCGAGGTCGGCTGCCAGGGCGAGGTCGGCGTGGCGTGCGCCATAGCAGCCTGCCAGCTCTTCGGCGGCACTCCCTCGCAGATTGAGTATGCCGCCGAGATGGGACTCGAGCATCACCTCGGACTGACGTGCGACCCGGTCTGCGGTCTGGTGCAGGTTCCCTGCATCGAGCGCAACGCCATCGCGGCCGCCCGCGCACTGGATGCCAACATCTACGCCACGCTCTCCGACGGGGCTCATCTGGTGAGCTACGACAAGGTGGTCGAGGTGATGAACGAGACGGGCCACAACCTGCCGAGCCTCTACCGCGAGACCTCTGAGGGCGGTCTGGCCAAGCGCTACGACCGCAAATAGGCAACGGCTGCATGGCCCGCAGCGGCGTGCGGAGGGGTGCGGAAAGGGAGCAGAAGAGTACAAAGGAGTACAAAGGAATCGCTCCCGAGCCGGGCGGCCGGTCGAATCCCCGACACGGAGTCCGCACCCGGCACGTACCCCGGGGCCATTGCTACCCCGCCCCATCCCGGGTGCCGCCGAGCATCCCATGCAGCAACCCTGCCGGAAAATTCCGGCAGGGTTGCTGCTTCTCTGCAGGGACGCCTGCCCGCCGGCCGCCGCATCCGGACGCAACTCCCGCCCTTCCAACAAGCCGCGGCTTCGGCTCATCCGGCCAGCCCTAACTTCCTCATTTCCATTCATCCGTCAGAACGTTCCAAACGTCCGAACGTTCATGCGCCTTGCGCTCCCCGGCCAACCATCTCGCAGCTGGTTGACCACCCCATTCCGCGACGGCACGCCCGCCTCCCTCTCCCCTCCTCCAACCAATAGCGCCAACAAAAAAATCCTCCTCCCCACTGTCGGGGAAGAGGATTTTTCGAAAGATATCGGTCGCGGCTCCCGCAGGGAGTCCGTCGATGTCAGAATCAGTGAGCCTGCTGCATGTTCTCGAGGTCGGACTTCAGACCTACCACGAGGTTGTCGTACTCGCGCAGACCCGTACCGCCCGGAATCAGGTGACCGCAAATCACGTTCTCCTTCAGGTTCTCCAGCGGGTCGACCTTCGCCTGGATGGCTGCCTCGTTGAGCACCTTGGTGGTCTCCTGGAACGATGCGGCCGAGATGAAGCTCGAGGTCTGCAGTGCGGCGCGGGTGATACCCTGCAGCACCTGCGTCGAGGTTGCGGGAACGATGTCGCGCACCTGCACCAGTTTCAGGTCGCGGCGCTTGAGGCTCGAGTTCTCGTCGCGCAGCTTGCGGACCGAAATAATCTGTCCGGGCTGTACGGCCGTCGAGTCGCCGGCGTCCGTTACGACCACCTTGTCGTAGAGCTCGTCGTTCACATCCATGAACTCCCACTTGTCGACAATCTGGTCCTCGAAGAAGCGCGTATCGCCCGGGTCGTTGATTTTCACCTTCGACATCATCTGACGTACGATGACCTCGAAATGCTTGTCGTTGATTTTCACACCCTGCATGCGGTACACCTCCTGCACCTCGTTGACGATGTACTCCTGCACACGCGTCGGGCCGAGGATGTTGAGGATATCGGTCGGCGTGATGGCACCGTCCGACAGCGGGCTTCCGGCCTTTACGTAGTCGTTCTCCTGCACGATAATCTGACGCGACAGGGGCACCAGATAACGCTTCACATCGCCCTGCTTCGAGGTGATGATGATTTCACGGTTACCGCGCTTGATTTTGCCGAACGTAACCTCGCCGTCGATTTCCGACACGATGGCGGGGTTCGACGGGTTGCGGGCCTCGAAGAGCTCCGTAACACGCGGCAGACCACCGGTGATGTCACCACCCGACTTGCCGACCGCACGCGGAATCTTGATGAGGATTTCACCCGTCTTGATGCGGGCGTTGTCCTTCACCACGACGTGGGCCGATACGGGCAGGTTGTACTGCTTGACCTCCTCGCCCTCCTTGTTGACGATGCGGATGACGGGGTTCTTGGTCTTGTCCTTCGACTCGATGACCACCTTCTCCGAAAGACCAGTCTGCTCGTCGCGCTCGTCGCGGTAGGTCACACCCTCGATGATGTTCTCGTAGGCGACCTTACCGTCGTACTCCGAGATAATCACGGCGTTGTAGGGGTCCCATTCGCAAATCAGGTCGCCCTTCTTCACCTCGGCGCCGTCCGCCATGAAGAGCGTCGCACCGTAGGGCAGGTTGTGGGTATAGAGCACGATGTTGGTCTTCGGGTCGACGATGCGGAACTCCGACTGGCGCGAGATGACGATGTCGACCGCATCGCCCGCAGAGTTCTTGCCCTTGACCGTACGCAGCTCGTCGATTTCCAGACGACCCTCGTACTTCGACACGACGTTGGTCTCGACGGCCGTACCACCGGCCACACCACCGACGTGGAACGTACGCAGAGTCAGCTGCGTACCCGGCTCGCCGATGGACTGTGCCGCGATGACGCCGACCACCTCGCCCTTCTGGACCATGCGGGCCGTTGCCAGGTTGCGGCCGTAGCACTTGGCGCACACGCCGCGGCGACCCTCGCAGGTCAGCACCGAGCGGATTTCAACCGACTCGAGCGGCGACTTCTCGATTGCCTCGGCAATGTCCTCGGTAATCTCCTCGCCGGCCTTGCAGAGCACCTCGCCCGTCAGCGGGTGGATGACGTCGTTCAGAGCCGTACGGCCCAGAATGCGGTCGTAGAGCGTCTGCACCACGTCGTCGTTGCGCTTGATGGCCGTAGCCGTCAGACCGCGCAGCGTACCGCAGTCCTCCTCGTTGATAATCACGTCCTGGGCGACGTCGACCAGACGACGGGTCAGGTAACCGGCGTCGGCCGTCTTCAGGGCGGTATCGGCAAGACCCTTACGGGCACCGTGCGTCGAAATGAAGTACTCGAGCACCGAAAGACCCTCCTTGAAGTTCGAGAGAATCGGGTTCTCGATGACCTGCTGGCCACCCTCGACGCCCGACTTCTGCGGCTTGGCCATAAGACCACGCATACCGCTCAGCTGACGAATCTGCTCCTTCGAACCACGGGCTCCCGAGTCGAGCATCATGTAGACCGGGTTGAATCCGTCCTGGTCCTTAATCAGCGTATCGATTACGGCCTTCGTCAGCTTGGTGTTGATGTTGGTCCATACGTCGATAATCTGGTTGTATCGCTCGTTATTGGTAATCAGACCCATGTTGTAGTCCTCCATGATGGCGTCGGCACGCTCGTAACCCTCGGCCACGAGCTTCTGCTTCTCCTCGGGGATGATGACCGCGTCGAGGTTGAACGACAGACCGCCCTGGAAGGCCATGCGGTAACCCATGTCCTTGATGTCGTCGAGGAAGTTGGCCACCTTGTCAGCACCGGCCTTCTTCATCACCACGGCGATGATGTCACGCAGCGAGCGCTTGGTCAGAATCTCGTTGATGTAGCCCACCTCCTTGGGAACCACCTGGTTGAAGAGGA